>Ga0304729_1002201_pt1 | contig 11951 bp, 10 predicted proteins | sample C_131016_MF_Meta_FD_190475 | JGI IMG/M metagenome (GOLD analysis project Ga0304729, IMG submission 190475) | Freshwater microbial communities from Lake Croche, Canada to study carbon cycling - C_131016_MF_MetaG (v2) (version 2) | ecosystem: Environmental > Aquatic > Freshwater > Lake | place... | reverse complement strand
GGCTCATCCCGAATATGGCCACACCAAAGGCGTCGAGATAACAACAGGGCCGCTTGGCTCAGGGATCGCATCTGCAGTTGGAATGGCGATGGCACAACGATTTGAAAAGGGCCTCTTCGATCCCCAGGGTAAAACAACGCTCTTTGATCACAACATTTGGGTCATTGCATCTGATGGAGATCTCCAAGAAGGTATGAGCGGTGAAGCATCATCTCTCGCTGGAACACAAGCTCTTGGAAACCTCAAGGTTATCTATGATGACAATAGAATCTCGATCGAAGGCGACACGCACGTTTCATTTACCGAGGATGTCTCTGCTCGGTACCGCGCATATGGCTGGAACGTCATTGATGTAGCTGCTCTCACCAATGGAAATGTAGATCGCGATGCGCTCGAGATCGCGATGGCAAAAGCTGAAGCAACCACAAATATTCCAACTTTGATCCGACTCAAGACCGTTATCGCATGGCCAGCACCTAAAGCACGCGGAACCTCAAAGTCTCACGGCTCCGCTCTTGGTGCCGATGAGATTGCAGCAACAAAGATTGAACTTGGATTAAATCCTGATGAGAGTTTCATTGCGCCAGATGATGTTGTGGCTCATGCGCGCAAAGTCATTGATCGTGGCACTGCCGCTCGCACGACATGGGAAGCTGAATTTGCAAAGTGGGCGAAGGAGAATCCAACCCAAGCTGCACTTCTCACTCGCTTGCAGAAGAGAGAGTTGCCAGCTGGTTGGGAGAAGGCACTTCCTGTATTTAGTACCGATAAAGAGATCGCCACTCGCGCCGCCTCTGGAAAAGTAATCAATGCCATCGCCGAAGTGCTTCCAGAATTCTGGGGAGGCTCAGCCGATCTTGGTGAATCAAATAACACAACCATCGAGCATGGTGGCTCATTCCTTCCTGCAACCTCTGACATGGCTGGCGCAAATCCATATGGTCGAATCATTCACTTTGGAATTCGCGAACATGCGATGGGTGCGATCCTCAATGGCATTGCACTCCATGGCCTTACGAAGGCTTTTGGCGGAACATTTTTAGTCTTTGCAGATTACATGCGTGGTTCTGTTCGCCTTGCAGCCATCATGGATATTCCATCGACCTTTGTCTGGAGCCATGACTCTGTTGGTGTGGGTGAAGATGGTCCAACTCACCAGCCGGTTGAACATCTTGCATCGCTTCGCGCCATTCCAAACTTCGCCGTCCTACGTCCTGCAGATGCAAATGAGACCGCGATCGCTTGGCGTGAAATCCTTACTCGCCAGAAACCAACAGGCTTAATCCTCTCCCGTCAGAATCTTCCCGTAGTAGATCGCAGCGTTTACTCATCTGCAGAGGGAGTAGCGAAGGGCGCATACATCTTGAAGGATTCTGACGGAACTCCTGACGTGATACTTATCGCGACTGGTTCTGAAGTTCAACATGCAGTCGCCGCACAAACACTTCTAGCCGCACAAGGTGTTCAAGCAAGAGTTGTTAGCGCACCATGTATCGAATGGTTCAATCAAGAGAGCGAAAGCTATCGGGAGTCGGTACTTCCATCAGCGGTTCGCGCACGCGTCAGTATCGAAGCAGGTATCGCGCAAGGTTGGCGTGATTTGATTGGCGATTCCGGTGTTGCCATCTCTCTCGATCATTATGGCGCTTCTGCCTCAGCAGGGCACCTCTTCAAGGAGTATGGATTCACCGCTGAGAACGTTGTCAGCGCTGCACTCAGTTCAATAGAGAAAGCTAAGCGCTAATAAATGTTGATTGCGATATCCGGCTCGCGAGCTGAAAATACTGACTCTCTACTATTTAAGGAACTGCTAGCAGCAACTTCACGACTTGCAGCAAAGGATCCGACTCTATGGGGTCCAGAGGCGGCGACAGAGGCGGCGATACGTCTGAATTGGATTGATCTACCTCATTCCTCAATGGACCTTCTCCCCCAACTCGATGAATTGATTACCTGGGCGAGGCGTTCACAGTTAACCAATGTGATTCTCTGCGGAATGGGTGGCTCCTCACTCGCTCCTGAAGTTATTAGTAAGAGTTATAAGCGCCCTCTGACCGTTCTCGATACAACGGACCCCGATCAGATTCGTGCTGCTATCCCAGAATCCTTGCGCAACTCTGTCATTGTCGTAGGGTCGAAATCTGGATCGACGATTGAGACCGCTTCACAGAAAGCGCTCTTTGAGAAACTACTCTCGGATCAAGGACTTCAGGCGGCAGATCACATGGTGATCGTTACAGATCCGCAATCGCCGCTCGATAGATCATCGAGGGATCAAGGTCTTCGTACGATCAATGCCGATCCAAACGTTGGCGGTCGCTACAGCGCACTCAGTGCTTTTGGTCTTGTCCCTGCAGCTCTCATGGGCGTTGACGTCACAACCCTTCTGAAAGAATCACAAAGAGCCGCTAAGGCCTTTACCGACGTTGACTCTCCCGCAGTTCGACTCGCAACAGCTATCTTTGAAGCAGGTGAACAGAACGTTGCCTTCTGCGATGCCGGTTCAGAGACTCCAGGACTTTCAGATTGGATTGAGCAACTTGTAGCTGAATCTACGGGCAAGAACGAGCGAGGACGACTTCCGATTGTTCTAGAAGCTGCGGACTCACCAATCGCTGGACCACATTTACTCATCAGCCTAGCTGCAGATTCAACTCACTCGGCCGATCTTGTCGTTACGGCAACTCTAGGCGAGCAATTTATTTTGTGGGAGTGGGTAACGGCCCTGTTAAGTATCGCCCTCAAGGTCGATCCATTTAACCAACCCAATGTGACCGAGGCAAAAGAACGCACCAGTGCCATTCTCAATCAATGGGCTAATGGTGAAAAGAATGATGAAAAACCATCATATGAAGATGCGAATCTCGCAATATATTCTCATTCAAAGAAAGAATCATTAGCAGCACAATTTGATGCTCTCTTTGAAAACCCAGCTCACTACATATCGATCATGGCCTACCTTGCACGTGGCATTGATGACCAGATTGCAGAAACACGATCACTGATTGCTTCTAAGACTGGCCGCGGAACAACCTTTGGCTGGGGACCACGTTTTCTTCATTCAACTGGCCAATTCCATAAAGGTGGCCAACACAATGGGCTCTTCATCCAAATAACAGGTGAGAATGAAAGAGATCTAGCGATTCCTGGGAGAGACTTTACTTTCCATACGCTTTTAATGGCGCAAGCGCTCGGAGATGGTCAGGCTTTAGCCGATCGAAATTTCCCTCTTATGCGAATTCATCTGAAAAATCGTAAAGCAGGTATCGCAGCGATCATCGCTGCGCTGAGATAATTACTCGTCTTCTCCGCGAAGTTTTGCAAGTGCATCACCAAGAATTTTGACTGCCTCTGCCTCGGTGCGACGCTCTTTCACATAAGCTAGGTGAGTCTTATATGGCTCGTTCTTTACCGGGCGAGGTGGCTTGTTCTTATCGAGACCTGCTGGGTAACCACAACGAGGGCAATCCCACTCTGCAGGAATCTGAACCGTTCCATCTTCAGCGAATGATGGACGGGTCTCATGACCATTTGCGCACCAGTACGAGACTCGGAAACGAGCGATCGCTTCGCCACGCTCTGCCTCGCCCATTGGGCCTGCACCAACGCGACTTCCGCGGATTGCACTACCTGCCATGATCGAACCCCTTTATTTCTTTAACAAGAGTGAGAGTGCTACAACGCCAGCGAACCAGAGTCCGCCAACAACGATTGTGATGCGATCAAGATTCTTCTCGACGACAGATGACCCGCCATAGTTAGAGGAGACGCCGCCGCCAAATAGATCAGAGAGTCCAGATCCCTTTCCCTTGTGTAAGAGAACGAGAAGAACCATAAGGACGCTTGTCACTACAAGAATGATTGAGAGAGCCAGGACCACAGAGGAACTCCTTAAGATATTTCAGTTGATCGAATATTTGGTTGATCGGTTACCGCAATGGCTAAGGATAGCGCCCGTAAGCCCTCGATCTACCCCTTTTTACGGCTAGGCGACCCGGTAGAACTTGGCGATTCGCGCAAATTCCTCAGGATCTAGGCTCGCCCCGCCCACCAAAACACCATCTACATCAGGCTGACGCATGATTTCAACAATGTTCGCTGACTTAACGGAGCCGCCATAAAGAATGCGTGCTGCTTCTGCGATTTCATCACTACCAATTTTTGCTAGCTCAATGCGAATTGCAGCGCAGACCTCTTGAGCATCTTCAGGGGTTGCAGTCTTACCGGTTCCAATCGCCCAAACAGGTTCATAGGCAAAGACGATCTTTTTTAGCTCTGGCTTATGTAATCCCTTGAGTCCATTACGTACCTGATTGAGAACATGCTCCACATGTGTACCGGCCTCGCGAATAGGTAGCTCTTCGCCAATGCAGAAGATAGGAACGATCTCATTTGCTAGTGCAGCCTTGAGTTTGCGATTGAGTAGCTCATCGCTCTCTGCATGAATTGCACGTCGCTCGGAATGCCCAACTGCAACATAAGTACAACCAAGCTTTGCAAGCATGCTTCCTGAGATGTCACCGGTGAAAGCGCCCGAGACATCAGGTGAGAGGTCTTGCGCTCCATAGGTAAGTCGGAGTCGATCCCCATCAACGAGAGTTTGAACTGAGCGAATATCAGTGAATGGCGGAAGGATGGTGATATCGACCGCTTCATAATCATTCTCTTCAAGTGAGTAAGAGAGCTTCTGTGTAACGGCGATCGCCTCGAGATGATTGAGATTCATCTTCCAGTTTCCTGCGATAAGCGGCTTGCGCATTACTACTCCTTAGATCCTCAGATGAAATTAAGCGAGAACAGAAATTCCTGGAAGTTCTTTGCCTTCGAGATACTCCAGAGAGGCGCCTCCGCCAGTCGAAATATACCCAAAGTCTGAATCGGCAAAACCAAGTTTTCGTACAGCAGCGGCTGAGTCTCCCCCACCAACGACTGAAATACCAGTTACCTGAGTAAGTGCCTGCGCAACTGTTTTGGTTCCGGCAGCAAAGTTAGCGAATTCAAAGACGCCCATAGGGCCGTTCCAGAAGACGGTTTTGCACTCTGCGATCGCCGTTGCAAAAGCCGCAGCACTCTTTGGTCCAATATCCAATCCCATTTGATCGGCAGGGATCGAATCAGCTCCAACTATTGTGGGAGTTGCATCTGCGGCAAAGGTAGGTGCAACCACGATATCTGTTGGGAGAAGAAGAGTTACACCAAGCTTTTCGGCACGAGCCATCAACTCTTTGACAGTCGGGATCAGATCAACTTCAACGAGTGAGTTGCCGATTTCATAGCCTTGCGCCGCTAGGAAAGTGAAGAGCATTCCTCCACCGATAGCCATCACATTGACCTTATCGAGAAGATTCTCAATAACACCGATCTTGTCAGATACTTTCGAGCCGCCGAGCACAACACCATATGGTCGTTCAGGGTTCTGGGTCAGCTTCTTCAAGACCTCAATCTCAGCCGCAACGAGATAACCCGGAGCATGAGGAAGTAGTTTTGCAACGTCATAGACCGAGGCATGCTTGCGGTGAACTGCGCCAAAACCATCTGAGATGAAGATATCTGCATACGAAGCTAACTCTTTTGCTAGAGACTCGCGCTCGGATTCTTCTTTGCTTGTCTCTGCTGCTTCGTAACGAATATTCTCTAAAAGAACTACTTCTCCGGCTCTCACATTCTTTGCTTGTGAAGATCCGACGATCTCTGATGAGAATGTGACTTTCATATCGAGCAAGTCACCAAGGCGATGAGCAATAGGTGCCAGCGATAGTTCTGGTTTGCGCTCTCCCTTTGGTCGACCAAGGTGTGCAGTAATAATTACCGCAGCACCTTGGCTAACTAAATATTGAATTGTAGGAATTGATGCTCGAATCCGACCATCATCAGTGATGACTCCGTCCTTAAGGGGGACGTTGAGATCACAGCGAAGAAGTACTCGCTTTCCTGCATAATCAAAGGATTGAAGAGAGTTCATAGAAGCGCTCGTTAGAGCTTTGCTCCTACAAAACCTACAAGATCGACGAGGCGATTTGAGTAACCCCACTCATTGTCATACCAACCAACGATCTTGACCTGGTTACCGATTACCTTTGTAAGACCAGCATCGAAGATGCATGAAGATGGATTAGTGACGATATCTGCAGAGACGATCGGGTCTTCTGTGTATTCAAGGTATCCCTTGAGTGCGCCTTCGGCAGCCTTCTTCATTGCAGCGTTAATCTCTGCAGCAGAAACTTCCTTTGAGAGCTCGACGGTCAGATCTGTTGCTGAACCCGTAGGTACTGGAACGCGCATTGCGTAGCCATCAAGCTTGCCCTTTAACGATGGCAAGACCAAGCTGATCGCCTTAGCTGCGCCAGTTGATGTTGGAATCATGGAGAGCGCACCAGCACGAGCGCGTCGCAGATCCTTGTGTGGCTGATCTTGGAGTGATTGATCATTTGTATAAGCGTGAATAGTTGTCATCAAGCCCTTGACGATTCCGAAGTTATCTTCGAGAACCTTTGCCATAGGAGCGAGACAGTTTGTTGTGCACGAGGCATTCGAAATAATTGTGTGTGCAGCAGCATCGTACTTCTCATGGTTAACACCCATAACGATGGTGATATCTTCATCGGTTGCAGGTGCTGAGATGATGACCTTCTTTGCGCCCGCGGTGATGTGCTTCTGCGCATCAGCAGCTTTGGTGAAGAAACCAGTAGATTCAATAACGATATCTGCCTTTACATCTGCCCATGGGAGGGCACCGGGATCGCGCTCTGCAAAGACGCGAATCTTTTTGCCGTTGACGGTGATTGAATCATCATCAAAACTCACTGGCAGACCTAGTGGTCCAAGGATTGAGTCATACTTTAAGAGGTGAGCCAAGGTGGCATTATCTGTGAGGTCGTTGATTCCAACGATCTCGAAATCTGCGCCTGAAGTGAGAGCTGCGCGGAAGAAGTTACGTCCAATACGTCCAAAACCATTAATTCCAACACGAACCACAGTAATCCTGCCTTCTTGAGAAAAGTCTCTACCCTAAGTTTTCGTCGGGTAGCTACGAGCTAGGTGCGAGCGAGATATAAGAATGGATCTGCTCCGAGCCACAACATTGTGATGCGCCAGTCTAGCAGGAGTCAATCAGTCGTTTTCGAGCATCTCCGGGCTCAGTCCGGCCTCAGTATCTGGGATACCAAGATCATGAGCTCTCTTATCTGCCATGGCGAGCAATCTGCGGATTCTTCCAGCGATCGCATCCTTGGTCATCGGAGGGGTTGCGAGAGAGCCGAGTTCTTCAAGGCTCGCTTGGCCATGAGTGATGCGCAACTCCCCTGCCTCTTTGAGGTGCTCCGGAATCTCATCTCCCAATATCTCCATCGCTCTTGCGACGCGGGCTGAAGCTGCGACGGCTGCACGAGCAGAACGGCGAAGATTGGCATCATCAAAGTTTGCGAGACGGTTTGCAGTAGCGCGAACCTCACGACGCATTCTGCGCTCTTCCCACGCTAAGACAGATTCATGAGCGCCTAAGCGGGTGAGAAGTGCCCCAATAGCATCGCCATCACGAATGACAACGCGATCCACATTGCGAACTTCACGAGCTTTGGCGGTGATACCTAAACGACGAGCAGATCCCACAAGTGCGAGTGCGGCCTCAGGTCCAGGGCAGGTGATTTCAAGTGCTGAAGAGCGACCAGGTTCAGTGAGTGATCCATGTGCAAGGAATGCACCGCGCCATGCCGCCTCTGCATCACAGATGCCAGCTGAAACAACTTGTGGTGGAAGACCCCGAATTGGGCGGTTATTGCCATCGATCAAGCCAGTCTGCCGGGCCAGTGCATCGCCATCTGATGTTACGCGCACCAAGTAACGAGAGCCCTTACGTAGACCACCGGCTGAGAGAACCGCGAGTTCAGCCTCATGCCCAAAGATCTCAGAGATATCTTTTCGCAGTCTTCGTGCACTTTGCGCAGTATCTAACTCGACTTCAATAACAATGTGGCCAGAAGATATGTGAAGCCCACCGGCAAATCGCAGGAGCGCAGATACTTCGGCCTTACGACAGCAAGGCTTTGTGACGCTGAGTCGACTCAACTCATCTTTCACACTCGCGGTCATCGCCATGTGAGTATCTAAGCAGGGTTCAATTGAAAATGTGGCGTAAAAGTGGACCTAATTTTTGAGGATCATGATGAAAACTTCCTGGCATAACCGCTAAATCAGCTAAAACTAGTTCGCCGCCACAACCCTCAACTACTTCTTTAAGGCTCTGTGATTGAGCTAAAGAGGCGCGATCGGCTATCGCATAATCGATATGAAGATTGGGTAAATGTTTGGTTATTAATTGCAGATGTTCAGCTGATGAATATCCTGCAAATTCATCTTCAGTATCAGGTTCGGGAAGATTAAAGAGAACAACTTTCTTCGCCTTTGATTGCGCAATTGCCGCTGCTTGTTCTTGAAGGAGAAAATGTGGCATCACACTCGAGAACCATGAACCAGGTCCGATCGTGATCCACTCAGCATCGAGGATCGCAGCTAGCGCTTCGGGAGTGGAGCGTGGATTCTCTGGAATAAGCCTAAGTGATTCAACCCGGCCTTTCGCTGTTGCTACTTCAACTTGCCCACGTACGATTTTGCGACCATAGGCAGTATTAAATGTGCCCTCAATATCGAGTGGATCCAATGCCATCGGAAGCACGCGACCACGTAACCGAAGAAGTTCTCCAACTCTGGCGATTCCTTGTACGGGATCTCCATCTCGATCCCATAGCGCTGTCAGAAGTAGATTTCCTAACGCATGTCCATTGAGTGCGCCTTCGCTTGTAAATCGATACTGCAATATTTGCGCCCAATCACGACCCCACTCGTCATCTGAGCAGAGAGCGGCGAGTGCCATACGTAGATCACCAGGTGGTAAGAATCCAAACTCTTCGCGGAGTCGGCCACTCGATCCACCATTATCTGCAACGGTAACAATGGCGGTCAGATCATCAGTAATAGTTCGAAGCGCTGTAAGAGTTGCAGCCAAACCATGTCCCCCACCAAGAGCAACAACCTTGGGGGTTGACATCAAATCTCGCGTCCTAGATCTCGGTGAACAGGATGTGCCACGATTAACCCACCGCCGATATGTGACTTTGCGTTTAATCTCTTTGAGAGCTCTTCTGCAATAGCAACGCTTCGATGTTTGCCACCTGTGCATCCAATTGCGAGTGTCAGATATTTACGACCTTCAGCAAAAAACCCAACCGCCATTGTTTCGAAAAGCGCCTGATATCGATCGAGAAATTCTTGGGTGTTAGCGCTTCCAAGTACCGCTTCACTCACCGGAGCATCAAGTCCATTGAGCGGACGAAGTTCAGGAACCCAATGTGGATTAGCGATAAAACGGCAATCCATGACGAGATCGGCATCGACTGGTATTCCGTACTTGTAGCCGAATGAGAGGACATTCACTCGCAGATCATCATCTCCAGCAGATTTGAAGATCTCTTCAATCTTCTTCTCAAGTTGGTGAATATTGAATGCGGATGAGTCAACGACAAGTTCGGCAATCGAGCGCACTTCCCGCAAGCGCTCACGTTCCTTTGCAATGCCATCAAGAATACGATCAGATCCCTGTAAGGGATGAGGTCTGCGGGTAGATTCAAATCTACGAACAAGAACATCATCAGAGGCATCTACAAAGAGGATCCGTCGTGCGATTCCTCGCTCTCCTAGTATGGAGAGTGCGCTGTTGAGCTCGTCAAAGAATTGACCGCCTCGTACGTCAATAACGACCGCAATTTTCGATACCGAAGTCGAAGCAAGGTCGCATAAATTGGGAAGAAGAGCGGGCGGCAGGTTGTCGACTACATACCAACCAAGGTCTTCCATCACGTGCGCCACTGTCGATCGACCTGCACCGCTCATGCCAGTCACAAGAACTACTTCTGATGAAGCCATGTCTCTATCTTGCCTTACCTGTCAAGGATTTCACCAGTAGCCATATCTACCGTTGGGCTCGGCTCAATTGAGGTGGCGATACTCGTGATGATGATCTGGGCGGTCTTCGCACCAATACCTGGAATCGTTGCTATCTGATCAAGAGTTGCACTTCGAATCGCAGTCACTGAACCAAAGTGTTCCAGGAGCGCTTTACGACGTACTTCACCGAGTGAAGGGATGTCATCAAGTAAAGATTCAAGCATCACCTGAGATCGTTTGCTGCGATGGAATGTGATTGCGAATCTATGCGCTTCATCACGCACTCGTTGAAGTAGATAGAGCGCTTCGCTGTGGCGCGGAAATATCACAGGATCCTTGTTATCTGGCAACCAGACTTCTTCCAAGCGTTTTGCTAATCCAACTAGGGTGATGTTCTCAATTCCAAGTTCTGCCAGGGCCCTCGCCGCTGCAGCAACTTGGGGCTGGCCACCATCCACGACGATCAACTGTGGTGCATAGGCGAACTTCGGACGATTTCCCCCTGTTGTCGCGATCTCAGTGAGATCAATATCTTTCTCTGCTAAATAGCGCTTCAATCGTCTAGTGACCACATGATGAATAGCTCGTGTATCGTCAAAATTCGCTTCATCATCGATTGCGAAGCGACGATACTCACTCTTCTTGGCTTGACCATCTTCAAAGACGACCATCGAAGCGACCATGTGCTTACCTTGGATATTGGAGATATCAAAACATTCAATACGTAATGGCAGCTCTGGCATATCGAGCGCCTGCGCAATCTCTTCCAGCGCCGCACCGCTCACCGCTGCATCATTGGCCCTCTTGCTCAAATACTGAATGAGAGCTTGGTGGGCATTACGTTTAACGACAGAAATAATCTCTGCCTTCTCACCTCGTAATGGGTGGGCGATCGCGACCTTATGGCCACTGAGCTGGGCGAGCCAAGCCTCGAACTCGACAACCTCATCACTCTCTCGATCGATCAGAATCTCTTTCGGGATCTCGTTATCAAGATAGATCTTGCTCAATGTCGCACCAATAAGTTCTTCACCTTCGAGCACATTAGCCATATCGATGATCCAGGATCGTGAACCAACGATTCGCCCATTCCGAACAGAGAAGAGTGATGCCGCGCAATGGGTGATCTCTTCATGGATTCCGATTACATCAGCGGTGAAATTGTGGCTCAGCGATGTACCCATAATTTCATTAGATTTAGAGATCGCATGGAGTTGGTCGCGTAGCTTGCCAGCGCGTTCGAACTCCTCATTCAATGAAGCTTGCTCCATCTCCTTCTCAATTTGGAGTTCGATATCTGCGGGATTGGAATCCAAATATTTCACGAGTTTGGTCGCTAGCTCTTTATGATCAGACTCACTGATCCATCCCACACATGGCGCCGCGCATTTACCAATATCACCAAGCAGGCATTGGCGCTTGCTCTTCACCGCTCGATCAAAGTTACCATCACTACAGCTACGTACTGGGTAGATCTTTTGCAAGGTATCAAAAGTGCTACGAAGAGCCCAGGTGTGTGCAAATGGTCCAAAGTATTTAGTGCCCTTTAACTTCTTCTGACGAGAGACATAGACCTTTGGAAATTTCTCATTGATGGATACAGCTAGATATGGATAACTCTTATCATCTTTAAATTGCACGTTAAATTCGGGGTTGTAGCTCTTGATCCACGTGAATTCGAGTTGGAGCGCCTCGACTTCGGTATTGACGATCGTCCAATCGACTCGGACCGCTTTGTGAACCATACGATAAGTCTTTTCAGTGAGATTGCTTCCAAAATATGAGTTGAGGCGATTCTTAAGATTTCGTGCCTTACCGACATAGATGACCGTTCCAGTCGCATCGTAGAAACGATAGACCCCAGGGTCCGTCGGAATATTCGATGGGCGATAACTCTGCGGATCTGCCATTGGTAATTCCTATTTCAGAACTGAAGCCAGGAATTGACCTGTATAACTCTGCTTCATCTTTGCAACGGCTTCGGGAGTTCCTTCCGCAATTACTTCGCCTCC
>Ga0304729_1002197_pt1 | contig 11957 bp, 10 predicted proteins | sample C_131016_MF_Meta_FD_190475 | JGI IMG/M metagenome (GOLD analysis project Ga0304729, IMG submission 190475) | Freshwater microbial communities from Lake Croche, Canada to study carbon cycling - C_131016_MF_MetaG (v2) (version 2) | ecosystem: Environmental > Aquatic > Freshwater > Lake | place... | reverse complement strand
GCTTCATCTCTGAAGGTTCACTAAGTTCATTGGTCTGGTGGGAAGACGATGTTCTGGTAGCTCCAGGTAATGAAATACCTTGGCTTGAATCAGTGACAAGAACTGAAATCTTTGAGATAGCCCAAAAACTAAACATTGAGACCAAAACCAGAACAGCAAAACCAGAAGAACTAATCAACCATGAACTATGGTTGCTCTCATCCCTTCAAGGAATCAGAACAGTAACCAACTGGATTAACCTCTCAGATCAATTCAAAACTTCAACTAAACGAGAGCTATTTATGACTGAACTCGAAGCTTTTGTTGAACAACTCCCCTAGGCGATGTGCCAAGATTAGAGCGTGAATCAATTCATTGACTGGCTAAACACAGCCGTCCACACCTTCCCGCCATTCTGGCGTGACATCATTGCGGGCTTTGCCATCCTGCTTGAAACCAGCGTTTTCATAGGTCTTCTGATCCCAGGTGACACAGTTGTCTTAGCAGCTGGAACCATGGTTAGCGGATGGTTGGACTTCTTTGGGTTGTTTGTTGCAGTGATGCTTGGTTCTTTTGCTGGTGAATCACTAGGTTTCTTCATTGGTAGAACCTTTGGTTCAAGAATCAGATCAAGCAAACTAGGTCTTCGTATTCCTGAGAAGGTTTGGCACCGAGCAGATACCTTTGTTGAATCTCGCGGTGGCATAGCTATCGCTATGAGCAGATTCCTACCGGTTCTTCATTCTGTTGTTCCACTAACAGCAGGTATGACCAAGATGAAATACAAGACCTTCATCTCTTGGACAGCAGGAGCATGCGCTGTTTGGTCAAGCGTTTACCTTGGCATCGGTTGGTTTGCTCACGGAGCAACCGATGCTCTAAAGCAATTCAAATTCGGTGGAATTATCTTCGTAAGCATCATCGTGGTATTCCTAGTCATAGTGACACTAGTCAAAAAGAGACTAGAGAAGTCAGCGGAAGCCATGATCGAAGAATCAGAAGCAGCTAAGGAACGAGCTAAGAAGCTTCGTGAAGCTGAGATGAAGAGACCTAACTAAGTAATGTGCGGAAGAACAGTTGTTGCCAGATCTGTTGGTGAACTGGCTACCCTATTTGACATCGATGATGTGATTGGTGAACAACCAGGAATTACCTATAACAACCCGCCTTCCTTACCAACGTCAATCATTGTTGACCGAGTTCTCAAAGAGAACGAAGGTGAACATGCTGGAGAACTTAGAAGACAACTGCACTCAGCAAGATGGGGTCTAATCCCTAGAAACTCTCAGGGACCAGCAAACACTCCCCTGCACAACAACGCACGTATTGAAACAGTGCTTCAGAAACCAACCTTTAGAAATGCAGTGCTGAGACAGCACTGCGTAATGCCAGTCTCTGGTTACTACGAATGGCAAATCAAAGAAGATGGCTCTAAGCAACCTTTCTATATCAACGCAGGTGACCAAGGCATGCTAGCCCTTGCAGGCATCTATGACTGGTGGTTAGACCCAACTAAGAAACCAGATGACCCAACAAGATGGCTTCTTTCCTTTGCAATCCTCACTAAAGATGCAGCAGAACCTCTAGCTCCAATCCACGAGAGAAACCCAATTCTCTTATCTTCTTCATCTATGGCTGAATGGCTAGACCCAGACAACCTAGAAGATGCAGAACACACAACTCAAGATCTACTAAACGAGTTAGCTAATGAATCAGATGAGATTGCCGGTCAGGTTGAGTTTTGGCCTGTTGGAGTTGAAGCTGGAAATGTTAGGAATAACTCGGCGTCTCTAATCAGGGGCTAAATTAAGCCTGATAGTTAAATTGTTCCCAAAATGAGCATCCAACTGCAGGGAGGATCTCCTCGAGGTAAACTTCGAGCATGACGGAGAATGCCATAAACAAAGTGCTAAGAGAATTTGTCAACCAGCGAGACTGGGAAAAATTCCACACTGCTGAGAATCTAGCGAAAAGCATAACTATAGAGGCAGCCGAATTGTTGGAATTATTCCAGTGGGACAACCCAACCTCCTTGGACGAAGTACGGTCAGAACTAGCGGACGTGCTCACCTATTGCTTCTTGCTTGCTATGAAAATAGAAGTTCAACCCGAGGATTTGATACTTGAAAAGTTGAAACAAACTGCAGAGAAATATCCCGTCGATAATTCAAAAGGTTTGAGTACTAAATATGACCAACTTTGAAATTAAAGCCTCTCCATTCGATGAGGCAGCACTTCGGGTCTTGGCGGATGAAGAGCCGCGACTTCGAAATTGGCCAGTAGTCTACACAATCAGCGACGATAAAGACATTTACATTGGAGAAACTACAAGTACTACTTTGAGGATGAATAATCACAAAGGGTCAGATCGCAAAGCACATCTCAAAGAGATACGAATAATTCTTCATGACAAGTTCAACAAGTCTGCTTGTCTCGACCTAGAGTCTCACTTAATCAAGTATTTCCACGCAGATCAGAAGTACTCAGTTTTGAACCTCAATTCAGGAATTAGTGACTCAGATTACTTCGGCAGAGACGAGTATCGCGAATCTTTTGATGAGATTTTTGCTAAGTTGCGCGAGCAAGGCTTGATGACTCGCTCTATTCCTGATCTAGTGAATAGCAACATTTTCAAATACTCCCCCTTCAAAGCACTTAGCAATGATCAAGCAATTGCCATCGAAGGAATTCTAGATAGCCTTATGCCTGCAGACGGCAAGAAATCTAGTTCTAAGATTGTGATCCAAGGCGGACCAGGGACTGGCAAGACTATTGTTGCTGTTTACCTTATGAAGCTAATTCGAGACATTGCAACTGCTGCTGATGGAGAAGCACTCGAAATTGACTCGCTATTCTCTGACTATTTTCAAAGTGGCTACAAAGAGATTGTAAAGACTTGGGGAATTGGTTTAGTAATTCCTCAGCAGTCTCTGAGAAGAACTATTCAAAACGTCTTCAAGTCCATCCCTGGTCTCGATAAGAGTATGGTGCTTAGCCCCTTCGAAGTTGGCAAGTCTAGTCAAAAGTACGACCTCCTGATTGTTGATGAAGCTCACCGATTGAAACTCAGGTCTAACATGCCTTCGGCTGCTCAGAATATCGACTTCAAAGAAATCAATGAGAGATTGTTTGGGTCAGATCCTGATGAAAAGACCCAGCTTGATTGGGTGATTAGTCAATCTGAAAATCAAATCCTACTCATTGACGCTGAGCAGAGCGTTATGCCTTCCGATCTTACTGAGAGCACAATTAAGAGTCTGGAACTCGAGGCTAAGAATGCTAATTCTTATTTCAAACTGCTTTCTCAACTTAGAGTTCAAGGTGGAGAAAAATATATCAAATTTGTTTCTCAGCTACTTAAGGATGGCTCTACTGCAACTGATTCAGATTTTTCTGACTATGATTTTAGGCTTTTTGATAACTTCTCCGAAATGAGCGAGGAGCTTGGGCGAAGAGAATCAGAAAAGGGGCTGGCTCGATTAGTAGCTGGCTATGCGTGGAAGTGGGCCACAAAAGGTGTAACAGATCCAGACGTCTTTGACATTGATATTGAGGGAATAAAGCTTGCCTGGAATAGGACTGCTATCGACTGGATTAATTCCCCAACGTCTATAAATGAGGTTGGCTCGATTCATACAGTTCAAGGATATGATTTGAATTATTGCGGAGTAATCATCGGCAGAGACCTGTACTTCGACGAAAGCACAAATTCCATAAAGTTCGACAGAAAGAACTACTTCGACATGAAGGGTATGGAGAAAAACAGGAGACTCGGCAGAAATTACTCCGATGACGAGATTGAAACGTATGTCAAACAGATTTACCGAGTTTTGCTTACCCGCGGAATCTATGGAACCTACGTTTATGTTTGTGATCCGAAGCTTATGGCGCACCTAAAAAGTGTTCTAGGCGTCTTGCCACCTCGTTACTTCGCAAAGTCATGATTTATAGATAACACAATTTACACCTCCTGACAGCGCGTTTGAAAACACTGCCAGACAAGTCTTAGGGGGTGCTCTTAGCTTGATTTATGAGAGGCAATCGACGAAGCTGTGGTTGCCATAAGCATTTGCGTGAGACCTTCTGCCCCCCTTTGGTGTGGGAGGACTACCATGAAGTTTACGCGACGTCAATCGGACTTATTTTCGGTGCTTATTGGTAGCCAGTGCGTGAGGCTCTTAAGTGGGAGCAGAAGTGCAGCTATCCTCAATGCTGAAATGCAGCGTCATTGCTGCCAAAATTGAGCAAAGAATTGATTTGGCAATTTCTTTGAGCATAAAGATTAGTTTCGTACATCAGCATATGGGCTTTTCTCGCGAAGCCTTGCTTGATAACAATAAGGCTGATTGAGGGGGTGATACTAGACGCTTGCTCCAATCCGAAAAAGTAATATGCTTGCCAACTACATCATCAGAACTTGACCAGTTATAACAAGGTTAGAAAAGAATCAGCTGCGTATTTTTTCCAGTCTCTGTTTGATAGCCTTCAAAACCTTGTCAACTGTAGGGAGGCTTCGCTCAGAAGCGAATGCTTTCCTAAGTTCTTCTACTGAGTATGACCTTACGAAGTCAAGCTTCAGATTAAAAAAATCATCCTCTGAATCTCTCACCAGGTTATACGTGAAGTAGTGAGTACTTTTTTTAGGGTCAAAACCATTTGTGGGGAGATCAAACCTATCCAGCATGTTGATAAACACCGAATCCTGCATAACCCAGGCAATTTTCTTGTTCCACTTTTCTGCCACAAGCCCCTTGAGGAGCATTTGCACGAAGGAAAGCTTAATGGTGTTGTATGTATTCATTCCGAATGGATAACTCGTTCTAAGGTGTTGAGCACCTTTACTATACAAGTCGTCCAAATTTTGAACTAGGCCTCCAGTACCTGTAGTTGAGTCAGACTGAATTTCAAGGAAAAGGAAGTCATCAACTTCCTGAGAAGACTCTTTCGTTTTTACTAGAATAAAATCAAAGCTGCCAATCTTTTTCAGTTTAATCTCAGGTAAGTGGACAGTGTTTTCATCACTTCCCCAAAATTTTATTGCTATGTCTCTGAAAATCACACCGTCCTGAAGAAATCTAATCGGATCTATGATCACTGGCGTGTTATTCCAATATACGGTTTCGACACCCATAGGAATCTGAAGCAGCCTGGTCTGCTTGTTGTTAGGTTTTCCTGTATAGGGTGACAAGAAGCCATTTGACTCAATCGTATTCATTAGATTTGGGTCTTTAATGTAATGTTCAATGGGGTGCCCAAATATTTCAGCTGCCAATTTGTGTTTAGCCACTCAGTGTTCTCTCTTTACTTTGTTAGAACCAAATTCTCTTCAGGAATTGGCATGTCGTGATTGCTGCTTCGACGTTCCCTGTGCAATTCAATTCTTGACTGACTAAAACCAATTTCTAAAGACATTTCCTCCAAGATTTCTGCCACCGGGATCATAACTCCTTGTATGGTTTGGTCGCCAACAACTAGCAGAGCCGTCCCACCCGAAACCAGACAGTTATAGTAGTTTTCGAGGCATTCGTACATGTCAGAAAAATACATCTGAATCATAAGGGGATAATCAAACCCCCAAGATTTTCCTGATGTCTTTTCTAAGATTTCAGCTGCTATCTTCTGAATTGATTTGCTGCGAAGAACATATTCTTTTGGTACGTCGGCATTATAGATAAGTTTGGTGCTGCCTTTTACCATAGTCCTCTTGATACTTTGAACATCCTCCATTGACTTGGCTTCACCTAGGATGTACATTTCAAGTCTAGTTTGCCTCGTGTATTCCAAATCGTTTGGATAAGGAGGCGACGTAATGATTAAATCGACTTTGTTTGAGAGGTCTCTGAATGATTTACTTTCTTTTGAAGAGGCAAGTTTGACTTTTGTTGAAATTTTCTGTGAATTCTTCGGGGTGGTCTTGAGATCTCTGTAGACAAACTTAGCAACTTTATGTAAATCGTATAGAAAGTCATTTTTTTCTCTAAATGGATAGAATGTTGTTCCTGGGCAAAAGGCTACGTATGAAGTTTTGATCGATGCAGCCAATAGAATTAGTCGAAAAATCGGCTGTAAATCTAGGGGTATTTTGTTTTCGATGAAATAAAGTGCAGCTGAAATTTCTTTCTGCTTTACCGGGCTCAGCCATTGATTTAGCTCTTTCGTAGGCATGTTACACAAAAGAGTTTTATCCAAATAATTTACATCGTTATTTTTTACAAACCACCTAACAAATGACTTGAACCCATCTCTAAATTTCTTTGGATCAATTTTCCAGTCTAATTTCGTTGAGGCGATGAAAGTCATGACTGGGTTAACGTCGAATCCGATTCCCTTGTAACCCATTTTTTTCGCATGTATGAGCGTCGTTCCGCTCCCAACAAAAGGGTCTAAAATGTAATATTCAGGAGAAATTTTGTATTTGGTGATCGAGTCTTGAACGAATTGAGCTGGGAAATCCTCTAAGTATTCGTACCAGCGATGAAATGATTTCTCCGCGTCTGAGTCAAATAGCTCTGACTCTTCCAAGTCCCAATCAGAAAACGTGTAATCTGGGTGCTCATGACGTGATGAGTAGTGCTTTTCCAAAAGAAGCAATGCATGCGAAGTAATCTTATCTTTAGCGTCAAGTAGTCCCTTATCTTTCAAAGATTTAAAAGCAGATTCAATGATTTTGCTGTTCTTAGGGTACCCGCAAGCTTCCGCAACATCCTCTCTTGGAGAACCATTCCACACGAACTCGAGAATCTCATACTGAAGATATGAGACTTTGGGTTTTCTTTCTAAAGTTTTTAGTTTTAAAGTCATTTGTATGAAGTATAACTTTGTTCACTGACATAAACTTGATTAGACGCTATGTGATATCCCAATTCATCTACAGGTAGCAAGTTTATGGCGTCTTTTCTAAACCTTTCGGGAATGTTCGCAATAACACTCTGTACAGGTGTTACCTGAATTTAATTGCGTATTAGCCGCTATTCGAGATCAGGAAATAGTACGTCAAAGGTTGGAGCGCCCTCAATTATATTTACAGGCTAGGGATTTGCAATGTCAGGCCAAAGCCATAGACTTTGTCATCCGAACATATGTTCGGGAATCTAGTTAGGGTGATTTATGGGTCGTATAGACGAAGCTGTGGCTGTTTTACTGGATCAGGAGGGTGCTCCAGCCCTATTTAGATGGAGAGAAAAGGACTATCAAGTTAGTTCTAGACCCGTTAGATGGTTTGCCAGAACTGAATGGTGGGTAGGAGAAAGAGCTCACAGAGGCATTGGTTCTGGTGCTGTTGAAGTAGAGATGTGGCGATTTCTCGCTACTGGAGACGGAACTAAGTGTCCTTTTGAATTACTTCATAACACCGCTGCTAACAGCTGGAAGCTGTTGAGGCGGTTTGAGTAGTCATTTAACATCCGCTTTTCGGGGTAGGGTGTTTCCAAATGGGACAAAGGAGCTGTAATGGAATTCGACGTTGATTACGACCACCGGCTTGATTCAAAAGGTCAAGATCCAGACACTCACAGCCCAACTTTGAAGTCACAGCACCAACTGCTTTGGAGCAAACCGCTTCCAACCGGGACTCTTTTTGATCTTCAACCCGAACGAGGCAAATACCTTGTGCACAAGTCAAACTTAGGAGAATTCCACCTAAGTAGTGACACTATTTCCCACTCCCTGAGAGATCAAAAAAGAATGAAGTTGCTGATTGATCAAATCCCTGCGGCAGAGCTAGATGAGTTTCAGTCGATTGGAAGTGTCATCGGTGCGAGAATTCTGTTTCCAGGTAACCGCATAAACGGTCAAGCAACAATAAACGCCGCTCGGGGCTTTAGCTCAAAGCTAAAGGACCGATTTGATTTATCTCTTGAATGCATCAGGCTTCATTACCTGGGACATTCAAACCCGCTAGAACCTACCTTAAGTCTTTATTCTGAATTCTTTAGGTTGTTTGAGAACTTTGAAGGTTATGTTCAATTCTTTCTGCTGCAAGATTTAGTTAGTGAGAACTGCACGGAGGTAAAGTTCTTCCTGCCACACGATTCATCATTCGAAGGTTCTCCGCGGCCTGATTCGGTTGATACCTACATGCAATACAAGAAAAACACAATTGACTTTATAAAGTCTCGGAATAGTCGGATTCAGAGTTGGGTTGAGGCAAACCTTTAGTTGGAAGGGTCTCTCCAAAGATAGCTATCAAAAGTTGATCTGAGAATCCCAAGTTCATCTGCCAAAATCTCACACAACAGCATTAGTGCCTGCGGCCCTTCTGGAACGTCAAAGCCCATTGATTGGAGTCGTTGCCTAACTCTGACATCAGGTTTTATTGCTTCATCCCCCGATAGCTTCCGCATGTATGCAAACAGAGCGATGCCCATGCCGTCAACATGACCAACGTATGGATCTAGTTTTGGCGCAAACCTAAAGCCCTCTACAGCAGTAGCCCAAATCTCACAGATAAGGTCTTCGTCGTCTATCCCAAAATCAACACCGAATTTCAAAAGCCCTTTAGCGACATTGGTAATTGATTCAGATTCGCCTTCACGGAGTCCGTATAACTTTTTATCCAGCGGATTTGTAGCTAGCTCATTTAGTGTTGCTTCTGGAACAGAGGAAGACCATTCCCTTACAATCTTGACGACTCTTGTGCTGTATTGCCTCTGCCTTGAAGTGATTACATCAACCACCATTGCGCCACGTTTACCTGCGTATGATGCTTCTACTGGTAAATTACCCTCGATGCTGCCGATATAGTTTCTAAGAATTTCTAGTTTGGACTGGAATTCTGGTCGCCTTGTGTACCAGTCTCTTCCGATGATCATTTTGGGCACCTTTCACGGGCATTCCCGAAAAGACTATAGGACTCTGAGCCCCCTCAGTTAGCGCTTTTGGCCTCGACTTGCAATGTCACCCCAAACCTATAAACTTCTATATCCGAACATATGTTCGAATATTTGTTATAGGACAATTTATGAGTTTTACCCACCTTCACGTAGCCTCAGGATTTTCTTCCCACTATGGGGTTAATCGGCCTGAGCTATTGGTTGAAAATGCTCATAACCTGGGCTTTGATGCTCTTGCTATCACTGATAGGGATGGGCTCTATGGTGCTGTGAAGCACATTGGTGCCTGTCTACAGGTAGATCTAGCTCCTATTGTTGGGGTGGATCTACCTGTTCTAGATGAAGATGGTTCTTTACTGGCTCGAGTGGTTGTTCTAGCCCACGGTCAGAATAGGGGTTTAGGTTGGGCAAGTCTCTGTGCTGTTGTTACTGAGGCTCATGCTGGAGGTAGGAAGAAGCAGTTTGGTATCAAGAGAACCAAACTGGCTGCCTTAGCTAGTTCTGGTGTTATTACTGTTCTGCTTGGCCCTGATAGTGATGTTGGTAAGGCAACTCTTGGTAGATCTAAGACTGCTGCTGTTAAAGCCTTAGGTAAATGGTTAGAACTATTTAGTAAGCCAGGTGTTCTAGGTCTTGAGATTGTTTCTCTATTGACTGAACCAGGAAAGATGTTCTCTTCGGTTCAGGCAAGAAGAATGCTGGAACTAGCTGATTCTCTGAATGTTCCGGCAGTTCTTACTAACTCCGTTCGATACATCGAACCTGATGATGCCATCACTGCAGACATTCTTGATGCTGCAAGATTTCTAGAACCGTTAGGAAAGTTTGAGCCTCAACCTAATGCTCAGGCTTGGTTGAAACCTAAAGCTCAGATGCAAGCTGTTGCCCTAGAGATTACTGAAGATAGAAAGAGAGCAAGGAAGTTACTTGCCGACACTTCCCTACTAGCCGATCTCTGTCGATTAGATCCTGTTTCTGATTGTGGTTGGGGTAAACCTAAGACTCCTGAGAAAGAGGCTTTAGGTATTGAAGGTTCACCTTTTGAAGTGTTGTTTCAGAAAGTTCAATCAGGTGTGAACTGGAGATATGGTTCTGTCTCAGGTAAGAACCTAACTAAGATTCAACACCGGTTGAATCAAGAGTTGATTACCATCAACAAGCTTGGGTTTGCAACATACTTCCTAACTGTTGCTGATGTTGCTCAGATGATTAGGGACATGAACATCAGGATTGCTGCTCGTGGTAGTGGTGCTGGTTCGTTAGTTAATTACCTGTTAGGTATCTCTGGTGTTGATCCGATTGAGCATGATTTATTGTTTGAAAGATTCTTATCGGTTGAAAGATCCTCGTTACCTGATATAGACATCGATGTTGAATCCGCTAGAAGACATGACATCTATCGAGCTATCTTTAAGCGCTATGGCTCAAAGCGTGTGACATTACTTTCCATGCAATCAACCTACCGAGGCAGAGGCGCTATGCGCGATAGCGCTCTAGCGCTTGGCTTAGACCCAGATAAGGTCGATGAGATCTCTTCTAACATGTGGCGCTTTAGTGCTTCAAGTTTCCGTAATGCTTTGAAAGTCAAACCAGAGTTAGCTGAGTTCGCTCAACAAGTTGAGCATGACCGGAAGATGAATCTGTTAGTTGATATGACTGAAAGATTAGATCGTATTCCAAGGCATATATCTATGCACCCCTGCGGGGTCATCCTGGGTGATCTGACCCTGCCATTACTAACCCCGGTGGAACCTAGCGGTATGGGCTTACCGATGAGTCAGTTTGATAAAGATGACATGGACCCTATGGGTTTTCTAAAGCTGGATGTCTTGGGTGTTCGCATGCAATCAACCATGGCCTATGCGGTTAGTGAAATCAAAAGGGTTAGGAAGGTTGATTTAGATCTTGATGGCATTGCTAAAGATGATGCTGCAACCTTTAAGGCAATTAGAACCACTAATACTCTAGGTATTTTCCAGATTGAATCCCCAGGTCAAAGAGAACTAACCGGTAAACATCAACCAACCGAGTTCAATGACCTAACCATTCAGATTTCCCTGTTTAGACCAGGACCTATGAAAGGCAACATGATCTTGCCTTACCTGGATAGAAGACATGGTTTTGAAAAACCCGAATACATCCACAAAGACTTAGAACCAATCCTCAAGGAAACCTTCGGAGTGGTTATCTTTCACGAGCATGTTCTTCGAATACTGCATGTGATGACTGGCTGCACGCTAGCTCGTGCAGATGAACTTAGAAGGTCTTTAGAAAAGCCAGGCATGGCAAGGCAGATAGAAAACTTCTTTAGAACCAATGCAGCTAAGAAAGGTTATTCAAAGCAGGTCATCGATAAGGTTTGGGATATCCTTGCTGGCTTTGGTTCGTTTGGGTTCTGTAAAGCACACGGTGCTGCCTTTGCTCTACCCACATATCAGTCAGCTTGGCTTAAGACCCACTACCCCGCTGAGTTCTTGAGCGGTGTGATGACCCATGATCCTGGGATGTATCCAAGAAGACTGTTATTGGCTGAAGCTCGAAGACTTGGGGTGAAACTACTACCAATAGATATCAACAAGTCAACGAACCTATTTCATGTTGAAAAGCATGATGGTGAGAGTGCTATTCGTATGAGCTTTGTTGACCTGAAATCTATTAGTGAAACCGAAATCAACCGAATCATTTCAGGTCAACCATATTCATCTCTCAGTGATTTCTATCTAAGAGCTAAGCCATCACGAAGAACCTTTGAAAGGTTGGCTTTGATTGGAGCTTTTGATGATCTAGCTAAGGGTTCTAGTAGAGGTGATGTTCTAGAGAAGGTAAAGGAACTAAATGCTATTAAAGTCCGTCCTGAAGAAGATGAGTTCTCACTCTTCTCTGAGAGCTTTATTGAACAGATGCCTAAAGGTAATCCTGAACCGTCAATGGCGTCCAAGGTTGACACAGAACTAGAGCTTCTGAATATGGATATCTCTGAGCATGCCATTGAGAAGTATCGCCCTATGTTAGAAGAACTTGGTGTGGTCTATGCCAATGAGTTATTGGATATTAGAAACAAAACCAATGTCTTGGTTGCTGGTATTCGAGTTGCAACTCAAACACCACCTATGCGATCTGGTAAACGTGTTGTTTTTGTTTCTTTGG
>Ga0304729_1002194_pt1 | contig 11967 bp, 9 predicted proteins | sample C_131016_MF_Meta_FD_190475 | JGI IMG/M metagenome (GOLD analysis project Ga0304729, IMG submission 190475) | Freshwater microbial communities from Lake Croche, Canada to study carbon cycling - C_131016_MF_MetaG (v2) (version 2) | ecosystem: Environmental > Aquatic > Freshwater > Lake | place... | reverse complement strand
CCGAGGCCGCCTTCCGCTTCGCTATCCTCGCTTACAATCTCATGAGTCTCTTCCGACAACTCGTGCTCCAAGCCTCCAACCAACCAACCTTGGCCACCCTCCGCGTCAAATGCTTTTTTATCCTGCAGCACTTTACCAACCCGTCTCGCAAAACCACATCGTCTCCCCGAATTTGGAAAGGATCTCCTGCTTGAGATCTGCAATTTTCTCGGAGGCGGTTTCTGGCTTAATCACGGCCACCATCGTGGAGCCAGATCCTGTCATGAAGGCATTCTCCACGCTAGGTTGAGTCCGCAGCCAGGTTTTCATGACTGGAAGCAGGAGGTATTTGTGAAAAACGGGTGCCTCCAAGTCGTTCACGATTTCCAGATCACTGAGATATTGCTGTTCAGGTTCGGCTGGCAGTTTTCCTGACTCCTTCAACTCAGCGAACTTTTTGTAGGCCCATGCGGTCGGCACGGGAAAGGGAGGCTTGATCAGCAAGAGTCTTCGCTTCGGAAGTGCAGGAGCCACCTCCAAAATCTCTCCCCTACCGCGACACCATGCAGAGCCACTAGCTAGGAAAAACGGGATATCGGAGCCGAGCGTCGCCGCTATCTGATGGAGTTCCTCTTCCACAAGGGGATGATCGAAAAGCTCGTTGAGTCCTTTTAAAACGGCGGCGGCATCACTACTTCCCCCTCCCAGTCCGGCTCCGTGAGGAATCCTCTTCAGCAACGTTATGGCGATCCCATGATCAAGACCCGTAGCGACGCGGAAGGCCTCGGCGGCTTTCACACAAAGGTTCTCGGCTCCCCTGGGGAGTTCGGGATCATTGCAGGTCAGCGTGATGCCATGACCAGCCCCATGGGAAAGCTCGACCATATCGGCAAGATTGATGGGAACCATGAGTGTCTCCAGTTCATGAAAACCATCAGGCCGCTTCTCGAGGATGCGGAGAGAAAGGTTGATCTTGGCCGGAGCCATGAGTGAGATGGTCTGAATCACGTTACGTCCTTTAGAACCTTGGAACCAACTCATCGTGTGAAACTACCGTCCCGACCCCAAGACAAAATCATCATCGCTCTCGATGTTCCCGATACCGACGGTGCACTTCGACTCATAGATTCCTTGTCTGATCAGGGACAACCCCCTGCTCTCTGCAAGATCGGCCTCGAGCTCTTTACCGCAGAGGGCCCTTCCGTGGTGAAGGCTGTGAAGTCCCGCGGATGCGAAATCTTCCTTGATCTGAAGTTCCACGACATCCCGAATACCGTTGCCCATGCCATCAAGTCGGCAGTGGGGCTTGGGGTGGCGATGACAACACTCCATGCGGTGGGTGGACCCGTCATGATGGAAGCCGCCGCACAGGCTGCTAACGATGCCGGGGGATCAGATTTACTGATCCTAGCGGTGACAGTCCTCACCAGCATGGACTCCGCACAACTTGGATCAACCGGCATCAATGTCGAACCCAAGGAACAGGTGCTACGTCTTGCAAGACTTGCCTCAAATGCGGGTATCGGAGGGATCGTCTGCAGTCCGCTGGAGATCACCGCCATCCGCGAATCCTTTAGTAATTCGCGTGAAGCACTCCGGATCGTCACGCCGGGTGTACGCCCCACCTGGGCAGTCGCGGGAGATCAAAAGCGGGTGATGACTCCAGCGGAAGCAGTCCAGGCTGGTTCGGATTGGCTGGTGATTGGGCGACCGATCACAGCGGCAGAAAACCCCAGGGAAGCTTACGCTAAAGTCATTGCGGAGCTGGCCTGATCCCATGGATAAAAGAGACTGGAGAGGTGTCGTGCCGACGATGAAAGAACAGAGGACTCCTGCTCCATGGATTTTCTGTACTTCGCGCTGCGCCCCAGCGTCATGTGCGGATTTCTCTCTCACAAGAGCTCTCCACCCCCCTTGGCTTACTTTCCATACCCCTCTGACCCTTTCGTTCTGAATTTCCCTTCCTGCTTTCCTGATGCGTCAGCAGGTAAGCAATTCCATACTGATCATGCAGTCTCCCCTCAAGCGACAGATCGACTAGAAGAAGCTCTAGAGCGTTTTAAACAATATTGTAGCCGTCGATTTGTGAGCGCCATTGGTGGCTTTGCAAGGAGCAAGGAGCAAGGAGCAAGCGACGCGACGCTGCTATACGCCACATGCGACCGCAAAGAATGGTTATAGTATTGTTTAAATTGCTCTAGCCACTTCACCCAACAGGCAAGCAACTGCAGAAAATATTCCGGTCCCCATAGACATTGTCAACACGTGACACGGAGGGCCAAAACTTATGCTTCTTGAGCCAGGGAGCCGGATAGGCAGCCTGAGTGCGTGAGTAGGGCCTAGTCCACGTATCGGAGGTGACAGTGAGTGCCGTATGGGGAGCCCGTTTGAGAGGATTATCAGCCTTATCGAGTTCGCCCCCTTCGATGGCAATGAGTTCCCCGTGTATCGCGATCATGGCATCGCAGAAGCGGTCGAGTTCCTCTTTCGACTCGCTCTCAGTTGGCTCAAGCATGAGGGTTCCCGCAACGGGCCAGCTCATCGTCGGGGCATGGAAGCCATAGTCGATGAGGCGCTTTGCCACGTCCTCGACCTCGATACCAGCACGATTCTTCCACTCGCGGAGATCCAGAATACACTCGTGGGCGACCGTACCGTTGAGACCCTTGTAGAGGACCGGGAAATAGGCCTCGATGCGCTTGGCCATGTAGTTGGCGTTCAGGATGGCGATAGCGCTGGCTGCTGCCAGTCCGTCTGGGCCCATCATGCGGAGATACATCCAGCTGATGACGCAGATGCTGGCACTTCCCCATGGAGCAGCACTGACCTCGGAGATGCCTTGGGCACCGCCGGTTGGGATCACAGAATGTCCTGGCAGGAAGGGTGAGAGATGCTCGGCCACGCCGATCGGGCCAACTCCTGGACCACCCCCTCCATGAGGGATGCAGAAGGTCTTGTGGAGATTCAAGTGGCAGACATCCGCACCGATGTCACCGGGGCTGCAGAGTCCGACCTGGGCGTTCATGTTCGCGCCGTCCATGTAGACCTGACCACCTGCCTCGTGGATCATGGAGCAGATCTCCTTGATTCGAGACTCGAAGACGCCGTGGGTTGAGGGATAGGTGACCATGAGGGCTGAGAGACGCTCCCGATTAGCCTCAATCTTGGTTCGAAGATCCTCCAAGTCGACATTCCCCTCGGCATCGCAGGCGACTCCCACGATCTCCATGCCGGCCATGGCGGCGCTGGCGGGATTGGTCCCGTGGGCGGAAACAGGGATGAGGCAGACTGTACGATTTAGATCGCCTCTGGAGCGGTGATAGGCACGGATTACGAGCAGTCCGGCGTATTCCCCCTGAGAACCAGCATTCGGCTGGAGCGAGACAGCATGGAAGCCAGTGATCTCGGTAAGCCACTTTTCAAGCTGCCGGAAGATGACTCCATAGCCTTTGGCCTGTTCTGTGGGAACGAAGGGATGAAGATCGCCGATCGTCTCCCAGGTAACAGGGAGCATCTCGGAGGTTGCATTCAGCTTCATGGTGCAGGATCCGAGTGGGATCATGGAAGTGGTGAGGGAGAGATCCTTGGCCTCCAGACAGCGCATGTAGCGGAGCATCTCAGTCTCGGTATGGTGTGTATTAAAGACCGGATGAGTCAGATAGGCCGAGGTGCGGCGCAGGGCGTCGGGTGTCTGCCAGGAGAGCGGGTTATTCAAAACCTCGCCGGGCCCCTTGCCAAAAAGCTGCAGGAGTTGATCGATAGGCTCCTCTCTCGAGCAGGATGTCTCATCAAGGGAAACGGAAACGGCTGTGTCACCAAGGAACCTGAGATTGATTCCGGCTTTCTCCGCGCGTGAATGGAGTGAGGCGGACTCGGCAGGGGTCATATTCACCCGGACGGTGTCGAAGAAGGGGGCATTACTCACGGACCAGCCGTTCCTAGCAAGGAGTGAAGCCAGCTTAAGGGCATGGAGATGGATCTTCTCGGCGATCTCCCTGAGTCCCTTCGGACCATGGTAGACGGCATACATGGAGGCAATGACAGCGAGCAGAACCTGGGCAGTGCAGATGTTGCTCGTGGCCTTCTCGCGGCGGATGTGCTGCTCGCGGGTCTGGAGGGTGAGGCGGTAGGCGGGATTCCCTTCGGCATCGCGGGAGACGCCCACAAGACGGCCCGGCAAGCGGCGCTTGAACTCATCGCGAACCGCAAGGAATGCAGCGTGTGGTCCGCCGTATCCCATCGGGACCCCGAAGCGCTGGGAGGAACCGACCACGATGTCGGCTCCAAACTCACCGGGGGGCTTCAGGAGGACCATGGCAAGCGGATCCGAGGCCACCACGGCGAGACCGCCGGCGGCATGGATTTTATCGATCGCGGAAGTCGGGTCAATGATCGCTCCGTCCGTGGCCGGATACTGGAGAATTCCACCGCAGAGACCCGATGCAGGGATCTGATCCTCACTACCGACAATCAACAAGAAACCCAGCGGCTCCATACGTGTACGGAGCAGGGAGATGGTCTGGGGATGGCAACTCTCGGAGACAAAGAAGGCTCCTCCATTCTGAACACCCTGAGAACCCTTGAGGTCATGACACATCGCCATGGCCTCGGCGGCGGCGGTGGCTTCATCCAGCATCGAGGCATTAGCAATCGCCATGCCGGTCAGGTCGCAGACCATGGTCTGAAAATTCACCAGGGCCTCCATGCGTCCCTGCGAGATCTCGGCCTGATAGGGAGTGTAGGCCGTGTACCAACCTGGGTTCTCCAGAATATTCCGGCGGATCACGGCGGGAAGATGCGTGCCGTGATATCCCATCCCGAGGTAAGAGGGACGAAGTTCGTTCCTGGAAGCAATATCCCACAACTCTGCAAGAGCCTCTTTCTCGCTGGTAGCCGGCGGAAGATCGAGTGGCTTTGCACTCCGGATCTCAGCGGGAACGGTCTGCGCAATCAGCTCCTCAAGGGAGGAATACCCGAGAGTTTCCAGCATTGCCCCGATTTCCCGATGATGGGAACCGAGATGTCTGCGGGAAAAGCGCCCGCGCGAAAGTACGGCATTCAGTTGCTCAGCCCCGATAGTACTCATTGACCGATCTGGGCGGTATAGGCTTCGGGGGTCAGGAGAGACTCCACCTCTGCAGGATTGGAAGCTTTCATCTTGAAGATCCAGCCCTGGCCGAAGGGATCGGTATTCAGGAGAGCGGGATTGACTGTAAGGGCGTCATTCACCTCGGTAACAGTTCCGGAGAGTGGCGAGTAGATGTCGCTGGCTGCCTTCACCGACTCAACGACAGCGGCTGTAGCACCGGCCTTTACCTCGGCGCCAACTTTTGGAGGTTCAGAATAGACAATATCGGTCAACTCCGCCTGGGCATGATCGGTGATCCCGACAATGATGATGTCATTCTCCAGACGGATCCATTCGTGAGTTTTGGCGTAGCGGAGATCTGCTGGGACGTTCATGCGTTGGCGAGTATGTTGACGGTTTCGATATTACAGGGAGGGTTAAAGAGTGTATTTCTTGTAGAAAGGGAGCGTTGCAACAGTAGCGGCGTAACGGCGGCCTCGCACCTCAATTTCTAACTGCGTTCCGGGAACAGAAAGAGCGAGAGGGAGATAGGCCATGGCTATCCCCTCACCCAGACTAGGAGAGAGAACGCCGCTGCAGGTCTCACCCACGGGCTTCCTCTCGGCGAGAACAGGATAATGGGAACGCAGGGGCGGACCCTGTACGGAAAGCTTGAGAGGTGTTAAGCGGGAGGGAAGTCCTTCTGCGCATTGCTGTTTCAGGGCCTTGCGTCCGGAAAAATCAATCTTTTCGGGATCATCGAGGGAGACAAAGCGATCCAGACAAGCCTCTAGCGGTGTGCGGTCACGAGAGAGATCCGAGCCATTCAACGGATATCCCATCTCCAGACGAAGAGTGTCGCGAGATCCGAGGCCACAAGGCTTCACTCCTGCAGCCAGCAGATTCTCCCAAAGCGCCACGCCGACCTCCACCGGAACAAAGAGTTCGAATCCATCCTCGCCAGTGTATCCTGTACGGGCCACAAGTGAGGGGACACTCCCCTTCGAAGCGACAAGAGAAGAGATGAGCGGAGCGATGCCGTTTCGCTTTGGGAGGTCACAGAAAAGAAAAAGTGACCTCAGAATTTTTTCGGAATCGGGACCCTGAAGTGCGACTGCGGCATAGTCGTTCCCTTGATCCTGTAGCACAACGGAACCATCGGAAGGGAGATGCGCCCTCATCCACTCCAGATCCAGATCGCGGCAGGCACCGTTAATCACCAGAAAGTAGGCTGTTTCTCCCGTCCGGTAGATAATGAGATCATCGATTACCCCTGCTTTCTCATCCAGCATGAGGGTGTATTGACCCCGGGTAACGGCGAGCTTGCCAACACGGTTGGTCAGGAGGCTCTCCAGCCAAGCCAAGGCACCGGGCCCGGAAACAATGATCTCCCCCATGTGGGAGATGTCGAACACGCCGGAAGCCGAGCGAACAGCCCGGTGCTCATCCATGATGCCGGAGTACTGGACCGGCATGTACCATCCGCCAAATTCGACCATGCGGGCGCCACAGGCCACATGGGCTGATTCGAGAGGAGAATGCTTGAGAAGGGCAGGATCGCTCATCGGGATTAATCGGAAGTTTTTGTTCCTGAGTTCATCAACCCATTGGGACGACGGGCGTTGAAATCCAAGTAGGTGTAGGACTGGAACATCTTCTCGTACTCGTCGGCGAGACGCATGGCCTCGTTGGGCTTGAGACGGTCGCCCTTGAGCGCGGCATCGGCCTGGAACTTGATCTTGCGGGCCAGCTCCTTGGTGTCCCACTGGGTGAGGGTCAGCACCTGGTCGATGGTGTTGCCGGGAAGCACCTCCTCGATGTAGTAACCGGCATCCTCATCCTCATCGAGGAAGACATGCATCTCGTTTACCCGACCGAAGAGGTTGTGCAGATCCCCCATGATATCCTGGTAGGCTCCGGAAAGGAAAATCCCCAGGTAATAAGGCTCGCCTGGACGGACGGCATGCACGGGCAGAGTCTCCTTCACATCCTGAAAATCGATGAACTTGGCCATCTTGCCGTCGGAATCGCAAGTGATATCGACCAGTGTGCCGCTACGCTCTGGAACCTCATCGAGACGGTGAATCGGCATGACTGGAAAAAGCTGTCCCAAGGCCCAATGATCAAGCAGGGACTGGAAGACGGAAAAGTTGCAGAGAAGCTGATCAGCTAGGGCCACCTCGAGTTCCCTCACCTCCTCGGGCACTTGCTTCATCCCGGCATGGAGCTTCACGATCGCTGCGGCGATCTGCCAATACAGAGTGTCGATCTTTGCCTTCGAGCGAAGCTCGAGCAGGCCGAGATCGAACATCGACTGCGCCTGATCCCTTATCTGCTGGGCGTCGTGGAGATTTTCCAAACGACGCTTTTCACTTAGGCCAGTCAGGATCTCTAGCATGTCGGAAACTAGCTTGGGATCCTCTGGGGAGGGCGAGACTTCGGCCCCATAAGTCTGCTTATCTATGGAACCGAACGCCTCGATGATCAGCACAGAGTGGGGCGCCACGATGAAGCGGCCGCTTTCGCTTACAATCACGGGATGCTCAACCTGCTCCGAGTCGCAGACCTCCATGATATTGTAGACGATGTCGCGGGTGTACTCGTGTAGGGAATAGTTCCTGGAACTGTCGAAGCTCGTGCGGGATCCGTCATAGTCGACCCCGAGTCCGCCACCCACGTCGAGATAGCCGAGTGCGTGGCCCATTTTCTTGAGTTTGGCGTAAAAGCGGGTGGCCTCGCGCGTGGCGTGGCTGATCGTCTGGATGTCGGGAACCTGGGATCCGACATGGTAATGAAGAAGCATCAGCGCGTTGGGAATGCCCTCGGCATGGAGCGTATCGCTCATCGAGACAAGATCGGCCGTCGAGAGTCCGAATTTGGCATTCTCTCCGCCGCTGGTGGCCCATTTGCCAGCTCCCTTGGAGAGAAGCCTGACTCGGGCACCGATCATGGGAGTCACTCCGACTTGCTTGGCAACGGCGAGGATCTGGTGGAACTCCTCCAGTTTCTCCACGACAAGAATGACCTTCTTGCCGAGCTTGATACCGATGAGCGCGGCCCGGATAAACTCATCGTCCTTATAGCCGTTACCGACAACAAGGCTCTCGGGGTCGGAATGGACTGCCAAAGCAGCGATCAACTCGGGCTTGCTACCGGCCTCGATACCGAAATGGTAGGGCAATCCCGCGTCGACGATCTCCTCGACTACCTCGCAGAGCTGATTGACCTTGATGGGAAAAACCCCGCGGTACTGATTCTTGTAACCACACTCTGAAATGGCCCTGGCAAATGATTCATTCAGCCTACGAACCCGGTCGCGAAGCAGGTCATGAAACCTTACCAGCAGTGGAAAGCGAAGTCCGCGGTCACCAGCTTCGCCGACGAGCTCCATCAGGTCGATCTCCTCGCCCTCCTTTCTCTGAGGCCGCATGGTGACATGACCAGCATCGTTGATTCGCACGTATCCCTCGGACCATCCCTCCACGTTGTAGAGGGAGGAATTCTGTGCAGTGATGGAACCAGCGGAGTCTTGCAGCATGGATGGAAGATTTAGAAATGAAATTTAAACAAACATGCCCCCCCTTGGCGACATGATGATTCCATTTTTTTTGGATTGCCGTATCCAAGTCCAACAGATGTGAATGGATAAAAGGAATTACCCTGCTTCCCGCCAGACCTCTATCATCATGAAGCTCCTGCATATCGATGCCTTTGCCGGAATCAGTGGCGACATGTCCGTTGCCGCACTCAGGGATCTCGGAGTTCCCGAGGAAGTTTTTCTAGAGGCTCTGAAGGTGCTGGCTATCGAACTTCCCTCCTGCCGCTTCGAACGCGGGGACAGGAACGGCATCTCCGGCTGGCGCTTTCTCGTGAGTGGCCATGAAGGTGTCGAGGGGGAAGAGGGGGCAAAAACCGCTCACCACCATCACCATCACGGGCATGAGCATCACCACGTAGATCATGTCCATGGTCATTATCACCATCATGATCAAGGTGGCCATCACCATGTCCATCACACCCATGGACGCAATCATGCTGAGATCGTCTCTCTTCTGGAAAAGAGCACTCTCGATGCCGATGTGAAAGCTCGTGCCCTTGCTGTTTTCCGAAGGATTGCCATCGCCGAAGGCGGAGTGCATGGCGTCCCCCCTGAAAATATTGGATTCCACGAGGTCGGGGCTGAGGATTCGATCGCGGATATCGTTTGTGCCTGCGCGGGATTCGATTATCTGAAGATCGACAGGATTACCTGCAGTCCTCTCATCGAGGGATCCGGACACATCCATTGCGCACACGGTACATTTCCCCTACCGGCACCGGCGACGCTAGCGATTCTCAAAGGTATTCCATTCCGTCAGCTCGAGGAACCTTGGGAACACATCACCCCGACAGGGGCTGCGATCCTGGCCGAATTTTCCGGAAGCTTCGGCCCGATGCCCGAGATGATGGTGACCTCTATCGGATATGGACTTGGCTCTAGGAACACACCCAATCGCCCCAATGTCCTCCGACTAATCTCGGGAGAATCGATTGATCCTGATCTCTCCCATGCCGATAAGGTCATAGAACTCCGGTGCAATCTGGATGATCTGAGCCCGGAACATGCATCCAGCGCTCTTGATGCGCTCCTAAACGCAGGAGCGCTCGACGCCACTCTCACACCTACTGTCATGAAAAAAGGGCGATCGGGATGGATTCTGGAAGTCCTCTGTCATGAGGAGAAGGCGCACGAACTCTCCGAGAGGATGCTCCGGGAAACGACGGCATTCGGTATCAGGCGGCACCGCATGAAGCGCCTCAAGCTCGAACGACACTTCGAGGAGATCGATACTCGATATGGAAAAATCCAGGTCAAAATCGGCACCCTCCGAGGCGAGACCCTCCAGCGTTCACCGGAGTTTTCGTCTTGCGCGGAAGCTGCTGCCTTCCATGGCGTAGCGGTGAGGGAAGTGCATGCGGTAGCACTTCAGGCTCTAGCCGTCCTCTAACTTTTCACTCTTCCTCGTCCTTATTATCGGATGAGGAGGAACTCCCGCGGACCGGTTTTGCCGCGCAAACTCCGCGCTTCTTTGCCGAGGCGATGAAATCCAGAAACTCCTGGGCCTCTGAGCCCCACGACATCTTCTTTGATTCATCCAGAGCCTGAGTGATGTTCAGACCACTGTGGTAGATCATGCGGAATGCCCTCTTGATCTCCAATCTGGTCTCAGCACTGAATCCGGCACGTTTGAGTCCGACGGCATTGATGCCGGCCACCATGCTCGTGCCATAGGCCGAAACAAAGGGGGGGATGTCCTTGGGGAAACGCTCCCCTCCCCTCACCATGCAGAGTCTTCCCACACGCAGGAACTGGTGAAAGACAGAGCCCCCTCCGAGCACCGCACCATCCTGCACCTCAACATAACCGGCCAGCAGGCAGTTATTGGCAATGATGACCCGGTTGCCGATCGCGGCATTGTGACCGAGATGGACGCCGACCATCAGGAAATTATTGTCACCAACCCGCGTTACGCTCCCCTCCTTGGTACCGCGATGGATCGTCACGTATTCGCGGATGATATTGTCATCACCGATGAACACCTCACTCTTGGTGCGGGGCTTGAAATCATAATCCTGCGGGTCAGCACCCAGGATGGCTCCGTATCCCACGGAATTCCGAGCACCCATCCTGACATATCCCGTGATCACAGCATGAGCCTGGATCCGGCATCCTTCACCGATCACAGCCCCAGACTCAATGATGGCCCCCGGGCCGACCTCTACATCGGCGGCAAGTTGGGCTGCAAGATCGACAAAGGCGGATGGATGGATGTTGGACATGGGTGAAAAGGAACCACCTCATCATCTAAAGAAGTCCAGCCTCACGGAAGCTGAAATACGGGGATTGCTCACCTCTCATTGCCCCGATGATCACATGATCAACCAGCGGAATCTGCAAGAGAGTGCCGGCTTCCGTGAGTCTGCGGGTGAGGCGACGGTCTGCATCGCTCGGCTGAGGATCACCCGAGGGATGATTGTGCACGACGGCGATCGCATACGCCCCCTTGGCGATTGCCGGGCGAAAGATCTCGCGCGGATGGGCGATGCTTTCGTTGAGGCTTCCACGGGAGACCTCCTTTTCCTCAAGCAGACCATGACGAGTATCGAGCAGAAGGATACGCAGGGACTCGTAGGGAAGTGTCTGTAACTCCCCCGCCAGCAGATCATAGATCACTCCGGCACGGTCAACTCGCGGCCTTTCCAACTCGGGACGGGCCATCCGCCGTCCCATCTCAAAGGCGGCCTTGAGCTCGGCAGCCTTAGCGGGTCCCATTCCGGGTAGCGAGGAAAGCTCCTCGACCGAACATCCGGCCAGTCGCCTCAGACTGCCCCATTCGGCCAGCAGGGATCTGGCCAAAGAAAGCACATCCAGGCCGACCTTCCCTGTCCTCAGGAACAGGGCGAGCAACTCCGCATCGGTCAGGACGGAGGCACCATGACTGAAAAGCCGTTCGCGTGGCCTCTCGGCCCGAGGGATATCCTCGAAGCATGAAGAAATCATGAAAGAAACTAGGCCACTCTCTGCAATTCGCAAGGGACACTCTCGCGACTGGATTTAAAGATAATTCCCGCGAGGAAATGCGGAGAAGGGAAGAGTAAATCTGGAACTCATAAGAAAACATGAGGCGAATTCCAACCATGAAGATCATGAAAGAGGATCAAGCGGAAGTTTGCTACTCCAACTGATGAAATCTTTTATTTCTTTTCTCTCTTCCTGAGTTCCATATTCATCACCTTATTCAGGCAGTGATCCCAGAGAAGCCCGCATCTTTTCTTAAGATGCTCTAGGGAACCGCTGATTAAAGCGCCTTTTTCAAAGTCTGGCTAATTTTGATGAGGAGGAAGGGATTGGGGTGATATTTTTGATCATCTTGCATCGA
>Ga0304729_1002191_pt1 | contig 11982 bp, 10 predicted proteins | sample C_131016_MF_Meta_FD_190475 | JGI IMG/M metagenome (GOLD analysis project Ga0304729, IMG submission 190475) | Freshwater microbial communities from Lake Croche, Canada to study carbon cycling - C_131016_MF_MetaG (v2) (version 2) | ecosystem: Environmental > Aquatic > Freshwater > Lake | place... | reverse complement strand
TATAAAAAACCTCATAACCATCAAGGTTGAGTCTCGCCTTCATGGACTTAGGAACAATGACAAGAATCTTCGCATGCTCTGCTGCAATTTTCTCAAGCTCAAGGCTCCAATTCGTATCAATCGAGACGTTGTATGAGCGTTCAGATTGAACTTGTATCTCGATCATCGGTCCACCTTGAGGGCTGCGAGGATCTCTTCGGCCAATTGCTGAGGTTTTTTGGAATCGGTAGAGAAGGTGAGATCTGCCAGTTCGGTATATATCGGCGCGCGTTCCTGCATGAGTGATAACCACTTCTGCCTTGGGTTTACCAAGAGCATTGGGCGTTCAGTATTGAAACCGATTCGAGGTGCAGCTTGAGCGATACCAACCTCAAGGTAGACCACCGTTGCTCCTGATTGGGAGATTGCCTGGCGGGAAGGTTCGCTCATTACCGATCCACCACCAAGTGCAAGCACCCCGGGTTCGTCCACCAAAGCCTTGGTAACGATAGTAACTTCCAATTCTCGAAAGTGCGCCTCTCCATCATCGACAAAGATTTCAGAAATCTTCTTTCCTGCTTCTGCCTCTATAAGAGCATCAGTATCCGAGAAAGAAATCTCCATCAATTTTGAGAGCGCTCTCCCGACAGTGGATTTTCCCGACCCCGGAGGACCGATGAGCACAACCTTTGACATTACTTGATATCGAGATTCTCGAGGTAGCTAAGGTAATTACGACGAGTTTCAGCGACACTATCGCCACCAAATTTTTCAAGGACTGCATCCGCTAAGACCAATGCGACCATTGCTTCTGCAACAATTCCTGATGCAGGTACTGCGCAGACATCGGAGCGTTGATTGATAGCCTTTGCAGCTTCACCTGTTTGAGTATCGATCGTATCAAGGGCTCTCGGCACTGTAGAGATGGGTTTCATTGCTGCGCGTACTCGCAAGATCTCACCGTTAGACATACCGCCTTCGGTTCCACCAGCACGATCGGTACGTCGCACAATCTTTCCGGCAGCGTTCTTTTCAATCTCATCATGAGCAACAGATCCACGTCTGCGGGCGGTAGTGAAACCATCCCCGATTTCAACGCCCTTAATTGCTTGGATACCCATCATCGCTCCGGCAAGACGTGCATCTAACCGACGATCCCAATGGGTATGTGAACCAAGTCCGGGCGGAAGGTTAAAGACCAATACCTCAGTTACGCCACCGAGAGTATCCCCCGCAGAATGTGCATCCTCAATTTCGGCAACCATTGCCGCGCTTGTCTTCGGATCAAAGCAGCGGACCGGATCTTCATCTACCTGCTCGCGATCAGAGTATGCAGGAAGGGCGGAACCTTCAGGAACTTCTACTGCCCCAATGGAAAGTACGTGTGACATGATCTGGGCGCCAATACTCTGTTCAAGAAATGCTCGTGCGATAGCTCCGAGTGCAACTCGCGCTGCCGTTTCGCGGGCACTCGCTCTTTCAAGAATCGGCCTCGCATCATCGAATCCATACTTCTGCATTCCTACTAGATCAGCATGACCAGGACGTGGGCGGGTGAGTGGCGCATTACGAGCAAGTTGCGCCAACTCGTCGGGGTCCACGGGATTTGCAGACATGACCTTCTCCCATTTTGGCCATTCAGAGTTACCAACTGTAAGAGCGATCGGGCCACCTTGAGAGATTCCGTGACGCACTCCACCAAGAATTGTTACAAGGTCTGCTTCAAAATTTTGACGTGCCCCTCTGCCAACACCCAATCGTCTACGTCGAAGATCTGCATCAATCATCACGCTATCGATATTTACATGCGCAGGAAGACCTTCCAAGATCGCTGTCAGGGCAGGACCGTGAGATTCCCCAGCTGTAAGCCAACGCAACATTCCATTACCCAATTCCTGATAGAGCTAGGGAGATCCCCTAGATTCATGGGCTAATTCTGGCAGATCGAAGAGCCAACTCGCTCCGCAAATCCCTCATTTACAGAGATAAGAGAGCGCCGGCGATCAACGCTGGTGCGAAGGCAATCGACTTCGGGCGGGTCTGCAATCGCACCCAATCAATAGTCAGATGCACGGCAGCGAATAATGAAGCGAGCGTGAGCATGGCGACAATATTCGACCCCCGACCTAATAGGAGCGCAAGCACAATAATCAATTTGATATCGCCCCCACCCAGCCCTTTGTGACGCAGCAAGGAGATGGGGAAAAGGAGTAGCGCGAAGAGGATTGCACATACAACTGCGACAACGAACTGTGACGGGTTGAAGCTGTAAACCGCCGCCGAGGCGACTGCAAAGAGAGCAATTCCCTTGTTGGGAATTCTGCGAGTTGCGAGATCACTCCATGCAAGGACGAGTCCAATGGTCAGCAAGGTGACGATGCGAGCGAGTGTTAAGGAGTTAAGTGTCATGCCTGACGTTAAAACAGGCTTACTCGGCTGAAGCTGAAGAAGTTACATCTGGGGATTGAGCGCTTCCAAGGCAACAGTGAGTAACTCTGCGCGCATCATGGCGTAATCAAAATCGACCTTACAGATTAATGCGATCGCATCCAGGGCTTGTTCAACCAATAAGTCGGCTCCGGTGAGAACTCTGCCACCCAGCTCTTTCCATGCAAATGAGAGCTCTGTTGGCCAAGGCTTATACAACGACTCGAACAGAAGGCCATCGACATTTTCAAGCGTGCGAGAGAGATGATCTGCGACCCCCGCCGGTGATGTATTAATGACCACGTCATATCCAGTTAACGAACTACTCATGGGAAGTGAGCTAATTTCGGCAGCTGGCGCGATCGCTCTCATGATCGTAGCCCGATCAGGTGTTCGCAGGAGTAAATCAATTTTTTCTGCACGTGTTGCTAGCGCACCGACAGCCGCTCTCGCAGTTCCACCACCACCGATTATTGCGACACGTGCTACCGCGTAAGGAGCTAGCAATCTTTCGAAAGCGCTCTGATCTGTTGATGTTGCCTGGTATCGGTTATTTTCTCGAACTAGGGTATTTGCACTTCTACTTCTCTCTGACGCGGCATCGAAATCCACATTTGATGAGGCGAAGACAGATTCCTTCAACGGCATCGTGAGGTTGAAGCCGCTCCATTCTTGTGAGATTCCACGAGCTAAAACTTCACCTAGATCAGCATCAGTTGTCTCAATTGCGGTGTACTCCCCCACAATTCCAAGAATTTCATAAGCGCGTGCATGTAATGCCGGAGAGAGCGAATGGGATATTGGCGAACCTAGCACCGCGGCCTTGATCATTTAAAGGCTCCATTCGCGAGGTTGTTGTTATAGAGAGTAACCCAGCTTTGGAACTCGGTGAAGCTCTTCGTGAAGCGAGTGTCATGTGGCTTGATTGTGATGAAATAGAGCCAATCGCCGGCAACCGGATGCAGAGCTGCCGTTATTGCGGCTGCCCCGGGATTGGAGATTGGTGTCGGTGGCAGACCAGTGTGGAGATAGGTGTTGTACGGAGATGCAATCGTGGTTGCCTTGCGCGAGAGGGCTATCCGGCCGCGACTGTTATTGGCATATTGAACCGTTGAGTTCAGCTGTAGCGGCATATTGATAGCGAGCCGGTTATAAATAACTCGAGCAGCTTTAGCAAAGTCAGCTGTATCTGCCTCGATTTGAATGAGCGACGCAATTGTCAGAACTTGGTAGGCGTTGTAGCGTTCAAAGCCCGAGTTAAGATTGAGTTTATTTGCTTGCTCAGTGAACTTCTCGAGCATGGTTGCGACGCTGCTTGAAACGCTCGCCTCTACCGGGAGTGCATAGGTGGCCGGAAATAGCAGACCCTCGAGAGAGGTATGACCCTTTGCTATATCTGGGATGAGTTGCTTCAGAACTTTTCCTACGATCTTCGCCTTCTGTAGCGCTTTCAATACATCGGAATAGGTTGAGCCTTCAGTTACCTGCACGAGACCTGAGTTACGTGTTGGGTCCAAGAGCTCTTCCAGTGCGCGAAAACTCGTTATATGGCTCTGAATTTTATGCAGGCCTGGACTGATTGAGAGCGCTCTGGAATCTTTGAGCGCAAGTTCCAAGAAAGTCTTACTCATGAGAATCACTCCACCGTTGTAGAGATCATTCGCGATCGACGCACCAGTCTCTCCCGCTGATACCGATATCGCTACCTCTGGACCAGCGGTACCGTCAGGAAAATCTGTCGGCTTGCTTGTCAGAAGTAATAGACCGGTACCACCCAAAAGGATGACAACAAGAATGATGGAGACAATCTTCACTGTCGACTTCTTCATCACTCATCTCCCTGTAATCGCACGTGATGAAGCGCAGATTCCAAAATCTCAGCTGCCGCCGCTGAGTCAATGAGCGCCTTGCTTGAGCGACCATCCTTTCCAGAAGCGCGCAATTTAGCTGCTGCGCTCACTGTCGATAGTCGCTCATCAATGAGCGTCACTTTCACACTGGTGATACCTGCGATGACTGAGATGAAATCTTCGACTGAGACCATCTTCGCGCTCTCTGATCCAGAGAGATGCTTCGGTTCCCCAACGTAGATTCTGATTGGCTCGTACTCTGCGAGCAGGCCCATTAGCGCAGCGTGAAGGTTCTCTCCTGCTAAGAGTGGTTCTAACGGGGTAACCAGGATTGAATCCATATCCGAAATTGCAACACCGATTCGCACATCACCATAATCAAAGGCGATCCGCCTGCCCCGCTGCATTACTTCACCAGAGCGGCTGAAAGCGCGACTCTCATCTCCTTGATGGCTTCATCAATCTTGCCAGCGTGAACTCCGCCGCCCTGGGCGAAATCATCTTTGCCGCCGCCTCCGCCGCCTAGTGCGGTCGATCCAATCTTTACCAATGCGCCAGCTTTGACTCCTGACGTTCGTGCATCATCAGAGACTGCGACTGCGAGAGTTACTCGGTCTGCATTGACTGAAAGTAATGCAACGACTGAGTGGGCGTTACGATTTCGTAGATCAAGTGCGATAGTGCGTAGGTCATCACCAGATATTCCATCTGGCATCGCCGCGAAGATTGCTGATGTTGGACCGATCTTCTCGATATTTCCGAGGAGGGAGGAGGCAGCAGCGAGAGCTTGTGAAGACTTAAGCGTTGCCAGCTCCTTCTCGATCGCGCGCATCTTCTCGAGCAGATCAGAGATACGTTCAGGTAGTTCTTCTACCCGCGAACCCTTAATCAGTTCGGTCAATGAATTCAAAAGAATATGTTCTCGGGCAAGGAAGTTGAAGGCATCGGCGCCAACGAGCGCTTCCACACGGCGCACTCCCGCCCCAATAGATGTTTCACTCAAAAGTTTTACAAGACCAAGTTGAGATGATGAAGAGACGTGGGTTCCGCCGCAGAGTTCACGTGCCCAATCTCCTACAGAGACCACTCGCACTCGATCACCATATTTCTCGCCAAAGAGCGCCATCGCACCAATCGCTTTCGCTTCTGGTTGTGACATCTCTTGCGCAGTAACAGCGAGATCTTCGAGCAGCAGTGAGTTCACTCGTGATTCAACATCGTGTAAAACTGAGACAGGTACTGCACCGGTTGATGGAAAATCAAAGCGGAAGCGACCTGGTGAGTTCTCTGAACCCGCCTGCGTTGCACTCTCCCCCAGCGCCTCTCTAAATGCCTTGTGCACCATATGTGTGGCTGTATGGGCACGAGAAATAGCCATTCTGCGCTCATGATCAATCCGAGCAAAGACATTTTGTTCTACTTCAATCGAGCCCTCAGAGATACGACCACGGTGAATGTAGAGACCAGGTACTGGACTCTGCACATCGTCGATCTCAACTGTCGCACCGTTAGCGAGAGTTATCAGACCGCCATCAGAGAGCTGCCCGCCCGCCTCTGAATAGAACGGAGTTCGATCGAGAACGAGTTCAACTTCGGCACCAATGGATGCTTCACGGACTTCTTTTCCATCAACAAGGATCGAGCGTAGAGAGCTCTCAGATTCTTGATCTGTGTATCCGATAAAGGATGTCGCCCCCACTCGGTCGATAATCTTGCGGTACTCGCTCAGATCGGTATGCCCGGACTTCTTTGCGCGAGCATCGGCCTTTGCACGATCTTTCTGCTCCTTCATGAGGCGTCTAAACCCTGTCTCATCGATCTGCAGACCTTGCTCGGTTGCCATCTCAAGGGTGAGATCAAATGGGAAACCATATGTATCGTGCAATTTAAAGACAGTATCGCCAGTAAGTAATGGGGTTGATGTGCTCTTTACTTCATCAACTGCGAGATCAAAGATCGAGGTTCCGCTCTTCAAGGTAGAGAGGAAGGACTCTTCTTCGGCCTCTGAGACGGCAAGAATTCGCTTCTGCCCTTCGATGAGCTCTGGATATTGTGGTCCCATCGCTCCAATAGAAGTGGTGATGAGCTCGCCAAGATTATGGTCTGGTGCACCAAGGATGCGCATGTTACGAATTGTTCGACGCATCATTCGACGAAGAACATACCCACGACCCTCATTGCCGGGGAGAACGCCATCTCCGATTAACATCATCGCAGTACGAGCGTGATCTGCAACAACACGAAGTGCAACATCAGATTTCTGATCGGCGCCATACTTTGCGCCAGAGATCTCGGATGCACGATTAAGGATCTGCATCGTCGTATCAATTTCATAGATATTTTCAACGCCTTGGAGCAGAGCGGCCATGCGCTCAAGCCCAAGACCAGTATCAATATTCTTCGCCGGAAGTTCCCCAAGGATTGGGTAACTATCCTTGCCGCCGCCTTCGCCGCGAATATTCTGCATAAAGACAAGGTTCCATACTTCAAGGTAACGATTCTCGTCAGCGATCGGTCCGCCTTCGGATCCATATGCTGGACCGCGATCGTAATAAATCTCAGAGCAAGGACCACAGGGTCCCGGAACGCCCATCGACCAGAAATTATCTGCCATATCGCGGTGTTGAATTCGCTCGCGCGGTACGCCTATTTTTTTATGCCAGATATCAGCAGCTTCATCGTCATCGAGATAGACAGTGACCCAGAGTTTCTCTTCCGGGAAGCCGTAGCCACCTTCTGCAACCGGTTTAGTTAAGAGCTCCCACGCCATTGCGATCGCGCCCTCTTTGAAGTAATCACCGAATGAGAAGTTTCCACACATCTGGAAGAAGGAGGCGTGACGAGTGGTCTTGCCGACTTCGTCGATATCGAGAGTACGAACACATTTTTGAACCGACGTGGCGCGCGCATATGGGGCTTTTACCTCGCCCAAGAAAAATGGCTTGAACGGCACCATTCCAGCATTGACGAGAAGAAGGTTTGGGTCATCAGCAATAAGTGATGCTGAAGGAACAACGGTGTGCGTTAAGCCCTGACTGTTTCCAGATTCAAAGAAGCGCAACCATCGCGCTCTAATTTCAGCGGAATCCACGGATTAATCGTGATCCTTTGAAGATGGACGTTTGCGTCCAAGGAGTGACGACGCCGCACCAGTTAAGAGCTTGAGAATATTTGTATTCTTATCAACGAGTGTCTCGAGCGCCTGGTTGATCTTCTCGGTCGCCTTCTCTGCTGAGGTCGTGATTCGATTGACGCTGCGCACGGTCTTTTGGACCTCATCGATTAAGCGAGCGACCCTAAAGACGGCGTAGGCGATCGCCCCTGCAATTAAGAGCAGAGATGCTGATGCAATGATCGTTGCAATGCCACCTGGACCCATGAGTAAATCCTACTAGAAACTAGAAGCGAGGGATCTCGATATCGGGCTTCTGATGACCTTTATGAGCCTTAAGGGCTGCCTCATGATATTTCTCGATCGCTTCACGATTGTGCTGATCCTTGTACGGTCGTCCATCAACCAGAGGTCCGACGAGACCCTGCATGACGGCATCAACATCTTCGCCAGAGATTGTCTTGTGGATCTCTAGCGCATGGGCCAGAGCAAGAACATCCTCTCGATTCTTTCGCAGGATATCTTCCGCCTTGGCTAGCAATCCGCCAAGGTTCTCTTCGATACGGTCAGAGAGAGCCATCCGCAATTCTCGGATGCCATCATCTTTACCCTTGCCGCCACCAGGTGCGCCAATATCATTTCGACGATTAGAAGCATGCGAACTCACTGTCGAACCCATTCCCCAGTGACCTTCCATGAAGCTTGCGATCGTAGTCGCACTCTCAAGGTCTCCTGATACACCTGAAGAGTTATCGCCATCAAAGAAGATCCGCTCTCCAGCTAATGAAGCGAGTGAGACCAAAATATCTGCCTCATACTCTGTTCTCCAGCGAGTGAATTGATCATCAGGTGGAATCGATGCAACCATTCCTAGGTAATCCGAGCCCTTTTCAATAGTCGCAAGATCAATCGCCATGTGATGTCTGGCCAGGTAAGCCATCGTTCCGTGACAAGCTTCGTGAACCGCGACTGCATGGCGTTCACGTTCAATATATTCAACATCTTCTGCTGGACCGAGATCCTTGAGCTGCGTTGCCTTAATAACATCTGCCCACGTAATCGAAGTACGACCATGTCGAATAGCCATAATGAGGGCTTCATTGATCGTATCTTTGATCGTTGCACCTGTTGCATACGGAGTAATAGTTGCCAATTTTTCGATCTCTGCTTGGGTCAAAGAGTGTGAAACCTTCTCTAAGTAGCCCTCGTAGGTGCGAATGCGACCAGCTTTGCTTGGGTAGCCAACTCGATACATACGATCGATGCGACCTGGACGTAGTAAAGCTTCATCAAGAGCTTCTGGAAGATTCGTTGCCATGACAACAAGGATTCGATACTTAGGAGGATTTTTAGGTCGCATGCCCAAAGTCCGACGAAGAACGCGATTGAAAAAGCCACGAGGCTTCTTCAGCCCAGAAAGCTCCGTGAGCAAAGCTTGCAACGTTCCCATGCCACCGCCACCGCCACCGCCCATTGCAGTTCCGGCTACAAATTGATCCTGAAAGACAATATTTGCGCCAGCTTGTGAGAGGTAATTCCCACCATGGCATTGTGAACCAAAGATTGAACTCTCTGAAGCTCGTGACCCTGTGGTTGTGATTCCGCGATTTCCAAGAGAGTCCGCTTCATCAAAGAAGACAACCACTCCGCCATAACGCAGAGCCAATTTACGTAATTTGCGGAAGAGTGACTTCACTTTGAGTACTCCTACGCCGAAGAACATATTGTTAAATGCACCTGGATCTACAAAGACGAATGGCTTTCCAGTTTCACCGGCCATCGATTCAGCCATGAGAGTCTTACCAGTACCTGGAGGGCCCCAGAGCAAGATTCCCCCGGGGACATAGCCGCCGTGTTCTTCAATTGCTTCAGGTGATTCAAGGAACATCAGATTTTCGCGGATGCGATTGAGAACATGATCTTGCCCCCACACATCGGTAAAGCGAGTGCGAATATCATCCGGGAAATAAGTATCAATTCCACCACGACTGAGGAACCAGAACATTGCAAAGAATTGGATAACAATGAAGACGACTGCGAAGGCAAGCTGACCGAGCATCGGTAGCGCACTCCAGAGAGCTTGTGGAGCAAGGAAGAGCGCCTTAATTGGCGTCTCTTTATAAATGGCGCCAAGGACTACAGCGAGAAGAGCGACCATGAGTAGCGCCTTTATGGCGCGCGAGAGTCGATATCTGTTCCAGTCACTGATTCGGTGAACCGTTTTATCAACAAAGGTGAAGTACCGCTGCCAGATGCTGTGGTAGCCAGCAGCTTTCTCTGCAAAGAAGAAGTGGATCTGCCTAATGATCTCGACTCCTGCGAGTACCACTATCCAGAAGCGAGCATTGAATTCGGTGATTGCGGCATCGCTCAATGAGAGCAACGGATCGCTCGCCATTGCAGCCCAGACCAAGATAAGAAAGACGAGGCCGAAGAGGAGGAGGAACTTTGCGCGATCAAAGATTGAGAGATGTACTCTCGTCTTGCGGTCAGAATCGCGTGGACGGCTCTCTAATTGGCTCACTTCGGACCCCTAACGGTGAAGGATTGAACAATCTTCGCGATCTCTTTCTGATATTTTGTAAAACATGTTGCGGAGCATCGAGCAATCATGATGTACATCGTTGAGTGATCATTGGACATCAAGGCAGCTTGGTCGATGGTTTGATCTACTCCATCAGAAGATTTGAAAGTAAATTGAGTAAAGATACCCCGCCCACCTTTTTCAACAACCTCGAAATCATCGTGAATAGTGAGCGCAGGGGCAGTTGGGTCGGTTCCTGATGCCCAGGTAGTAATAGGGACAACAAGATTGCGAAGAGTGTTATAGGAAACAGAGTTAATCTCATCAGGCAAGAGTGAGCGCACCCGCACATAGATAACCGGCTTCTCTGGCGTCTTCAAGCTCAATACCTGCTCCGCCTTGAAGGATTTAGCTAAGGTGTAAGCAACTTGCCAATGAACCGCAGCCAATCGATCTGCTGCACCGGCTGCAGTCGACTTCGCTTCTGCTGAGTTAATTGCAAGCGTGGAGATCTTCGTCCAACCTAACGGCACGGTGAAGTAGACGCCATCCGCTTTATCTGTTGCGTACTGCTGAGAAGGTTTCCCACATGCCGAGAGAGCGATTGCAAGCGCAATCATCTCGATCACTATCAGGGTTCGCCTAGATCCCGTGTGGAGTTTCACAGCGCCGATTCTGCCGTAGTTCCTTCGATATGTCTCGAGGACTATTTCTCCGGGACGAAATCGACTCCAGCCTCTTTACGTTGTGGCGCAGTAATAGGGGTTGGGGCTCCAGTCAGCGGATCTCCCCCACTTGCGGTCTTTGGAAAGGCGATCACTTCGCGGATGGAGTCAGCCCCCGCCAAGAGCGCGCAGAGTCGGTCCATACCCAAAGCGATTCCGCCATGAGGTGGTGGGCCATAGTTGAATGCTTCAAGAAGGAATCCAAACTTACTCTCAGCTTCTGCAGGGGTAAGCCCAATGGTATTGAAGACTCTCTGCTGCACCTTGCGATCATGAATACGGATTGAACCACCACCGACTTCATTTCCATTGAGGACAATGTCATAGGCATAAGCCAGTGCACTACCTGGATCAGTATCGAATGAGCCTTCAAATTCAGGCTTTGGTCCGGTGAATGGGTGATGAACAGCTGTCCAGCCACTTGCAGGGTTCTCTGGATCATTCATCTCAAACATTGGCGCATCGACTACCCATAGGAATTTCCACTCACCCGGTGCAATTAATTTACAGCGATCGCCAATTTCTAAGCGGACTGCGCCAAGAAGGTTCTGCGATGATGTTTTATTTCCTGCCGCGAAGAAAATCGCATCACCAGGATTAGCCCCCGCTGCCTTCACGATTCCAGCGCTCTCACTCTCTGAGAGATTCTTCGCTACAGGGCCTGCGAGTGTTCCATCAGCTTCAACCAAAATATAGGCAAGGCCCTTTGCTCCACGAGCCTTCGCCCAATCCTGCCAGGCATCGAGTTCACGACGCGGCGAGGATGCTCCACCAGGCATAACGACAGAACCAACATACTCTGCTTGGAATACACGGAAAGTTGTCTCTTTGAAGAACGAGGTGAGATCGGTGAGTTCTAGCCCAAAACGTAGATCTGGTTTATCAGATCCATACCGACGCATACATTCTGCATAGGTTAAGCGAGGAATCGGCATTGGAATCTCGTAGTTGAGCACCTTCTTAAAGACTGTCGTTAAAACATTCTCGGCTACCTTTAAAACATCTTCTTGATCTACAAAAGACATCTCGATATCAAGCTGTGTGAATTCAGGTTGGCGATCAGCGCGGAAATCTTCATCGCGGAAGCAGCGTGCAATTTGGTAGTACCGCTCCATTCCAGCGACCATCAACAATTGCTTGAAGAGCTGTGGTGATTGAGGCAAGGCATACCAAGAACCTGGTTGTAGACGGACCGGGACTAAGAAGTCCCGTGCGCCTTCTGGGGTAGAGCGCGTTAAATACGGTGTTTCAATCTCTAAGAAGTTGAGGTTATCCATCACATTTCGAATGGCAGAGGTCACTTGAGAGCGAAGGCGAAGGTTGTGAGCAGGACCTTCACGTCGTAGGTCGAGATAGCGATACTTC
>Ga0304729_1002186_pt1 | contig 11993 bp, 13 predicted proteins | sample C_131016_MF_Meta_FD_190475 | JGI IMG/M metagenome (GOLD analysis project Ga0304729, IMG submission 190475) | Freshwater microbial communities from Lake Croche, Canada to study carbon cycling - C_131016_MF_MetaG (v2) (version 2) | ecosystem: Environmental > Aquatic > Freshwater > Lake | place... | reverse complement strand
GGGTAGCTAGTGAGCAGTTTCCTGGTCTGTTGAACGACATTGAACTCTTAAATGCTAAAGAGTATGCTTATTCAAAAGGTTTGCGTCTTGAAGACTTGTCTTCCGTTTTAGGTGTTTTGCTGCGTAATGAGATTTTGAAAAGCAAGGGGATCTCTGTTTCGGAAGTGGATGAACACTCGCCTAGCTAGGTGTAAAACTTTAAGCAGCCACTCTGACTTCGATATGACGGCCAAGAACTAAAGCTGCAGCTTCTATTTGCTCTAATTTAGAAGCGTGACGTAAATCAAATAAACGATCAACTTGGGGCATATGCCAGCCAAGGCGACGAGCCAATTCGGACTTCTTGATGCCTTGTTCGGTCATTGCTTGGTACACGCCTAATTTTGCACACTCGAGCGCTGTTGGCGATACAGTTATCTCGCCCCGCTTGGCTTTGCTTGGTAATGGCAAAGGTTTACGCGACTCGACATAAAAAGAAAGGCCGGTTTCTAGGGCATCCACTGCGTTTAACAAGGCTTCTTCTTTATCAGCACCAAAAGTAATTGCCTCAGGAACATCGCGAAAAGTTACTAAGAATGTGCTTCCATCTTTTGTTAATGTTGCTGGGTAGTTAAACATATCAGATCACCTTTTATTTCAAACCTAGTTGCCGCTTAATTGCAGCCTCAAGACCTTTTCCCAGTTCTGTAGTTCCATGCATTGGCAAGGTAGATTGTTTTCCATTTAAAAATACTTTTAAATGCGATCCCTTGCCTGTTAAGAAAGTGGCCCCTTGTTGCTCGAGCCACTTTTTCATTTGCTTGGAATTCATGCGAATATTAACATAAATGTTGTGTTTTGGTTGGCTGAACTTTAGCCTTTAGTAGATGGATTTTTAAAATCAATTTCGCCATGTAAATTCTTGGTATCGATGGCGTCAATAAGATCTTCCAACTCATATCGAATTAAAGAGGTTGATGAGCATTCGCTCATCTCATCTTGTAACTGATGCTTAGCGATATCCTGTTCTGTCGTTGCATCAACTTTTGCTTCGTCGATGCGCCCAAGGATTGTTAGATTTTTTCGAATTGGATTAGTGTTCATTTTGAAAATTTAAAAGTCTGAACCGATGAGAGAACTAAAATAATGTGAATTAAAAATCTAATTTTATACTTAAAAATATATATTTAGTACTATTTAATTGTTTCATTTATGGTTGTTCCCCAACTATTAGCAAACTTCATTAACAAGTGGTTTGAAACAATCCGCGCCATATCCTGTTGAACTTGTATCTTAGGAGTCCGCATTAAATTCAAAACAGCAGTTGCCAGCGCTTGTGGAGTCTCATCATGCGCCAATAAATAGGGCGCATCCTGCGCAAATAACTCACGCATTGCTGGAATAGGCAAGGCCACACATGGCACTCCGCAGGCAAGCGATTCCAAAGCTGCCATAGGACAACCTTCGTACAGTGAAGTGAGCAGCGTAACTTGATAAGGCGTATACAAATTTCGGTTGCTAACTTGGCGACCTAAAAACTTCAACCGGCCGCTGGCCATTAAATCTTTCCCCGCATCTTCTAGCTCTGGCCGCAAGACACCATCTCCTACAAGGCTGAGATGTGCATCATCAGGAAGAGCGCGCAATGTCTCTAATAACAAGTGCGGACGCTTTTCTTGAGACAGGCGACCTATGTAGCCGAGTGATAAATTTGTCGAAGATGTTGTATTCACATCAGAAACGAAAGATTCTGCATTTCCGGTCAAAGGTGTCAGTCCATTTGGAATCACTACTGTGCGTGGAGTTTTACCGCTAAAGGTGGTTGAAGAATTTCCTCTATTACTGCTGTCGTTGCTTTGTGCGCGGGAACTAGATAAAAACCCAAGCAACGAATGTTCAGTCGTTTGCGAAACACAAACAAAACGGTCCACATACCTATATACATGCTTCAACCAACGCCGTTTCCACCAAGAAGCCTTTGACATCTGAAGAACATCTAGCAACGGCCCATGCACCCAACTCACCAAATGTTTGCGAGTCAAAGTTTTGAGTGCAACTCCGCAGTACGTTGGCCCAAAATTATGAGAGGCCACCAACACATCGCAATGTCGCGCCGAAAAGAGCAATTCGCCAAACTTTGTGTGTTGCAAAGGTACTGCAGTCACTTCAAACCCTTGCTCTTGCAATGCAAGTTGCAAAGTTTGCGTCATAGTTTGCACGCCACCCCAGTTATTACTGGTAACAGGATCTTGAAGCAACAGAACACGAACTGGGTGGTTTAAAGACATGGGGGTGTCTATTAATGAAAGATTTTGAGGCTTGCGTGAATAATTAAATCAACGAGCCCCAAACCCAGTCCAAACAATCTTGCAAGTCTTCGCAGCAATTAACAAATCCAGTGCCAGTGAATAATGGGCAACGTAATACAAGTCATAACTAAGTTTGATACGCGTGCTATCTGCGCTGTCTGCGTACCCTTGTTGCACCTGCGCCCACCCCGTCAAACCTGGACGCACCAAATGACGGTAGGGGTAACTAGGAATGGTGCCAGCAAACTCCCGCACAAAAGGCACTTGCTCGGGACGCGGACCGATCAAACTCATCTCGCCTCGCAAAACATTCCACAACTGCGGCAACTCATCTAAGCGCGTTCGACGCAACAAGCGACCCACGCGCGTGATCCGCGGATCTTCCGCCTGCGCAAAGTGCACACCAGGCGCTTGCAATCCATGCACCATGCTGCGAAATTTAAACAACTTAAAGACTTTGCCGTTACGCCCAACACGCTCTTGCGTGAAAAGAGCGGGCCCTTTGGAGTCAAAACGAACAGCCGCTGCAATGGTGGCAGCGATGGGTAACCACAGAGGTGTTAGCGCGAGCAACACACAAAAATCTAACAAGCGCTTAATACGGTCGTAGCCCGGATCGTTGTCGATCTCCCAGAGGTTGTCACCCTGCTGCGGTAGTGTCTTGCGACCACTTACCAATTCAGCAACGGCTTCTACGCTGTACAAGCGGAGATGTTGCATTTTGAGTTGTCCTAGCAAGCGGGTGCGGGCATCGTCCACAAGAACGTGTCTATCTAAAACGATGCCATCACAAGCGGGCAATAGATTTTTGTTGTCAGTTTCTTGCGAAGGGAACGGACGCCAAGGTAAAAGTTGCAGACCAAGCGGATCAACACCTTCTGGCGATAAATAACTAGCAAGCTGCGATGGCACCTCGCCATCCCAATACACAAGACGCAAAGCACGATGTTTCACATAACGACGATAGCCCCAAGCTAACCAAGCCGCAGTCAATGCAAATGCCCAGATTACTGCCGCACGTGAATACGCTTGTTGTAGCAAAGCAAACCCCAGCGGTGTTAATAAAAACGGCGCAGCCACCGACACCCATAACACGCCACTGCGCTCTGCAACCGGCAAATGCGACGCACGCATAAGTAGATGCGCAGCCACTGCATACGGCAAAACACACCAAAGTAATGTGAACCCAAATTGGTAAGTGGCCAGTCCTGCGTCTTGCAGCAATTGAGCAGCGATCCAACTTGGAATGGCGAGCCATGCGCCCCATAACGCCCAACTTTGCAATGCATCGCGGCGGCGAACGGTGGCGGAAACCAGTTTTGAGCCAATTTGCGATGCAGTACTGAGGTCTTTGTCAAATAATGGATTGGCATAACGCGCTAATTCGTCAGCTTCTGATTCTTCTATGCATTGCTGATACAAAAATAACACGCGTTGTGCCATTCGCTCCACAGTAAATGCGCTTTCAAAAGCTTGCTGCGCTGCTTTACCCAAACGTTTGCGCAAATAAGGCTCTTGTGCCAAGCGAATCAGTTGTTCGGCAATAGCGTCAACCGAATTGGTGACCAATAGCGCTTCTTGTCCCGCAATCACTTGTTCGCGAATACCAGGCAAATCGCTCGCCACAATCGTCAGGCCCGCACGCATGGCCTCGAGCACTGTGATCGGCATGCCTTCATGGTCGGACAAAAGCACGAATACATCATGTTGCGCCAATAACGGGGCAACGTGTGTGACTTCACCAGCCCACGTTACTTTTTGCAAACCGAGTCGCTCTGCCAACTGGACGTACAGGGTACGCAAAGGCCCGTCACCCACGAAGGTCACAGGTAATTCATTCCCCAACTTGTCGCGTACTTGCACCAATGCATGCAACAACAAATCGTGACGTTTGGGCGATTTCATCCGCGCCACCATGATGAGGTGTGGGATGTCATGCCAAGTAGTTTCTAGCGGCGCTTTTAAATGCGCGATGCCATTAGGAATAACGTGCACATGTTCATGCGCAATCGGCAGTTCGTAAGCTAACTCTCGCTCATGCTGCGAAACGCACACCATTTGCGTAGTCCAGCGTGACAAAGCCCGCTCCGCCAAGCTCGCCATCTGGCGACGCACCCAAGGCACTTGCGGTTTGAAACCAAAGCCATGGACGGTGTACAACACCGGCACGTCTAACTGCACACGCGTCATCCGCGCGACCAAGCCGGCCATCGCGCTGTGTGCATGCACGACGTCAGGTGCGTGCGTGTCGATCAACTCCACCAAGCCTTGCAATGCTGGCCACACACGCCAAGGCAAGAGCGTTTCGTGTAAAGCTGGTAACCCAAGCACTTGTATGCCCAAGCCCTTGAGTTGGTCGCCCAACCAAGAGGGTGCATCGTCTCCGCCAATCACCACAGTGAATCGCACCTGCGCCAATAGCGCTTCGCACAAAGCAAACACATGGCTCTGCGCACCGCCTGCTTCGCCTTTGGTGATGACGAGCATGACATGGGGTTTGACTTTTTGCTGGGATGCAATGACAGCGGCCCATGGGGAATTGGTGCGGGGTTTGGTGGGTGCCAAATCTGTTGGCGATTGAGTCGTAACTTCTATAAGAGTTGGTTCAACTTTGATATCAGAAGGTGGAAAGACAGGGATAACTTCCTCAGTCTGAATATCAGGTATTTTTTTACGAGATGCATCAGCATCCTGCAAGTCGGATGCCGAGAGTTCATCGCCAAATAAAGACAGCGTGGCGTCGTCTTTTTGTTTCATAGGAGGGTAAAAATTTTTAATGCTAAATAGACACTAGCAAACGATGGTCAAAGACAAGCTATTTAAGTTTCTCTTGGCGCTGTTTACAAGCAACCCAGCTGTCTTTCAGCATCTGGAACTCGGGGCTCAAAGTACAACCCCATTGGATATGGCAATCAAGTGAATGGGGTCTGGAGGCGCGTCTTTCAATTTAATAATCAAATCGACGCGACCATCGCAAGCAAGCTCTAATTGATAGCGGGCTCTTAATTCTTCTTTTAAAGTTATGGGACGCTGAGTTTCAAAGAGTAAATCAATGTCACCACCGCGTTTCTCATCGTCGGCTCGGGAGCCAAATAGATATACTTTTCCTTCAGGGTCAAATTTTGATAAGACCCCTTTGATGGCTGATTGTTCTTTGGCATTTAAACGCATATATTAATTTTAAGTCGTGTATTGAGTTGTATCAAATCGCTTTGGATTGCTATTAAGTCGTGACTAATTTACTAATGGGCGAATTTTTTCAAGCAAAGCCTCTAGCGTTGGAACGGCACGCACTGCATCGTTCAAATAAGCTGCTTTGAGAGCGTCATCACTAGGATAGTCATGCGCAAAGTGATTACGGACAATGCGCAATTGATTCCATTGATCAACACTCTCCAGATACCCTAGTTTTTCTAGTCGATTGAGTTTGTCGATCATCGGTTTGTCTTCATAGGGTTCCTGCAATAACGTCAATACCGCAGGAAACAGCCTGGAGCCAATAGCGTCTTGCAGCTTGGTGTAGCGAAGCACAAATTGGTCCCAGTCTTGCACTGTTTCATCAGACATCGTTGACAGATTGGAGGCTGTGATCGGTAAAACCAACGACCCCAATGCGTGTTTTAAGTGGTGTAAATGCCTCTCGCATTGCCGCCAAGCCTCTTGCAAAATTAATTTAGAAGGTTGTGTCACAAGATGATTCCTTGTTCGAGAGCTATCTCAAAGATGGGTAACTGGACTGTACGACTGGGGTAGTCAATGACTACATCAATTTTTTGCTCCCCCAGTTCAGCATAGAGTTTGGCTAAAAATCGCGTGTGAGCTTTGGAAATTTCTGCGACGTCAACTAGCGATGTTTGGACGAATAAATCAATGTCGCCCCCTTTTTTTGAATCATCTACGCGCGAACCAAAAAGACGAACAACTACTGTCGCATCAAAACATTCTTGAGCTGCTCGCTTGATGACCTCTTGTTGTATTGGAGTGATGCGCATAGCTTTAGTATAAATTTTTGTTGTAAATACACATCACTTCAGAGGTGTATCAAATCCCTGAGGGTTCATCACCTGCCACCGCCAAGCATCCCGACACATACTTTCTAGTGAAAGCTCGGTTTGCCAATTAAGCACTTGCTTAGCAAGCTGCGGATCAGCCAAACATTGCGCCACATCGCCGGCCCGACGCGGCACAAACCTATGGGGAATGGGCGCACCATTGACCCGCGCAAAGGTGTTCACCATCTCCAGCACGCTGACACCCTGACCAGTCCCTAAATTAACCGTTAGTAGTTTTGGCATAACAGAGGCTAAAGCACGCAAAGCCGCCAAATGTCCCCGCGCCAAATCCATCACATGCAAGTAGTCGCGCACCCCAGTGCCATCGGGCGTCGAATAGTCGTTGCCAAATATCTGCAGATAGTCGCGTTGCCCAGAAGCGACTTGGGTGATGTAGGGCATCAAGTTGTTGGGTACGCCACTGGGCGACTCGCCAATCAAGCCGCTCTCATGCGCTCCCACGGGGTTGAAGTAACGCAATATGGCAATCTGCCAGCGTGGGTCTGCCGCAAACAATTCGCGCAACGCGTCTTCGCACATGAGTTTGCTGCGACCGTAAGGGTTGGTGGCTGTGAGCGCGGCTGTTTCAGGAATAGGCACAACGGCAGGGTCGCCGTACACCGTGGCAGACGAGCTGAAAACAATACGCCGCACATTGGCGCGTTCCATGGCTTGCAACAAATGGATGGTGCCCGAGACGTTGTTGTCTAAATAGCGCAAAGGTTGCGCTACCGATTCACCCACCGCTTTGAGTCCAGCAAAGTGGATGACCCCGCCAAATGTGTGGCGACCAAACAATACGTCCAAGGCTTGCGTGTCGCGCACATCGGCATGCACATATTCCAGCGGATGCACATCCAACTTCGCCAATCTGTCGAGCACTTTAGGACTGCTATTACTTTGGTTGTCCAAAATCACGATCGGCACACCCGCTTCGGCCAATACCACAGCGGTATGCGAGCCGATAAAGCCAAGTCCGCCAGTGATCAAAATGGGAAGAGTCATGCCAAAAAAGCCAGGAAAAGTGGGAGTTACTAAGAATTTGAGTAATTATCGTCTGCAGGGCGGTGCAAGCCTTTAAAATAATGGCTGTTGGCGCCCAAGCACTATTAGCTTGGCCACCAACAGTTTTTATTCACTTACTCTTTCTTTTTATTTCATGAAACGTCAAAACTCACAGCGTGGCGCGTCGCATGGCGCCGCCGAATCTTGTATCGCACTCATTGATGCCCGTTTTTTAGCGTGGCTACAAGGTAATACCGACGGCAGCCAAGAGGCCGTCCGCCCGCATCTGCAAGCCTTGCTTGGTAGCGCCACGGCCAACCATGGCCTAGACATCAACTTGCGCCGAATTTATTGGTATACAGACACGCCCGACGACCAAGCGGTAGACGCCCAAGTCACCCGCGCTGTTTTGCCACATGGCCAAGACGGTGGTTTGTCCATGTTGCGCGCGATGGGCGCAGACATGAAGCGCCTTGCTGAGCGTGAAGCCTGCGAGCATTTGTTGATCGGCAGTGACGACGAGCGCTTGCTCAGCATCATCGACGAAGCCCAGTTGCATGGCGTGGTCGTGCATTTGTTAGCCGACGAAGCCGCCCGCAATATGAGCCAACTCAACCGTGACGATCCAGGTTGGGCGCGTTTGCTCTCCCAAGCCGACCACCGCGTCGTCTTGAGCGAAGAGGCTTCACGCCAAGGCGCAAAACCCCGCCATGGCGGCGAGCCCAAAGCGCCGGTGGATCCAGAGCAACTGCGCGAGCAACTTACTACCGTCATCCAGACCTGGTGGGACGAAGAACCCGAAGATTTGCGCGAAGAGCTGCGTGAAGAGCTGCACAATACCCGCGGTATTCCCCAAGAAGTGGATCGCCAGTTGTTGTTAGGCGTGCGCAAAGTGTTAGAGCGCGCTTTGAGCTTCCAAGAGAAAAAAATGCTGCGCGAAATGGTGCGCGAGAAGGTCTTAGGGCCACTTGCCAATGTGGAGCCAACACCACCTGTACCCGCTGAGCACATAGACTAATATTGACCAAGTCTTTAAGCCAACGGATCACCCATGAGCACGCTCAACTCTGCAGAAATCCTCGCGCAAGCACTGCCGTACATCCGTAAGTTCCACGGCAAAACCTTGGTCATCAAATACGGCGGTAACGCCATGACCGACCCCGCTTTGCAAAAAGCGTTTGCCGAAGATGTGGTGTTGCTCAAGCTCGTGGGCATGAACCCGGTGGTCGTTCACGGCGGAGGCCCCCAAATTGAGGGCCTCTTGCAACGTTTGGGCAAAAAAGGCGAGTTCATCGAAGGCATGCGCGTGACCGATGCCGAAACCATGGAAGTGGTGGAGTGGGTTTTGGGCGGCGAAGTGCAACAAGACATCGTCGGACTGATCAACCAAGCCGGTGGCAAAGCGGTCGGTTTGACCGGAAGAGACGGCGCCATGATCCGCGCCCGCAAATTGGTGGTGCATGACAGCCACGACCCGAATAAAGAATACGACGTGGGGCAGGTGGGCGACATTGTCAGCATCGACCCCAGTGTGGTGAAGGCCTTGCAAGACGACGCATTTATTCCCGTGGTCAGCCCCATCGGCTTTGGCGAGAACAACGAGAGCTACAACATCAACGCCGATGTGGTCGCTGCCAAGTTGGCAACCGTGTTGCAGGCAGAAAAATTGTTGATGCTCACCAATATCCGCGGTGTTTTGAACAAAGCCGGAGAGTTGCTGACAGAACTCACCCCGCGCGAAATAGACGAATTGTGCGCAGACGGCACCATCAGCGGCGGCATGATCCCCAAAATCGCTGGCGCTCTAGACGCTGCCAAGAGTGGGGTGAATGCGGTACACATCATTGACGGACGCGTACCCCACGCCATGTTGCTCGAGGTCTTGACCGAACAGGCTTTCGGTACCATGATACGTTCGCACTAACTCTCGCGCGAAGCCCCGCGCACACTTGATATGTCTGACGCGAAAGATCCATCGGTAAACCAGCAAGCCGCTAACGGCGCAACTTCTGCACTAGAAGCAGACACCTCGAAACGCCAGCGCATGAAGCCTGGCGAGCGCCGTACGCAAATTTTGCAAACGCTGGCGCAAATGCTCGAACAACCTGGCGCTGAGCGCGTAACCACTGCATTACTGGCTTCCAAACTAGGCGTGAGCGAGGCGGCTTTGTACCGCCACTTTGCCAGCAAAGCCCAAATGTTCGAAGGCTTGATCGACTTTGTCGAGCAAGCGGTTTTTACCCTGATCAACCAAATTGCTGACAAAGAAGGCGATGGTGCTCAAAAAGCGGCGCATATGGTGACCGTTCTCTTGCAGTTTGGCGAAAAAAACCCCGGCATGTGCCGCGTCATGGTGGGCGATGCCTTGGTATTCGAGAACGACCGCTTGCACCAACGCATGAACCAATTCTTTGACCGTATCGAATCGGCGTTGCGCCAAGTTTTGCGTTCTGCTGCTGAGGCTCGTAAGTCACCAACCCCCACAGTGGACGCCAATGCCCGCGCATCAGCGATGGTGGCCTTGGCCTTAGGAAATTTGCAACGCTTCGCCCGTTCGGGCTTTAAGCGTTCGCCGCTGGAGCATTTGGATGTGGCTTTGAAATTACTGGTTGGGTAAAAAACTAATATGACAACGCATCAATATTCACAAACCTCAATGGATGACTCTCCAATGCGAGAGGTGTTGTCTGGCTTTGCGGATATTCATTTAGCAGTTTTGTTTGGTTCTGTGGCAACAGAAACTGCAAGAGCAGATAGTGATTTAGATATTGCGGTCCTGGCAAATCACAAACTTTCCTCCAATGAAAAAATACAACTTATCGAGGCATTCGCTCAAAAAATTGGTAGACCCGTGGACCTGATAGATCTCTTTGACCCACCACAGCCACTTCTGGGACAAATCATCAAAACTGGTCGCAGAATCTTGGGAACCGACGATGCATTTGCAAATTTGGCTTATCGTAATATCGTCGATCAAGCTGATTTCATGCCCTTACGCACACGCGCTTTGCTAGAAAGAAGAGAAGCATGGATAAGCAAATCGTAGATCAGAAGCTTGAATCGCTTAGACGCTGCATCGAGCGAATTCAAAACAAGCTACCTATTTCAGCCAAAGATCTTGCAACGGATTTTGACAAACAAGATATCGTTTCGCTCAATCTGAGTCGCGCTGTTCAATTAACGGTTGATATAGGTGTGCATATCATTTCTGGCCTATCTTCACCAGTGCCAGACACGATGGGGCAGACATTTGATGTGTTGGCTGATAAGTATGTCATTTCCAGAGAGCTAGCCGCGCAACTTAAAAAATCAGTAGGCTTTAGAAATATTGCTGTTCATAATTACGATGCCATCAACTGGGACATCGTTCACAGCATTGTGGATTTGCATTTAAAAGATTTTTCAGAATTTGCTAAAGCAGTAGTGGCTTGGCACGAGAACAACAAAGCCTAGTTCAGTTCTTCAACTGAACTTCCCGTGTTATTTGGATTCACGATGGTCGGCCCACTTTTCATTAGGCACTAACGGAAACCAATTTGGCCTACCAGGGTCGCGGTCATATGCATAGCCACCAAGTGATTTGTAAAGTTCTGCATAACGCCCCACGCGCTCGCGGTCTAAGTTCACGCCAAGACCTGGCCCTGTAGGCACTGCAATCTCGCCATTCACGTACGGCATCAAACCACCCTCAATCACGTCGTCAACCAAATGGTGGTAATGCGCATCTGCTTTAAATGCCAAATTCGGTACTACAGCGCCCAAATGCAACATGGTGGCAAGTTGCACTCCTAATTCACCCGAAGAGTGCACTGCAATCCCTGTTTGAAATGTTTCGCAAACCCCTGCCGCTTTAACGCAAGGACGAATGCCGCCCCAAAACGTGGTGTCTAACAAAATGACATCCACCGCTGGGTCGCGCACATTGGTCGCGAGTTGTTCGAAGTTGATAACCACCGTGTTCGTTGCTAAAGGGATGCGGACTTTCTCGCGCACGCGGCGCATGCCGTTCAATCCCCACGTGGGATCTTCAAAATAATCGTTGTTCAAATCCTCAATAGCTAGACCAAAACGGATGGCTGCTTCTGCACTTAGTGCGGCATTGGGGTCATAACGCACACTGTCGGACCCCACCGCATGCGCCATAGCGCGAAATGCTTCTAACTCATAGTCTGGTGCAAATACACCGCCTTTGAGTTTGTGCGCTGTGAATCCGTGGGATGCCTTCAATGCTTTGGCTTCAGTCACCAATTGATCCACTGTGCGAACTTCTCCAGCACCCGTTTGCGCATGGGGATATCTGAAAAACAAGTAACTCGCAAAGCCAACGGTATTCCGAACCTTTCCGCCTAACAGGTCGTAAACAGGAACATTCAAAAACTTGCCCATGATGTCTAAGCATGCAAATTCCAAAGCAGCATGCAATTGGGTACGGTTGTTATACAAACTTGCAGTAGGGTTGCAAATTTTGAAGCGCATCGCTTCTAATTCAAACGGGTTGTGACCCACCAAATAGGTTTTGAGTTGACGAAAAGCTGACTCTGCGCTTTCGCCTCCACCACCCATCTCTCCCAAACCGATTAACCCATCATCGGTTTCTACTTCCACCAAGGTGCGAACAAAGCGTCCCCAATGTGCGCCGTTCGAATGG
>Ga0304729_1002182_pt1 | contig 12010 bp, 17 predicted proteins | sample C_131016_MF_Meta_FD_190475 | JGI IMG/M metagenome (GOLD analysis project Ga0304729, IMG submission 190475) | Freshwater microbial communities from Lake Croche, Canada to study carbon cycling - C_131016_MF_MetaG (v2) (version 2) | ecosystem: Environmental > Aquatic > Freshwater > Lake | place... | reverse complement strand
ATGATATCTCAAAAAACTTAGAGAAAAAAGATATTAACCAATACGACACTTTAGGTGAGTTATATACTGCCGTCACAAAATACAAATCCAAAACACAAGAACGAATCACGGAGAATGGTACCAAAAAAATATATGAAGATGACAACATATTAGTTGTCAGCCCAAAAACTCACCAATCGTCCTGTAAATATGGAGCAGGAACAAGATGGTGTACTACTACTCCTTCAGACACACATTTCAAGAGTTATACCTCAGGAAATCAAGCATTATATTACATCATCTTTAAAAATATTGATAAATCCAATAAGTTCTATAAGATTGCGATACATAAAACACCTAATGTTGAAACTTGGTTTGATTCAACTGACCAACCAATGTCCGCAAGAGAAAAAGAAGGATTTGAAGTTCATGTTCACAAATTATTAGATAAAATCAATCAGGATTATGCAGAAATTATATTAGAACAAGATAATATATTAACTCAAATATTTAATCCAAGTTTCACCAGACAATATACTTCTGATGTCGTACCATACGATAGAGTCGCCATTGGATTTAAATACCCATATGTTGATTTGGAATCAAAACATATTAATTTAACAATGGACATTATGGTTGACAACAAACTATGGGACGCATATCTTTTACCCATTGTTTTTAAATATGATCGACCAATGACATATTTTTTTAACATAAGTTTTGACGCATCAGATATGGTTGATCCTTCTGTTGACTTAAAACTTGATAGTCGTAATCTAAAATTTATGAGTTTATTCGAAAATGAGGATCCTGAGAATGCTTTTTCTATATTTACTTGGAAAATTAAAGAATTTGTTGAGGATCAAATGAAACGAAATGGCGAATTTATGAAGGAGTTCACAGGAAAAAAAGTTTGGTTCCCTAATCGTATGGGTTATGGATACACCTTTAAAGAAAATAAAGGACTAATTAAAAAATTGGTTGATTATTTGGATCAAGGAAATAAAGGAACAAAAGTGGATTTCCTAACAAAGATCGGAGTATTAGACAAGAAAGAATTTGATGGTAAACCATATTATTCCCACCACGGCAAAAACGAATGGGCGAAATCAACTTTTTTTAGAGGTCAACTTAGTGGGTTTTTCAACTCAGCAAGATTAGCTGGAATTTTGGATTACGACAAAGAAGGAAATACTTTCTATTTACAGAAAGGTCCTAATTTTGAAGATTTCAAAAAAGGAGAACTTCATTCGGTCTAATTTCTTTTAGATAATCTTCGATAATAGATATATAGACCAAAAAAGAATCCCGCAATACAATACAACACGAAGTTCGCCTTCCATAAACTTCCTGTCAGTAGTATTAGAGAATATTGAACTGCATCGAATCCGAAGGGATTGAAAAATAGAGCCAACATAAGAAATAGTTGGGAAAGATTGTCTTGATAATTTCGTTTTAATTTTACTATATGGTTCGCCATCTTTCATACAAAGGAATTTAATTTTTATTGTTGGATATCTTTGTTTCTCTCGAATAAATACACTATATTTGTAGAATATAATCATCATTTAAAAAATAAAAATATGAATACGGTATTCACAATCTTAGCAACCCTTAACCTAATTTTAATTTTACAATTATCATACTATTATTCGAACTTAAATCGGAAAAAATTACCATCAGTAGACAAATACGTCTTTAGCACTTATAATCTTATTGGTATAATTAATTCGATGATTGTTACATTTGACATCACATTATTAGTTGTGATTATATTTTATTTAACTTCTAATTTATAATTAACTTTCCTTGAAACGATGTGGCGAAAACTAATGAAGCTAACTGCAGTAGCGGACGGAAGTGCACTCTTAGGATAAATTCCCATTAGTCCCTGGCCACATCTTTTTAACTTTAAATCCAATAAAATCCATATATGTGTAAATTAATAAAAAATCCAACATTATTCGTTGATATTGATGGTACTTTAGTAAAGTATCGAAAATTCAGTGAAATTGAAACATCTGAAGCAGAGCCAATACAAGATGTAGTAGATTATATTAATAATCATTACGACTCAGGATCCGTCATAATTATTACCACCGCCCGTCCTGAAAAATACAAACAGCTCACAATAGATGAGTTAAATAAAGTTGGTGTAAAATTTAATAAACTGATTACCGATTGTGGTAGAGGCACCAGAGTAATTTTAAATGATCTGGATCCAAGTAATCCCGGAATTCGAAGAGCTGTGGGTATTAATCTAGTCAGAAATGAAGGATTAAAAAATATTGAAATTCCTGACGATATATTACCTTACGATTCAGAATGATTTTTGTTAAGACCGATTAGAGATAATCGGTTTTTTTGTGCCGTTTGTGGTATTTATTATATTATGAGCAAAGAAATCGAAAAAGTATTATCTCTCTATGAAGAAATTCTTAGTAATAAGAGATCCCTTATCAACGAGGCAGATATTGCAGGTGTTGATGAATTAGTGTATAATCCAGTTACAGGACCTAATGGTGATTTAGGATATGGATATGATAATGGTATGAAGGTTCAAGGAATTAATTGGGAAGGTCATGACAATCATTTACATGTGGGATTCTCAAATAGAGATGTTGCAATGAAAGTTATAGACCAAGCTGACTCTATGGGACTTGGAACAAGTGAAAATCCTTACGCCAAAAAAGATCCTAACGGTAAAGTTGATCCAGTTCATGCAGCAAATAGTTTACATTATAAGACTTTTGAGGGAACTCCTCCTGTTGGCGCTGCTGTAGATATTACAGGGGATAAGAACAAAATTTTAGAACTTATAAAATGGGTTGAATCAAATTTTGCCAATGGAGGTGTTACTTATGCTCAAACACCAACTAATAACTCTACAGATACTGAAAAAACTGACGCATCCACAGACACAACAAACGTCCAAAAAGCAATTAACACTGTTGCAAATTTAGTTACAAATCTAGATGATCCTTCCAGTGTTAAAAGGTTAAAGGCAAATCCTTTCACAGAACAATTACAAAAACATAAAAGAACGATTAATGAAGGATCCATTTATGGAGAAAATGCTTATGAGTATTTTGGTAAAATAAAGATCCCTGCATTAAAAGGACAAGAAATTATTTCCCCAATTAATGGGACAATAATTAAAGATAATTATTTTAATGGATGTAATGGAGTTGCAATTGAAAATGACGATGACGGAGCTATATTCCAATATTGCGGTATTGATAATCCCATAAGGATAGGTAACGAAGTCAAAGCTAATCAAAAAATTGGAACTACTGACAAGGAAGTTACAATAACTTACTACGATAACGATTGGAACCAAATAAATATTCCTTCAAATAATACAAATATTCCAAGAAAAAAGACAAAAAAAGATGATGATGAGGATGACTCTGAGAATCTATATTCTGGAGCAACTTATACTGATCCAATTATGGCGGCAGCAATGCTTTCACCTGTCTTCTTATATAAGTATCTTAAAAGAAAAATGGGGGGGAAAAAGAAAAAAGATGATCTAACACTTTCAGGGTCAACATCTAATACTCCGTCATTTTTAGAATCAAAATCGGATAGAAATCAGAGAAGGATTCAAGAAAATATAACAAGAATTAAAAAATTATTATAATAAAAAAACCCATCGAATAGATGGGTTTTTTTATTTAAATTGTTTCAAACAATTCTGATAGAGGTTTTCTAACCTTTTTATAATTTTGGTAATCATCTGTCTCATCTCGTTTACCAATTGTACAAATAACCACCGATTTTAAGTCTTGTAATCCCAAAATTTCATCATACGCATTTGAGTCAAATCCTTCCATTGGACAAGAGTCAACTCCCAACACTGATAATGAAGATAGTAAATTACCTAAAGACAAATAAATTTGTTTTTCAATCCAAATTCCTTTTTGTTCATCCGTTTTAGAGGTAATTGAGTATTTCATCATTCCTTCATAATCTGCGATCATTTCTTTTGTAACTCCTCTGGTGTTGACAATATTGTCCACAAATTCATCAACCTCAGATGTTTCTAAATTTTTAACTCTGGCAAAAACTAATACCGCACTTGAGTCAGTAATTTGAGTTTGATCATATGATACTTTTCTCAAGTTTTCACGAACTTTAGGATCTTTCACGATGAAAATTTTATATGGTTGTAATCCATATGATGATGCCGATAGTTGGATAACCGATTTAATGTTCTCTAATTCTAAATCAGATAATTCATAATTCTTATCGAATTTTTTTGTTGCGTAACGCCAATTAAGTTTTTCTAAGATGTTCATACTGTTTTTATTTAATAATTTATTTTGTTAATAACCACGAAGAAGACTGAATTTTTTCTCCTAATCCGTCAACCATTGTAATATTGTTTTCTTCACAAATTTTTGATTCTGGAATCTCAGTAGAGAACCTGTCACCCCCCTTTGCAAAGATATTTGGGCTTAGATATTTTAAACTTTTACAAACCGTAAGGTCTTCATCAATGGAAAGAAAGACCTCATCAACACACTTTAAAGAACTAACAATAAACATTCTTTCTTCTTGATCCATAAATTCTTTTGACCCTTTTAATTTTCTTTGGTTATCACTATTCACAATAACCACTAAATAATCTCCCAACTTCTTTGCATGTTCCAAATATTCAACATGTCCTTTATGAAGTGGATTAAAATAACCTGATGCGGCAACTTTTTTCATAATCTATTATATAAATTAAAATCGTTTTGATAAAGTAGATCAATTAATTTGATTGATTCTTCTGAGAATATTTCTTTTGTTGTCTTTTTATTCTCATTAACATTATGATACCCTAATGGTTTATTAGTAACCCCTAAAAATTCTGTTAAGTTAAACATATCTTTAGATATATCGTCTAACTTAAAATAATTTACATTTGCGTTTATGTCATTCCACTTTGATTGTTCAATAAAATATCTACTTCCACCAAAGTTAATCTTTTTTTCTATCTTTTTGTAGACAAAATTTGGATTATCATACATACAGGAGATAAAATCTTCACTATGTAGGCAATTCTGATAGAAAGGGATAAAATCATTAATTGGCATTCCAACAATACTAAATGATTGTGGGATAAGTCTCATAAAATGATGATAAGCAGAAACAAATCGTTCATAAGGGTCTCTAACAATTTGAATTACCTTAAACTCTTCATAATTATCAATCTTGAAACATTCAATAAGTTCTGATAAAAATAGATGTGTCGCTGGTTTGTAATATTTCTCGTCAAAATTATCAAATTTAATTGGCGAAAGATCTAGCCACGTTCTAAAAGAAGTGGAGGCTGTTTTTGGCGGAAGTAATACAATTAATTTATTCTCTAAACTTACCATTAATTATTTTTTATATTACAAAAAAAATCCCCCCGACTTTTAATCAGAGGGATTTAATATTAAATCTCTTCTTTATTAAAAGTAAGTTTGTTCAAAGTATAATACTTGGAACTTATCTTTACTGTCAATCAAACTCAATGCGTTGATTAAATCACTATATTCAACCACCGCTTCTTTTTGAATTTTTCTAAATTCAGTTAATGTATCAAATGTTGTAATGTCATCAGAGAATACTGTTTGTGAGTCTCTATCGTAAGCCCTCATTAAACCTAACTCCATTTCATAAGCTCCGTTAATGATTTCTTCCAGACTATTAAAAGTATGACTAATCTTTGCCGTTGGAATTTCAGGAATAATATTGAAATCGGTCATATACTTCTGTAATATTCCAGCATGTTCCAATTCACTACTTGCTTCATTTTCAAAGAAAACAGTTGCTTTTTTGTAGTTCGTATCTGCACACCAGTTAGTTGCTGCTCTGTAATAATAATGTGCGGTATATTCGTCTTTAAGTCTATCTGTTAAAATTTTAACTGTCTTATCAGATAATGCATATAATTTAGGTGACTTAGTAGAACCAAGTTTGTTTTCCTCTTCATTCAAGTGCATCGCTTTGAACAATTGTTGTTTTGTTAATGTTAACTTTTCCATGCTAATAAATAGTCTCCATATATGAAAAATATTTGTGTGTAAGGATGTTGCCAACCCGTATTTTTTATGTTAGTAGCCCTATAGCGACTCGAACGCTAACGAAATCCTTAGAAGGGACTGATGCTATCCATTACATCATAGGGCCTTAGTGAAGGGTGTGTGGGATTTAAACCCACGATCTCTACCGTAGGGGTAGTATGATAATCACTTCACCAACACCCCTAAATTTAATCTAAAATATCTTGGTTTTGTTTTAACACCCTTTTAACATGAAGGACATATCCTTTATCTTGAGAATAAACTTTACCAAGAAGAGCAAAATATTGTTTTTCCGTTTTTACCTTATGTTTTTCAATCATATAATTTTGCCAAAGAAGGTAATCGTAAATACTACTTCCCCACAACTCATATTTGGCATATCCTGCTTTAGTTTTTCCTTTTGCCAGAGTTTCTCGTTTAAGTGGAAGTCTCATTCCAAATAGATTATTGTAGGACTTGAATAATTTTGAACTAAAATTTCCTGTTTCCAACAATGCTTGAGAAAAAACAATGTTAGGAAATTTAATTCCGTGTTTATTTATTTCTTGATATAATACGATACGACTAAAATCAAAATCATCATGACTTAACCTTATCTCATTTTTTGTTTGAGTTCTGAGTGTTAGAATAGAACTAAAAAACAAAAAGAGAATTAAAAATCCAGTTTTAACTTTCATATTTCTTTTTTATATGTTTATGAGGTCGAGTTTTTTTACTTTCTCTTACCCCAAGAATGTCCAACTCTGTATAAGATTAAGTCGGACATTCTGATTAGATAAATATTTACGGAAACCCAAACGACCCCGTTTTCGTCTTAGATGTGGTCAGAGTAATCTTTAATATTTGTTAAATCTGGGTTAATAAGGTATTCTGGGATTTCTGGACGGATATTATATGTCCACCACTCTGATCCATCATATTCACCCCGATCACACCAACGACCATCTTCTAACCATATTAATCCGTACAATTCCTGTAATCCCCATCCTGCGTTATAGTTAAAGTCTAAACTATCCATGAACTTGTCCCATTGTTCTTGTGTATATCCTACAGGTAATGAAGATAACTTAGTTTGTTCTTTTAATTCGTCTGAGGCATAATACACACGTTCATGTTTAATCTCAGCGCATTTAACTTTTGATTTACCTCTCAATAAATCTAATAACTCTTTTTTTGCGTTTGTTAACATAATTTTTATAGTTTGTTTTCTTTTAATTTATATTTTGCGATTAATAGTCCACGCATCATATCATCATCTAATGTATATGTTAAATCCCAATCTGGAATGTAGTAGCGTACGTTATATCTTTCAATTATAGAATGTCTTCGGAGTTTTGTCTTAACATACTCTTCAGTTTCATTTTCTTGTATCTCAACACAATATTGTGATATGAAATTTTCAATTAATTCTATTACGTTATTTACCATAATTGTTTAAATTTATTTCATCTTCTTTTATATAAACAAAATCCCATAAAGGATCAATTAGTGCTTTAAAATATTCTTCTTTACTCGGTAAAATAATACTAAAATTAACAATAAGATTTTTTGCCCCTTTTAATTGGTCAATCGTATTACAAGAATTAATCACTTCTTTAATCCACACAAAAACATCTCCATTGGTATTACTATCTGCTGCCATAATTCATAATATTTAATCACAAAAATAACATAAAATTTTGACTTTACAAACACTTTTAAGATATTTATAGATATGAAGACAAAAAATATTTCGTGTCTTTTGGGAATTATGAGAACATAGTGGAATTGAAACTTGGAAAACTTCGAACCATGAACATTTACTAAATAATTAGTATTAAAGGATGGGGGGTCAATTTTGGCCCCCTTTTTTTGTCCAATATTTTATGATAAAAAAAAATCATTTGTTTATTAAAAATTTATGTTAGATTTGTAGATATAAACTTAATCCAAAATAATAAAATGGAAGAAAATCTATTAAACACAGAACAAACAAATGACGCTCAAGATCAGATTGATTTGGCAAACGCGTCTTTAATCTTTGCTAAAGCGTTGGGATTAATCTTAAAAGATAATGAAGGTATTGTTGTCGACATCTCGGAAAACGTAGATTTAGGTGAAGATGTAAAGAAAGTAATTATTTTTAAAAGTGTTAACCAAGTTCACATATATAAATGTGATGAAGATTATGAAGAAGGTACCTCAGTTAACTTAGTTCCATCTAAACCTGAAACAGAAACGGATAACACAGGAGAAAATATTTAATTTATCTAAATGAGAGTACTAGGATTTTCAGTAGGACACGATAAGGGTGCTGTAATAATTGAAGATGGGAAAGTTTCTGTTGGTATAACTCAAGAAAGACTTTCACGAATCAAACATGACGGTGCGTATAAAGGAGGACTAATACCATTTGAATCAATAAATTATTGTTTAAATGCGTTAAGTATTACTCATAGAGACATTGATTACTATGTTTATAGTACGACTGAAGAAATTGATACTGTTGATTCACAATTTTTTAACAGATATAAGGATTTAAATAGGGAAATTTTACACTTTCTCCCTCATCACCTTGCCCACGCCTACTCCACCTTTTTTAGTTCGGGATTTGATGAGGCATCTGTTATTGTTGCCGACGCTTCAGGTAGTATCTTTAATTTCCAAAATAAGATGCATTTGTGGTACGATAAAGATAAAATAGGTTTGGATAATTCAGAAGACTGGTCTGAAGGGATTTCAATATATAATTTCACCAGAAAAGATCATAAAGAAGTTTATAAAAAATGGATAAGATATCCTGTCCCATTGGAGACTGGTGAAGATGTCTCTGTTGGAACTGTTTATTCTCAAGGTTCTTTGCAATTAATTTATGAACCTAACGATCACACATGGCCTGCGGGTAAACTAATGGGTTTAGCATCTTACGCTAATCAAGATATCGTAGACGAAGCTCCATTTTATATAGAAGAAAAAGAAGACGATATTTTTATCCCAAATAATACCATATATCCAAGAGTGACTTGGAGGTCTGATTTTTATTCCCGAGCATGTGTTGCAGGAATTTATCAGAGAGAACAAGAACGAGCTTCTCTCATCTTGGCGAAAATGTCAAAAAAATTGACTGACTCTAAAAATGTGTGCGTCGCCGGTGGATCATTCTTAAATTGCAACTCAAATGAAAAGATTCTGAATTCTGGATTGTTTGAGAATTGTTATTTTATCCCACCAAGTGATGATAGTGGAATTCCATTGGGATGTGCTTGGTATGCTCATCAAAAACTTGTTGATATTGAAGAAACTGAATTATTATCACCATATCTTGGAAAGACATATTCAAAAAATGAAATTATTTCAGCAATTAATGAGTTTCCTGATTTAATTTATACTGAGTTCACGGATTTTGATGAATTAATAGAAGATGTTACAAATTGGTTATCACAAAATAGAGTTATTGGGTGGTTTCAAGGAGGATCCGAGATTGGACCTAGAGCATTGGGTAATAGATCCATTTTGGCATCTCCAATTAACTCATGGATGACAGGTCATATTAACGAGGATATAAAAGGCCGAGAATGGTATCGCCCGTTTGCTCCTGCGGTGTTATTTGAACATCAAGGTGATATCTTTGAGTCTGATACTTACTCTCCGTACATGTTGGTTACAACCACTGTTAAAGAAGAATGGAGAAAAAAGATACCTGCAGTTACACATATCGATAATTCATCACGACATCAATCCGTAACAAAAGAAAACAACCCAAGATTCTACAAATTAATTGAAAGTTTCTATAATAGAACAAATGTTCCTGTATTATTAAATACAAGTTTTAATGGACCAAAAGAACCTATTGTTGAGACGCCAACGAACGCAATTAATACTTTCCTAGAAACAAATCTAGATTTACTGGTTATTGAAAACTTCGTTATTAGACGAAATTTGTAAAAATTATTCATAATATTTGTGTGGTATTAATTATTTCACTATCTTTGTAAAAAATATAAAAACTATGACTATCGGAGAAGATTTTAAAAGTTATTACACAAAACACTTAGGTAAAGGTTCCTTAGATCTACATTACTATGGAAATCAAATTGAATCATCTCTCACTCCTTACATTTTAGAGGAACGAGAAATGAGGGTAACACAAATGGATATTTTTTCACGATTAATGCGTGATAGGTTACTTTGGATTGCCGGACCTGTTGATGATCGTATGTCCACTATTGTTCAAGCTCAATTAATGTTTTTGGACTCTACAGATAATGGTGACATTACAATGCACATTGATAGTCCTGGAGGTTCTGTAAAATCAGGATTATCTATGGTTGATGTTATGAATTACATCGCTTGTGATATTAGGACAGTGAATACAGGAATGGCAGCATCAATGGGATCTGTTTTACTTGGAGCAGGAACTAAAGGTAAAAGAAGTTCCTTGAATTTTTCACGAACTATGTTACATCAGTCTTCAGGTGGCGCGGTAGGTAATATCCAAGACGCAGAAATTACAATGAAAGAATGGTCGAAAATCAATAACACATTATTTGAACTTTTAGGACAATATTGTAATAAAGATCCTGAACAAGTTAAAGCAGACGCTTCACGGGATTTATGGCTTGATAGTCAAGAAGCATTAGATTATGGTATTATTGACGAGATCGTTAAAACAAAAAAGAAGGGTAAATAACCCTTCTTTTTTGTTTATAAACTTTTTATTATTTGGTTTCCAAGAATTTCACGTAGTGTACTTCTTAACCCTTCCTTTAAAATACCATTTTGTTGTAAAAAACGTATCTCGTGAATAAGTTCAGATACAATTTTTTCTTGTTTCTTCTTTGGTAAAAACTTAAAGTTTTTAATATTCTCCTCAGATTCGACAATCATTAAGATTCTATCCTTAATCAAACTTTTTTCAATTAGAGATTTTTCTTTTATTTCTTTTGCCTCTAATATCGCCCTTTTTATTTGTATGTTTAACATATTAATCTAATCTAAATTTTGATCCAGAAGGTGTTCCTCCGCCAACTACTCCTGATAAAATATCCAAATACTTTTGAATGTTATCAGCAATACCAAAAACACCCCATTTACCATTATGTTGGTTTTTACATGCCTGAACTGCATTTTTTAACTGATTAAACTCGGCGTCATTCATTACTGTCCGATTTTTGTATGCCGCAAAATATGTTTTAATATAATTTCGACAAGTCCCGATTGGGATTTGTTGATTCTCCAACTCATTTGACACTGAACTAGACCCTCTTTTAAGTTCGCTTTGAGTATTTGGGTCATACCACATAATTAAAGGTGATGGGAATAACCCTTGTGGTGTTGGTATTTGATACTTAACCATTGTTTGTTTTTCAACTGTTGTTGGATTTAGTACATATCCTTGTACTTTATACGTATCAATAAAATCTTTCTGTTCTTGATTCATTTGTGCTGTGGAAACATCTAATGAAACATCTTCTCCACTAGTCTTGGATTTATAAAGATTTGTTCCGTCGATATTTTCAATATCAAATACTTTATCTAAAGTATTTAAGTCAACTCCTTCGGCTCTTAACGTATCTAAAGTTTTCCATCCTTTCTTTAGTTCTGTTGCAATTTTTGCCTGTGTATCAGTTTTTGTCTGAATGATTGAACTAATTTGAGAACAACTCCATTTTCCCTTTTTACTTCCATCTTTAAACTCATAAGTCATATCAGGTAAGAAATAAACAATTTTTCCCGATATTCTTGTTGTGTTTTTGTATGCGTAAATATTTCGTGCCGTTAATTTAATTAATTTTCCATCTTTTAAGCATCCACCTTTAGCGGCATCTCTTAATTTTTGTAAATTTGGATCCTCAGTTATAGGATTCGCTTGTTCAACCATCAACAACTTATGCATTGATAATATGGACTCTTTTTCTGTTTCTTCTACTAAAAATTTTTTCATAATTTCTTATTGATTTAAAATATCATCAGGAGTTTCACCATCAATTTGT
>Ga0304729_1002181_pt1 | contig 12015 bp, 13 predicted proteins | sample C_131016_MF_Meta_FD_190475 | JGI IMG/M metagenome (GOLD analysis project Ga0304729, IMG submission 190475) | Freshwater microbial communities from Lake Croche, Canada to study carbon cycling - C_131016_MF_MetaG (v2) (version 2) | ecosystem: Environmental > Aquatic > Freshwater > Lake | place... | reverse complement strand
AATGGCTCTCACAGCGGGCGCCAGTGATTATGTTGGCAAGCCAGCAAATACTACTAGCGGAATTGATGACGCCTTTAAAGTTTTGGAATCAGAGTTGATTCCAAAGATCATTGGCTTGGCTAAGCGTGTGAAATCGCGTAAGTCAAGAGAGGGTCAGCTCGCTAATGCACAAGCAGCCACTTCCTCAAATCCCCCCATGGGCTCCCTGACTGCAAGGACTTTGGCTTCAGTCAAGCCGAGTTCTGGTCTTGCATCAAAGGTGAATAAAGCCACTTCTGGTCTACTGGCAAAACCCGCAGAAGCAGTTTGTATTGGCGTGTCTACTGGGGGTCCTGAAGCGTTGATGCAAGTTTTTGCTGCGTTTAATGCGCCTATTAATGCGCCTATCTTTATTGTTCAGCATATGCCAGCAGATTTCACAGCATTACTTGCTGCTCGTTTAAGTTCTATTGGTGTGATGACGGTTAAGGAGGCAGAGGAGGGCGAGATTGCTGAGCCTGGTATCGCTTATATGGCACCAGGTGGATTTCATATGGCTTTATCGCGACCTGGAACCAAAACGATTATTCACCTGAATACCGAGCCACCAGAAAATTCGTGTAGACCTGCAGTTGATGTGTTGTTTAGGACCGCCGCCCAGGTCTACGGCAGCAGCCTACTCGCTGTGATGCTCACTGGTATGGGTTATGACGGTTTAAAAGGCACTCAAATCATTAAAGAAAAAGGTGGGCAGGTAATCGCCCAAGATGAAGCCACTAGTGTCATATGGGGTATGCCTGGTGCGGTAGTGCAAGCAGGGTTAGCAGATGGCGTTCTGCCGATCGACAAGGTGGCTGATGAAATCATTTTCAGAACTCGTAAAGTTCCAGTCAGTCGATAGCATGTCAAAAGAATATCTACCGCAGTTTTATGCAATGTTGGAGCAGCAGGTAGGAATTGCTTTGGATGACACTAAGCAGTATTTACTAGAATCCCGTTTGATGCCAGTCGCTACTCGAAATGGCTACTCAGACGTATATACGCTCATTAAAGCCTTAACACAGAGCTCAGTTGGCCCTCTGCATTGGCAAGCATTTGAAGTTCTGACAACCAATGAGACTTCTTTCTTTCGAGATAAGCATGTATTTGAAGCTTTACGAACAGCGATTCTTCCCGAGCTCATTGAGCATCGTAAAAAAGATAGGACTTTACGGATTTGGAGCTCAGCCTGCTCTGCAGGCCAGGAGGCTTATAGCTTAGCGATGATGCTGAGAGAAGATTTTCCGATGCTACACGATTGGACTATCTATATTCAGGCAACGGATATTTCTGAGTTCATTTTAGAAAAGGCAAAGTCTGGAGTCTATAGCTCGATGGAGGCGCACCGTGGCCTTGATCCCCATTACTTACATAAATATTTTGAGCATATCGAAAAAGGGGCTTATCAAATTAAGCCAGTTATTCGCCAAATGGTAAATTTTTCTCATCACAATTTAGTTGGGGATTGGCCGTTTTATCCTAAATTTGATTTGATTATGCTCAGAAATGTCCTTATTTATTTTAGGCAGGATGTCAAAGATAAAGTTCTCTCAAAGATACAGCAACAATTAAATGGTAATGACAGTATTTTGATCCTAGGTGCTGCTGAATCTATCTATCTGAATGACCTCTATAAATTAGTCGCAATCGAAAAAATTTCGTATTACAAACCCAATACCCTTGTTAAAGTCTGATATGGAAAACCAAAATACGTCTCCAGTACCCAAACCTATTGTGATTGATCCTGTATTCGCGGCATTTTCTGTGCTTGTGGTTGATGACAGCAGAACCTTGCGCAAGATACTAATTCGTGAGCTGAATTCTTTAGGTTTTCATAATATTTTAGAAGCAGCTGATGGTCTTGAAGCTATTGAGGTAGTAAAGACTAAGCCTGTTGATTTGATGCTCTTAGATATGGAGATGCCTGAGCTTGATGGTTTGGGTGTTCTGGCACAGCTTAAGGCCGACGATACCTATAAAGCATTGCCCATTATTGTTATTTCTGGGGCAGATCAGTTTGAAAAGACAATTAAATGTATAGAGATTGGTGCCGAAGATTATTTGCCGAAACCATTTGACCCTATTCTTTTACGCGCCCGTATTTTTTCTTCTTTAGAAAAGAAGCGCCTTCGTGATTTAGATCGCAAGCACCTAGAAATGCTGAATCAAGAAAAGCAGTTGTTAGAAGTAGAGCAAATGAAGACTGAAAAACTCATGCTCAATATTCTGCCTCGCCCAATTGCTGAGCGACTCAAGCGGGGTGAGAAAAACATTTCCGGCAGCTACCCAGATGTCACGATCTTATTTAGTGACTTGGTAGGCTTTACTAAAATGTCTTCTCAGGTATCGGCAACCGATTTAGTAAAACTACTAAATGACCTGTTTACCCGCTTTGACAAGCGTGCTGAATCATTGGGGCTAGAAAAGATTAAGACGATTGGTGATGCCTATATGGCTGTTGGTGGTTTGCCTATTCCCCGTCCTGATCATGCTAATCTTTGCGCTGATATGGCACTTGGTATGTTCCAAGACCTCCAGGACTTTAATCAGCAGAATGGTTCAGAACTAAATATGCGTATTGGTATGAACTCAGGACCTGTAGTTGCAGGAGTTATTGGGTTCACAAAGTTTTCGTATGATCTATGGGGTAATACTGTTAATACTGCCAGTCGAATGGAGTCTACTGCGCCCCATGGCAGAGTACAGGTATCTCCTAGCACCTATGAGACCCTGAAAACGAGTTTTAGTTTTGAAGATGGTGGATTGATGGAATGTAAAGGGCTTGGAGAAATTCGTACCCATCTTTTGATAGGTCGAATTTAACAACATTAGCCTGAGCTTGCCGTGATAGTGGTTTGGTATGGGCGGCTGGTTTTGTGGTCCGATTGGGCCAAGGTGGAATAGGATGGCATCAAAAGAAAAAGCCCCGCAGAGCGAGGCTTAGTAATGCTGGTGGGTCGGGCGAGATTCGAACTCGCGACCAACGGATTAAAAGATGCGGAATTGTGTTTTTACAGTAGTTAAGACATTAATTAAAACCTGCCAAGAAAGTAGTGTGGTGTAGGCAGCGGTTTTTGTGGCTTCAGATGGGTGGAGTTAGAGATCGAAATTTATCGACAGGAGTGTCTAGTTGCGGGACGGTTGGCAACCTATTTCACTTATTGCTTTCAATGGTATTCAATATGAGGGTTTACCTGTAGCTTAATTAATATTTCTATAAAATATGAGGAGTAATATTGGTAAAAATTAATAATATCGATATATAAAATGAAATTAATTCTAGGGCGCAGAGAGGTTGTTAAGTCAGCTGGAATCTTATTGGGAGCCTCTTTACTTCCTATTGGAATCTTAGAGGCTGCCAAGGGTATTGACGCTCCTCGAATTGCTTTGGTTATTGGCAATAGTAAATATATAGATGGGCCGTTAGTAAATCCTGCAAATGATGCAGCGGCAATGAGTAAGGAATTAAAAATGCTTGGGTTTGAAACTCAGGCATTAATTGACGGAAAGCTAAGTGAAATTACTGCTGCCATTCAGGTCTACACAGATCGTATTTCCAAATCAAAAGCAGTTGGCCTTTTTTATTATGCTGGCCATGGGGTTCAATTGGCGTGGCGAAATTATTTGGTCCCGGTAGATGCGAGTCTTGATCGTGTAGACGATATTCCTAAGAAAACTTACGAGTTAAATGCCATGCTAGCAAGTCTAGGTAAGGCACAAAATCCAATGAATATCATCATTTTAGATGCTTGTCGTGATAATCCTTTTGGAAAAAAGCTTCCGGTTGAGCAAAAAGGTCTGAGCCAGTTCGATGCACCAACAAATTCATTGTTATGTTACGCAACCGCACCAGGTAATGTAGCAAGTGATGGCGTTGGTAGTAATGGTTTATTTACTGAAAATCTTTTGCGTGAAATGCGTAATCCAGACGCAAAAATTGAAGATGTATTTAAACGCGTTCGACTAAAGGTTCGCCTTGCCTCAAAAGGGCAACAGGTTCCTTGGGAGAGCACCTCCCTTGAGGATGATTTTTACTTTAACGCTGCAGGTATTGACCCTAGTCAAATTGAAGCAGCGGTTAAGGGAGCTTAAAAAATGGCTGAATCTGAAGCACTATTTCAAGAGCAGTTGAAGCAATGGGAAAAGTTAAAGTCAAGCTCTAATGCTCAAGAGGTGGCAGCATTTCTAGACAAGTACCCCACTGGATATTTTTCTGAGTTAGCTGAGGAGCGTCTGGATATTTTGCTGGCTAAAGGCGGTGAAAAGAAAGTACAAATTGCTAGCCAAAAAGAAAACCCATTTTCTAAAGGCACAGTTCTTGGCTTGGGGAGTTATTCAATTGGAGATTCATATTCTTTTGAAGTAAGAGATATTATCAGCGGCGTATTGCAGGATCAATTTGATGAAAAAGTTACTGCCATAACCGATGAAGGAGTTGTCTTTAATCAAGGCGAGCGCTTGTTGGATATGCTGGGGAATGAACTTAAGTCTCCTCACCCTAGATTTTTATCGCCAGTCCAGTTTTATCCTGTGCAGTATTCAGTAGGACACAAATGGAAAACGCGATTTAATTGGCTTAATGGGCTTGGTGTTCCTGGCGAGGTTGATATGGAGTTTAAGGTTGTTAAGCGAGAGACAAAGACTATGCCCTTTGGTGATTTTAATGCTTTTTATATCGAGTCATGGGGAAAGGTCTCTAATGGCGGCACAATCACTATGAAGTATTCGATCGATCCCGAGTTGTGTAATAGACCTCTTGAGTATGCGTTACAGGCAAAGACAATGGGGGGTAGGATTGGTGAAAATAAATTTACTGTACTAACTGCTTATCAACAAAAGAAATTCAAGGCTACATCTTAGAAAGGGTCATAAATGAAATTTAAAACTAAAAATTCCCCATTCCCAGGGTGTGCTATGTTGTTAGCCGCAGTTTTTATTAGCTTCTTTTGGCAATCTAATTCATTTGCTGAAGTTTTAATTACAAGCAAAGAAGCAGGATTACCGCAGGCGACACAGCATGTAGCAACCCGTGGCATTTCAAGGGGGCCGGCAATTAAATTAATTGCTCCAGTGAGTAGTTCCGCGGTTAATTCACCATTTGATTTCAGGGTTGTATTTGAGCCTAGAGGCGACTCCAAGATTGATGTAAATTCTGTCAAAGTTACCTATTTAAAGTCCCCATATGTTGACCTTACTCCAAGATTAAAATCATCTATATCGGGCAATGGAATAAATTTTCAGAATGCTGAAGCGCCAATTGGAGAGCACTTAGTGCGCCTAACGGTTCAAGATACTGAAGGCCGTGAAACAAATTCAGTCTTGAACTTGGTGGTTAGCAAATAATGCATTGTCCTTATTGCACATCAGAGGTATCCGAAGAGGCAGTTGTCTGTAAAGTTTGTACGCGAGACTTATATCTTTTTAAGCCAATGATGGCTAAAGTTGCGGATTTAGAAAAGCAGCTCTCAGAAATTCCTAATCAAGAGGCTTATGAGAGGCGAATTGCTGAGTTAGAGTTGATGCTCGATGAAAATGAACAAAAGCTATCTCAAACCAAAAGTCTGCTTGGATGGACTTTGGATATCTCGCTCTATTTGGTAATGCCAATGTTGCTTTTATTACTAGCCCACTGGTTGATAGCAGTTGTTTATGACACCAAAATGATTTATCTAAGAATTATTTCTATGGTGCTACCACTGCCTTTTGCTTATTTCTTGTTTAAGAGCCATCAACATAGATTGCTTCCTTGGTTTATTGGGGCTGCCTTTTTATCGGTAACTTCAGTTATTGGGATGAGTTGGATAACGAGCATGGTCGATGACTCTCCCATACTTCCGCAAGGCCTTTCTGACTGGAAAGAGGTCTTTGAATATGCTGCCAGCATTGCGTTTAGTTTTTTAACTGGAATGCTACTCGGTGGCGTTGCTTATGCAGGTAAACAAAGACATCGAAGGGCCGCAAGAATAAGCCCGTTTATGAAGGCTGTAGCAACTGGTTTGGGGGATGGTCATATGAACCCAAGTAATATCCATGCCATTATGAAGACATTGCAGGATTACGGTGGAACCATTGTGGCGCTCGGCACAACAGCACTTTCAATTTACACGGGTCTAAAGGGCATTATTGGTTTTTAATTGGTATGTTCAAAAATACTAGTCGCTCAAAACGCAAATTACATTTAAGCTGTAAGCGTCCCGTAAATAGACGCTTGTTTGCAAAATCTTAACCAGCTTTTCTTTAAATCCAGTACATCCCAAGCTGCTGATGTAATCCGCCTTCATGGCGACTTAGTCGCTATATTTAAAAGACCTGATAGCCATCAATGGCAATGTCGCTTTAAATTGCCTAATGGTGGGTGGCAGAAATAAAAAATTACAAAGTATTAATAGTGCATCGCTGAAATATAGGCATATCTGCGCCAATTGCAATAACAATCTCACGCAAAAGCATGACCAATCGTGGGACCATTTCTTTTCCTACCTGCAGAATAATTTTGATTCACTTTCGATTGGCTCAAAGATTTCTAGGGCCAAATTATTTGGTCGAAACGCTAAGAATAAAGAAGTATTTCTACAGCTTTATTTATTGAAAATATTCGGCACTTTATGTTCAGAACACAATATTGCAGCTGACTTAAAAGGGATGTCCCTTTCGATTCGTAATTCGATTCCGTATTCAGGTTTCTATCTCGGCATATCTAAAAGGTTGTGGCTAAGTCATCTCAAGGCTGTATTGGGCTCGCCAATACATATAGAGCGAAATCCAATCTCTGGAAAAATAGAAATTGCAATACAGATGATGATTATTGATAGATGGCAATTTGAGCTTATCTATGTTGATCCTAATTATCGTGTCAGGAAGTTTCCAAAATGTTGGAATCCCTTAATATCAAATGGGTTCGTGATAAAGAATTTCGAAAAAAGATGACACTTGCCGGCCAATCCCCTGCAAGTCGCTTACGGTCGCCCAGTCTCAATCCAGCGTCCGCCATCCCCACTTGAAACGTCCATTAAGTTCGGCATTGTTTCCAACAGTCACCATATTTCAATAACCTAGAAACACAAAACCCCCACTATTGCTAGTGAGGGTTTCTTTAACGCTGGTGGGTCGGGCGAGATTCGAACTCGCGACCAACGGATTAAAAGTCCGCTGCTCTACCGACTGAGCTACCGACCCGGTAAAAGGGAAATTATAGCAATAAGTTTGTCGCTGCCCCTTGGTCTGAGGGGTCTGCCCGTAAGTCCTTGTACTTACAAGTACGCTAGGAGTTGACTCGTCTGGCCACCGGTGGGTTTTTAGAAAAATACTCCTTAATACCTCTCAAAATGGCCTCGGCAATCTGGTCCTGGTAGCCATCATCATTCAATCTGGCCTCTTCTTGAGGGTTGCTGATGAAAGCAGTTTCTACCAGGATAGAAGGGATGTCTGGAGCCTTTAAAACAGCAAAGCTGGCTTGCTCGACCTTACCTTTATGCAAAGGTGCAAAGCCACCAATTTGCTTCAGAATGGATTGGCCTACCTGCATTGAGTCTTTAATTTGTGCAGTTGTTGACATGTCTAGGAGTAGGTTTGCAACTTGTCGATCTTGCGTCTTGATATTGATGCCGCCAATCAGGTCTGAGGCATTTTCTTTATTAGCCATCCAACGCGCCATCGAGCTACTCGCACCCATTTGAGAGAGGGCAAATACAGATGCCCCTTTGGCTCTTGGCTCAATAAAGGCATCTGCATGAATGGAGACAAATAAATCTGCTTCAACCCGTCTGGCTTTTTGTACTCGTACATGAAGTGGCACAAAGTAATCACCATCTCTAGTCAGATAAGGGCGCATATACGCTTCGCCCTCAATCTTCTCTTTTAATCTTCTCGCAATCGAGAGGACAACATTCTTTTCTCTAGAACCTGCAGCACCAATAGCGCCTGGATCTTCACCACCATGGCCAGGATCAATCGCAATCGTAATCAATCTTTTGTATTTAGCAGTTGCAGGCGACTCTTTTGTTTCTGGGATCGCTTGTGCTACTGGGTTCTTGGGGGCTTCTTTTTCTTTCTTAGTCGCAAACTGCGCAATCAGATCGATTTCTTCATTTGATTTTGTCAGGGCACTTTCTTTTTTTGCACTACTTCGCACTAATTCCATGAGTGGATCAGGTGGGGTAGTAGGGTATAGGTCAAATACCATGCGGTAGTTATATTCACCAACGGGATCAAGTGTGAAGAGTTGCGGTTTGATCGGTTCTTTTAAGTCAAACACCAAACGCACAATACCCGGCTGAAATTGCCCTACCCGAATTTGCGATATATAAGGATCGTTTGGCTTTACTTTGGCAACCAAGTCTTTAAGCGTTGGATTTAGCTCTAAACCCTGTACATCCACCACCAAGCGATCTGGGTTGGTGAGGATCTGCTGCGAAATGGGTAATGGCGTATCGGACTCTAAGGTAATGCGGGTGTAATCCTCTGAAGGCCAAATGCGCACTCCCAGTATCTTGGCACCCCAAGCAATATCTATCTCAGTGAGCAGTAGGGCAAAACTCAAGAACTTCGCCGAAGTCTTAAGATGCTGTCTTCTAGAGAGATTGACTTTTTTACTGCTCAAGTATTTTTTTACCTTGCTCAGAAAGTGCATTGATGACAATGGCACGTTCATTTTCTTCTGCGCCAGCCGTGAGTTGAATCTGAATATCAAAAGCAGGCAGAGTGCCTTGCGCCTTTTCTGGCCACTCGATTAAGCAAAAGCCGGGCACATCAAAGTATTCTGCAAACCCAGCTTCTTGCCATTCCAGTGGGCTACGCATTCTGTAAAGATCGAAGTGATGCGCAGTAAAAGTGTGTTGATTACTTTGCAATAGATAGGGCTCACACAAGGTGTAGGTCGGACTTTTCACCTTACCCTCATAACCCAGGCCTTGAATTAAATGCCTAGCAAAGGTCGTTTTACCTGCGCCTAAATCGCCCTCTAGTGCAATATTGAGGTGCGTTTCTGGAGATTGCCCAATACACTTCGCAATTGAGGCTGCAAGACGCTTGGCTAGGGATGCAGTTTCTGCTTCCTGCCTACAATATTGCTTGAGGGTTGCCTTGGGGGGCTGAATTTGAGTCATTACCCTAGTTTATTCAATTATTGCGCTACATTCTGTATTACCTATGTCTTTATCTACTCATTCTGATTCCTTAGATCAACCTAAGCTCCGAGCTTGGCTGGGGGAGCAGGCTGAGAGCTTGGGTTTTGATGGTTTGCGGATTACCGATACCCATCTAGGCCTTGCTAGTGAGCGCTTGCAAGAATGGCTTGCAGAAGGACGCCATGGTCATATGGAATACATGCAGCGTCACGCAGACTTACGCTCCAATCCTCAGTTATTAGTACCAGGTACTGTCAGAGTCATTTGTGTCTCGATGAACTACCTTTCTCCACAAAGTGATTTTGATGCCGAATGGCAGCGCTTAGAAGATTCTTCTCAGGCAGTCGTCTCCATGTACGCCCGTGGGCGTGACTATCACAAAGTGTTGCGTAATCGTTTGCAAGAATTTGCTAAGGCCATTGAAGAAAAAATTGGTGCCTTTGGCTATCGCGTCTTTACAGATTCAGCACCCTTAATGGAAGTAGAGCTGGCGCGTAAAGCAGGATTAGGTTGGCGCGGCAAACATACGCTCCTTCTTAACCGAGAATCTGGCTCCACCTTTTTCTTAGGTGAAATCTTGGTCGATGTGCCATTACCAATTGATGAGGAGCAGGAGGATCACTGTGGTACTTGTCAGTCCTGTATTGATATCTGTCCAACCCAAGCGATTACCGCACCCTATCAACTCGATGCCCGTCGTTGTATCTCCTATCTTACGATTGAGAACCCCCAAGTAATACCAGTGGAGTTCAGAAGTGCGATGGGTAATCGGGTATATGGCTGTGACGACTGTCAGTTGATCTGCCCTTGGAATAAATTTGCCAAGCGTTCGCAATTACCAGACTTTGCGCAGCGCCATGGTTTGGGTCAAGCTAGTCTCTTACATCTGTGGTCTTGGACTGAGGCAGAGTTTGAACAACGCCACGAGGGCAGTGCAATCCGAAGAATTGGCTACAGCCGCTGGCGTCGCAATCTGGCTGTAGCTATGGGTAATGCCTTAGCGAGCGCTACCGTTTCTAAAACAGAGAAGGCGCAGATTCAGAAAGTCTTGGGTGAAAGTTTGTCTGCTGCTGATTCTTTGGTAGCCGAACATATTGAGTGGGCCCTAAAGGCCGACTAAGGGTTTGCTAAAGGCTTACAATTGAGTGATGTCATCAGCAGACCAACCCTATATTGATCCTAGCGAAATTGCGCTAGAAGGTTCTGCTGCCGAGCGCTTCAAAAATCCTCACAATGCCTTTTGGGCGGGGATGCGAGATGCAGCTGGCGCCCCTGCCATGGTGCTCTTTGCAGGCATGGTGGGCTTTGGGGCGATGGGTAAAACCAATGGCTTTGATGTTTGGTTTACTACCTTTACTTCATTTTTCATGTTTGCTTTACCAGGGCAGGTGGTCTTGCTCGAGATGGCAATTACTGGGTCATCGGCTATTGCAATTGCTTTAGCAGTGACATTAACCTCGACCCGTTTTATCACTATGACGGTCACACTCTTTCCGCAGTTCCATCAAAAAGATCGCAATCGGAGTTTGTACGCCTCAGTCCACTTATTAGCAATGACTGCATGGGCAATTTCGATGAAGGAGTTTCATGCGATCGAGACTAAACACCGCTTAGCGTATTTTGTTGGTTTAGGCCTACTCTGCTGGCTCATCTCTATCCCTGGAACAATCTTGGGTTTTTACTTGGCAGGTATAGTGCCACCAGCCCTCACTTTAGGTCTGGTTTTTATTAATCCACTATTCTTCTTATTGACCTTTACAGAAGTAAAGCCTTGGATTAACCGCATTGCACTGATGTTGGGCTGTATCTTTGGGCCTATTTTCTTTCTGGTCGATCGTGATACTAGCTTGCTAACATCAGGGCTTGTTGCCGGAACAATGGCTTACTTTATTGACCGTAAGTTCTTGCGTAAGAAAGCTGGAGTCATCGGGTGATGAATGCGATGGATACTATGGCCAATGCACTCTCCGGCTGGGGTTTATGGATTGCTTTGATAGGTGCATGTCTTGGCACTTACTTTTGTCGTGCGATTGGAGTGCTACTCTCTAATAGCATTAATCAAGATAGCGAAATCTTTCGTTGGTTAGCTGCAGTCACTTATGCGATGGTTGCAGCATTAACGATTCGCCTCATCGTCATGCCTTTAGGTTTGATGGCGACAGTCCCTTTATGGATCCGTATTCTGATTTGCGCCTTAGCTATTGGCGTAATGGTATCTAGTCCCAATAAGCGATTGGTTCCCGCTTTATTGACTGGAACCTTGCTCATGGTGGGTTACGGCATAGTACGTTAAAGGTGTGCTGCCAGGATTCTGGCGATATGTACAGCTTCTCTTTGCGTGCCATCGGCAATTTGATGGCGACAACTGGTGCCATCAGCCACTACCCAACTATCCGGTGATTTACGAATACTAGGCAATAGACTGAGTTCAGCCATTTGTTTAGAAACTTCAATGTGCTCTGCCTCATAACCAAAACTACCAGCCATACCGCAGCAAGAAGATTCAATCAGCTTAGGCTGTGCTTTAGGAATGAGTTTAAGGAGCTCCATAGCAGGCGTCACTGCTGCAAAAGCTTTCTGATGACAGTGACCATGAAAGAGTACTGGCTTACTCGCCTCTTTGAGATTGAGTTTAAGTGTTCCTGCTTTTGCTTCACGCGCTAAAAACTCTTCCAAGAGTTGGGCTTGCTTAGAAATGGCTATTGCACGCTCCCCAAATCCCATGACCAAGGCTTCATCTTTTAAAGTGAAGAGGCAGGAAGGCTCTAAACCAATAATGGGAATGTTCTTTTGTGCATAGGGTGCAAGGTGATCAACTAGCTCACCAAGGGTTTCTTTAGCTGTATCTACCATGCCAGCAGCAAGATAGGTT
>Ga0304729_1002176_pt1 | contig 12035 bp, 3 predicted proteins | sample C_131016_MF_Meta_FD_190475 | JGI IMG/M metagenome (GOLD analysis project Ga0304729, IMG submission 190475) | Freshwater microbial communities from Lake Croche, Canada to study carbon cycling - C_131016_MF_MetaG (v2) (version 2) | ecosystem: Environmental > Aquatic > Freshwater > Lake | place... | reverse complement strand
TCACAAGTCCAATCGTACTTGGAAAAACCTTTAAAGCCGCACCCGCGCCAGATAAAACGGAATCAATTTGGAAAGAGGAGGATACCAAAACAATTTCTGCTTTCCCAGACTTCCTATTCCCGTTCTTGAGAGGCGTTAATGGTGGCATCTACTATCAGCCACCGAACAAATATAACAAGAAGGGAGAAGCCGTACCGCAAGACCCTATTCTGATATTGCCACATGAATTCTTTCCTGTTCGTAGGATGTTTAGCAAACATGATGGCGAGTGTTTACTCATGCGCTTGGAGTTACCCAAAGACCCCATCCGTGAAATCCTCGTGCCTATGAAACAAGTGTATGCCCTAGAAAACTTTAAAGCCATCATGTCATCAAATGGCGTGTTTGCTGCAACCGAGAAACTACCACACCTTATGAACTACGTAATCAAATGGGGGCAGTTCATGCAGATGAACGCCAAAGCAGAAATCATGCGCATGCAAATGGGCTGGACTGAAGAACCAGCAGACGAGATCGCTTGGCCTACTCGAAGCTTTGTTATTGGTAAGCGTGAAATTCTACATACTGGAGAGGTTATTGAAGCGCCAGCATCGCCCTTTGTGCGTGGTCTTACTAAACACTTGACACCTCGTGGGACATACGAGAAGTGGCGTGAGTCAGCAGACTATTTAAACAATTCCGGTTTTGAGATGCATGCTTTTACTATGCTGTGCGGATTGGCATCCCCATACATGACCTATACAACTACTTCTGGAGTGACTGTTTGTCTATTGGGTAAGTCTGGTAGTGCTAAGACAGGCGCTATGTATGCCGCATTAAGTATGTGGGGCAACCCAAAAGACTTGAGTGTGTTTGAGGCTACAGACAACGGCATGGTCGGGCGCTTTCTAGGTCTGCATAACATCCCGCTTGGCGTTGACGAAATTTCAAACAAGGACTCTAAGATACTGTCGCAGCTTGTGCATAAGATTTCTCACGGTAAAGCTAAGATTAGGATGCAGGGGTCTATCAATGCAGAACGGGAGCATGAGATGTCGGCCTCTATGGTTGGCATCATGACCACTAATCAATCCGCTTACAACAAGTTTGAATTGATCAAGGCTACCCCTGATGGCGAGGCCGCACGTCTAATTGAATTCTTAATCCATAAGCCCGAACTGCTTAAAGCAGAGGGAGGCGCGGCACTAGGTAAAAGGATTTTCAATCCCTTTAACTTTAACTATGGACACGTTGGCCCGATGATTATTCAAGAAGGTCTACGTCGAGGTGACAGTTATATAGAAGACAACCTGTTGATGTGGGATGATAAGTTTAATAAAGACTTTGGGGATGACGGCACATATCGTTTCTATCAGAACCTAATGTCTGCGGCATGCATGTCTGGCACTATGGCACACGAGGCTAACATCATCAACCTAGATATATCCCGTGTCTATCACGAGACTGTGCGCGAGATGATCACCATCCGCGATAAGGTAGTTAAAGTCAACCGCACCGACTACCCATCTGTGTTATCTGACTTCCTGCACAAGAACACTAACAGCCTACTAGTCATCAAAGATAACAAGGTCACTAAAGAACCTACGAACCAGATCGTTGCGCGTATCGTCAGTGATGAGAATCTTTTGCAAGTATCTAAGACTGCGCTCAAGAAGTATCTAGCAGAGTGTCAGATCAGTAGCCGTGAGTTTGAGTTTGAGATGCGACAAAGCGGCTCGCTAATAGAAGACAAAAAGGGACGACTTACTACAGGTTGGAAGAGCGCAATTCAGATTGACCCAACTAATTTGTACTGGTTCAAGACTGCCTTGCCTGATGGTTTCTTTAATGTTACCGAGTGAACTCAAAGAACCTGAATGGATCTTTCCGTTTCAAGGGATGGAGATAGGTGACAGTTTCTTCATCCCTACCTTGCGCTTTGCAGAGATGATGTATGCAGTTGACAGCGGAAGCAAACGCGACAAGACCCGTGTCAAGTGCTACGTCACAGTTAAGGATTCACACGTAGGTGTACGGGTCTGGCGCGTTGGTTAAGGTTTTAATCCGTATGCTTTAAAGTCTTGCACCATCTCATGTTTGATAATGTTTTGCTCAAACACGGCAACTTTAATTATTGCTTCTTTTTGCGCAGGGCTTATGTTTTTATCTGTACGGATTTCAGTTGCTTTTTGGCGCAACTTGTTGAGTTCACCTTGTCGCTTGTTGTACATCTCTACAAGAGTGGCATCGAATGGATGCTCTTGCTGGTACTTAATTGCGCCAGATGGATCTTGTTTGTTAAGCGTATAGATAGTCTTATCCATCTTTTTTATCTGCGACTCTATTGAGCTGTACTCTCTAGCATCCACGTTTCCTTTAGCGCCAAAGAAAGAACCAAATAAGGGCAGATCAGTTTTAGGATTAAATAATTTTTCTTCTTTGCTAACACCCACCAACGAATAACCAATCTCAGCTACGCGTGCAACACCATCAATATAACTGTTAGCAAAAAAATGTATTGCGTTAGGAGGCCAACTAAAATCACCGTTAGATACACGGAACATGTAATCCGATAAGTCTTTATAAACTTGTGGCACGCGATCACTTCCTGTGTATGCGTCTCCTAAACGCCTATTTGAAGTGCTATTAATAGCGCGGCCTACACCATCGGTGTTTACTAAATATTCAAAGTAAGGACGCAAGATGGAAGGTGTAATCGTATCAAATGCAGCTAATCCCGGCATCTCTGAAAAAGGCATTTTAGATACAGGCAATGGGAAGAACGCATCCGCTAATGACCCAGCCACGATATTTGATAAGCCTTTCTTTATAGAAGTCTCGCCATGAACCATACCAGCAAACTGCGCGCCTATAGATGCAATAGCGCCTAGACCAAAACCCCAAGGTATTTGCAACACGGTATCTTCGCGCATACCCATAGCTTTTAAAGCACTCTTAGGTAAATGAAAACGTGCGTAGCGAACCCACTGATCCATGTTGTCACTCTTAGTAGCGTTACGTTTCCATTCATCTTCTGGAGCCATCATCATTGACATGATGTACAGAGCGTAACCAAATCCTGCTAACGCTCCAAACATAATCTGCGCATTACCTTGCAGATTCTTGTATTCTTTTCTCCAATTACTTAACGCTTTTGGATTTTCACGAATAGTAGCGGGTAGTTCTGCTTCTGCCCACTTCATCCTACGGAACATTGGGGCAAGTGACTCCATAGTGCGTAGCGAGCTAACAGCAGACGCTTTAAAGAACATATAGAACGTAGACATCCATACTGCTTTATCACTTGAACCCACTAATTCAAAGTTGGTTAAGTTCTTTGTATCCGCAGCGGCTCGTACAGCAGCGGCATATTCCGCTGGAGACATTTCTTGTCCAGCTTCTCTCTTATTAGATGTTCCAGCTTCTATCTCTCGTTTAAGATATTCACGCTCAAATAGTTGGAAGGCGGCGGTGCGGCTAGTAAATTCAAACATACTGCCCCAGACGTCGGCAACCTTTCCTACCGCTTCAATAGTCTTAGTTGCACCGTTTTTAGTAACTCCTTGTTCCAACTGTTCTAAGCTGGACTTGAGAGACATGCTTTGAATGTGAGCTGTCTTACCACCAAACTTCAGCATCCTAATAAGAGCAGCTACAAATTCATCTTTCTCTGCCATATTACGCAAGATGCGGTTACTTACCTCATCGCCATTCTCATAGAGCATGGCAACTTCCATAGACTTACCAAGACCATTCTTGGCTACCGTTGTACTTGCGGTATCAATTAAATACTTGAGCGAGCTCAATGGGCCAGTTGTTCCAGCACCGATGTTCCAAGCGTTTTGCAACGTATCGCTAATAAAGTTCTTAGCAGCAAAGTTCATGTTCCATCTAGTATGCATAGACCCAACCATACTTGTAAGTTGAGCAGCCATATCCATCAAAAACCCGTTTTGTTTGTATTGATAACGTAATGATCGAAGAATATCTGGCTCATTGACTTTGATGATGCTTAGACTACCGTCAGAGCCATGCACAAATATGTATGACTTACCTTTGTATTTTGATAAGTCAGTTGTCTCACGGTCTGCAAACTCTACACGCTCAACTACATCAGCATCAATAATTCCTGTGCCATTTGGATTTTTCTTTTTATCTGCATTAGAGGCATTTAAGATAGCTTGCATATATTCGGCACGACCAGCGCGACCAGCAGAACGGAAAGCATCACTCATAGTCTGCAAAATAGGATTGTCAGACACAGTAAAACGACCGTGTGCTGCCTTCTCCTCATCTATAAGGATACGACTTGTCTTAGCACGACCACCATCTGGTTCGATTAACTCATCTACGATGGAATGTTTTGCCAAGCCTTTGAACGGCATGTAGTTTTGATAGTCGTAGATACCTACAATATTAGATACGGGGTATGACCAATAGTTACCAAGCTTATTAAGCTCAGCAGTCGCGGCTGTAATCTTGCGAATAGATGCCATAACTTTATTAATAGCTTCTTGTTCAGCCGGATCCATATCTTTAAACTGTTGCAGCCGCAATGCAACTTCAGTTTTATCAATACCTAGCACGTTGTAAGTAGAGCTATCTTCATTGGTATCCATCACACCAAGTTGATTTTTCTTTTGGCGTTTAGTAAGCGCGCGCTCACGAATCTTTTCGTTCTTAATACGTGGGCTATCACCTAGAGCATCAGTATGCCCTTTTGCTAACGCTTCTAGTTCAGCGCGTACTTGTTTCTGTTGCGCTTCAGTTAACTCAATCTTATGAACAATACCGGGTTTGCCAGTGCGTGGATCACCCATCAAGTCAATACGACGTTGAGCAGCGCTAATCATCTTGCCGTTGTGCATTAGATTTTTAGTTACGCTAAGCGGCACACTTAGTACATACTTCATATGGCGTTTTTCAGGCTCACCAAATGCTTCAGCTAACATGTGCAATGTTGGCAAAATATCTTTATCAATATTTTGTTTAGTCAACTTGGCTAACGCAGCAATATTTTGCTGCAACTCCATCATCGGCTCATGTATATATTGAATTAAATAGTTGCGCGCCTTGCCAGATGCGTTATCCATATGCTCAACAACATTGTTGTAAAACTTAGTTGGATCACGTTCTATTAATCTAGCTCTACTAAGCTGTTGTTCACGATAACGCATGGGGAGCGTACGGTCGATACCTTCTGTAAATGTGCTTCTCCAGCCTTTAGCAGTGGTAACACGTTTCAAAAACTCTTTGGTTTTAGAAGCAGCTTTTTCAAGAACAGATAAGGCGTAAGTATCACGCACTTTTCTATCGTATATACCACCACCTTCACGCGGCGCTGCTGGTGGTTTAGTTTGATCTTTAGCAGCGAGTTCTGAACCAATGCTCCCTTTACCCGCCAACTGCGCAATACCGCCATCCGGTGCAGCAAGGATTAACTGAAACATTTCAGCAGCCTCTAGTAGCAAGTTACCTTTAAAACCGGGCTCGCGTAATATCCCTCTTTGCAAATTACTAACGCCATACTGCGTCGCTAGATCTTGTGGTGCTGAAGGTATGCTAGCTTCATCCATCTCCTCGTCAGGGTTGTCAAATAACTTCTCTGGCGATAGTGCTTCTTTTTCAGATAATGATAAATCTCTAGTTTGACGTTTCTCACCGCGCGCTGCTTTTTCTAAAGCAATACCTTCTTCAACCTCTGTCGCAGTTCGTTTGCGAGCAAAACCAGACTTCTCAGTCGGCATCAATATCGCAGTGCTTTTAGCGTTAGGTGTAAATACTTTATATAAATATGCAAGCGTACCTGTGTAAGCATTCCAAAGCGTATCAACTAGCCCGTCATACATAGTCGCACCACTAGTAGACTCACGTTGCAGTTGTAGTTCTGCAGACTGTTCTTCAGCTTTGTTAGTGGTAGTCGCTAATTTGCCAACTTGTTCTCTGTGTAATGCTTCTTGAAAATCTATATCGGTCTGAGAGTACGACACAAACTCATATAAGTTATCAAACGCGTTAGGAAATCTACTACCAAGACGTTTCTTTGCCTCAGCTGCAATAGCTATAAGTTGTTCTACGGCTTGTCTAGCACGCGGCGTAAGTTTAGATGCGTCTGTATAAAACTGATGGATTATTTTTACGGTAGCAGCATGCACTAACTCATGCAAGATAGTGGCTTCATCTAAACCATTTGGCCCTACGTATATCGTATTAGTTCTAGAGTCATACCTTGCAAGCTGGTCATAGATCATGTTTTCATCAAACACAACATTAACTTTGAGTCCTTCTAAACCCCCAAGCGTTTTTGCAAGGCTACGGAATACGCCCATAGAAATTGAGTCACGGATAGGACGCCAACCCTGTTTAAAGATTGGGCGACCATATGCTGGTTTGTACTTTCCGTCCTTTGTAGTACGAGCCCCAATATGTATTACTCTATCTAAAAAGTTTTCTTTAACATATTTTAATTTTGCGCCATTACCATGCTCACCGATGTAATCTAGTACAGCTTTGATATCGCCTTTGAATAAAGACGTTAATACATGAGCAGGTAGTCGGTCTTCTTCTTTAAGTTTAGATTTTTCTATGACATCCCGAATACGGTTTGTAACTTTAGATTCTTGTTCTAAACTTTTTTCTTTTGCGGTATCTTCTGTCTTCTCAGCTTGCAGTTGTCTTTTAACTGCACGGAACGCCATGTCTTGTTCAAGCACCGTATCAGTTTTATTGATTGCAGCGTAAGCCTGCCTGCTTGCATCTGACAGGGTGCTCCAAGCCGGGAAAGAATAAGACAAGCCTGTCTTACGACCAAACGCATCACGCTCACGGTTGTATGATTCCCTAGAGCGGGTCTCCCCCTCAAAGGTTTCATCTTTAACACCACTACGGTAATCAGCAAGTTTTTGTGCTGCGCGGGCATGCTCTTGTTCTGTGCCACTACCGGGGCGTTTAAGTCCCTCTTGAAAATAAACGCGACGATCGTCAGGAGAGAGTTCTTTATAAGCAGGGAGTTCTTCTTCCCCTTCTACTAAGTTACCTTCTTCATCTTTTTCTAAGGACGAGTTATGTTTTTGACGTGCGGTTTCGTACGCATCAATCTGAAGATCAGGCGGGATGTACGAACCATCTTCACGTAAGCTTTGATTAGCAATATCTTGATCGGACAAGGCAGACAAAGGTTTGCCTTCACGCATCTTTTCAAATTCAATTGCTTCTTTGATGCGCCCTCCAAAATCTTTAGGAGACTCGTCAGCACTGCGGTTTAGACCATAGCGTTTACCTAGCTGATTTAGCTTTGCATCTGTTTCAATCTGCGCCTTGGTACGACGCGCGCTACCCGTAGAAGGTAAACCATCATTACCTAACAAACCATTAAGCAAGTCTTCGTCAGCTTGTGCAGCGGTCTTTGTAACAGGAGCAGCTTGTTGTTTCTTTTTGTCACGCAAACCAAGGATAGTTTCTATTTCCCAAGTAGCTAGACCACCACGGTTATTAGCAATATTAAGTTCACGAATTATGTTTTCAGGAGTTCTATCTCCCATTACGCTTAATACTTCTCCAGCACGCTGTAAAGCTTCCGGCGTAGTCAGCGTGCTCATAGGCACAGGCTGCTTCGTACCATCTTGAACCTTCATAGCAGGTTCACCCTGCTTTGCTATAGGTAGGGGCGCTAGTGCAGTGGGCTGTGCAGCTTTTCCTCCAGCAGGTTGTGCAGCAACTGCGTTAGTAGTAGCCACTCCACTTGGTTGAGCTGCTGTAGTTCCTGCGGCGGTGACGTTTGCACTTGGCTGTGCAGCCACGTTAGCGCTTGTTCCAGCTGGCTGTTGTTGAGATCTTGTAGCACCTTGCGCTCCTTGTTGACCAATGTTGTCTCTGATAAGCTCGATAGCGTTTGCATTTGTAGTCCCAACTGGTATTTTTACACCAAGAGCTTTGGCAGCTTGACGGATTTCGCTTTGCTTAGTTTTTTCACCAGCATCAGCTTTAGTTATTAGTTCATTTGCTTTTACAGTAGCTTCATCAATAGATAGTTTTGTTTGTGCTGCAATAGTGGCAGCTTCTGTATCAACTTTTGTTTTTGCAGCTACTGTGTCAGGGTCAGCATCTACTAGCGCTTTACCTGCTTTATCTGTAGCAGGCATCAAAGCGTTTATATCGTCAGCCGTAGCATCGGGAACAACTTTGTTTTTATATAGACCAGCGGTGGTCATTACATTTTTAGTAGTAGCGTCTGGTCCTTCTCTTTGAATGGCATCTTCCGCTACTTCACGCTTAGCTTTGACTGCCTCAATAGCGCCTGCGGGTGCTCCCATACCTAAACCAGCAAGACCCTCTAACGTACCTTGCCCAACTACACCACGCATAGTAGGGACATCTATGCCCTCACGTTGCAACGCAATGTTCTGCGCTAACTGTTCTTGACCGCCTTGCCCAAATTCAGTTAAAAATTCTTTACCGCCAGTAATTGCAGCATTCTTTACTACGCCTCGTTCAGCAGCAATCTTAGCCGCTTCTTTTTGAGAAGCTTTAATAGCAGTATCAGTAGCGCTTTGTTTAACCGCAGCACCCGCTGCAGTTTTAGCTTCTTCTGCAACAGCCTTACCCATGATTCTCTTACCCAACTCTCGGGCAATAATTGGCTCAGCGCCTGAGTAAGAACCGATAGCGCCAAGTATCATGCCGCCTAGAATCATGTCGGTGTTCTTACCGCCGTACTCTTGAGCCTTTACAGCAATCTCTTCAATTTGTTTTGCAGTTAGTTTTAAATCTTTTTGTTCTGCTAGGGTTTGTTTGGTGGCGTCATAGATAGAACTCTTAACCGTACCAGCGCCCATGATGGTGCCAATACCAAGCCCAGCTGCGGTAGCCACAGCTGTAGGAGCACCTGCTACAAAAGTAGCAATACCTGCCAAGATTGCTGGAGCCGCAGTACCAAGACCTTGGGCAACTAAATCAACAGGGGCTTCTTTAAAAGCATTAAGAGCTGCAATGATGTTAACAACTGCGCCTTGATCTTCAGCAGCTTTCATAATCTCACCCATGCGCTTACTGTCTTTCTTAGACTGCGCACTATATAGATCAGCAATCCAGTCTTCTGCGCCACGTAAGTTTTTAGATACAGATGAATCAGCACCTGCGGCATCCGCAATCATACGAACACCTTGGACAACACCACTACCAACTTTTAGAGGCACATCAGCAAACTGACGCAAAACACTTTGGTCTTCTGGGCGCTCTTCTTTTTTAACAGGTTTAGTAGGCGTAGGCTCAGCAACGGTAGGAGGCGCGGAAGCTTTAGGTTCTTCCAGCGGTACTATATCTCCCGTGAATTCACGGAAAGTAGGCGCTTTAATTGGTTCTAACTCGCCAGTGAATTCACGAATGCCCATACTATCTCCTTAAGAACCGACGTATCTTTTACCATTAGGTGATTCGTAAACATCTGCTCCAGTTTTCTTATCTTTGCCTATAAGTTTAGACCCAGTTGGAAGCCCCTCTGGTGGAGTAGTAGCAGGCGCGACTGTAGGAGCAGCTGTAGTCTCTCCAGACCCTTTCATATTTAAATAACGTTGCGTTGCTACTTTTGCATTTTTTTCTGCGGTGGTAATTCGTGCTTGATGAGCAACATCCAACGCGTCTTTGCGAGCTTGAGCTTTATCTAAAACACCGTCTTGGTCTGGAGTCCTATTAGTCATTTGGCTATAAAGATTAATTTTATCTACTAATTTTCCATACTCGCCACTTGGTTTAGCTTTTTCTTCTGCAATATCTTTTTGGACATCAGCAATTTCTTTATTAAGTATTGTAGATTGATTAAAAGCTTTAGCTTCCTCAGAACCTTGGCGAGTCGCAGCGGTGTTAGCCGCAGTTGCATTTGCTTGTTTTTCGTGCCCCAGATAAGACAATTGTGATCCGTACATGTGTGCTGCTGTAGAGTCCGCATGAGCTTTGTAAGTAGCAATAATCTTATTGAGTTCCGCCGCATGAGTAGCAGCTTTTTCTTTAAGCGCTGTAGCTTTATCGATATCACCAATTTTTTCTGCTCTTATAGCCGCATCAATATCGTAAATAATTTTGTCTGATTCTCTCTCTAACTTCTTAGCTTCTTTTGCGTCACCAATCATGTCAGGAATAGATTTCTTCAATGCAGACATGCCAGCAACAAGAGTTGGGCCGGGGGTTGATCCCCAAGATGCAAAAAACTCAGCAAGACGCATATCTTTCTGACGGCGAGCTTCATCGGCTAAGTTAGCTTTACGCCCCATTTCTTGTCCACGAAGAGTTTGTTGTGCTTGATCATCTACACCCGCTGCTTTTTTAGCAGCCCTTACTTCTTCTGCATAATCTGAAATAGATTTTTCGCCTCTTGCTTTTGCAGTTGCTTGTTCTGCTAATAGACTTTTATAGAATGGATCTTCTGTCATAACGGGTGGGGCAGGCACGCCTTTAATACCACCAACTAACATGTCAGGTGTAGCTTTAGCAGCCGCGTTAGGCAGCACAGGCGCTTTAGCACCAAGAAGACCGGGCTGTTCATATCCTTTAGTGCCAGTCTCTGGATTAACGCCATCAACCATAGTGACGTTCTGTCCTTCACTATTAACACCGTTTGCAGCGGTAGCCGATGCAGCATTAATGCGGTCTTGTAGCGAACCTTTACCAGACGCACTAAGATCAACTTCATCGCCTTTTGCATAATGCATGATGCCACCAGATGCAGCGCTAACAGTACCGGCTCTAGATAAAATATCTTTAGCCATCTTCTGCATTTCTTCGCTCTCAGAAGTTTCAGCGATTTGCTGTAGGTCTTGAGGGCTCATGTTTTCTAATTGAGCGCGAATTCTGCCACCTACGTTGTAGTTAGGTATAGACGCAATACCACCTGATGCCATAGACTTAATAACACCGCCTTCAGCTTTTCTTCCACTGCTGTTTCCGTCGCCAAAAGCGTTGTAGAGCGATGCCGCAGCGCCCGCTGCACCAATACCTTGTGTTAGTTGGTTAGGAGCCGCAGCATATTGCTGAGTAGTTTGCGCTTGCATTGGCAAGCCACGGATCATGTTGGACATAGTGCCCAACTGCATTAGCGGATATTGCTGCGCATTAGCATAGTCTTGCATCGACTGGTTGATGATCTGCTGTTGCTGTGCTTGCTGTTGTGCGCCCATCTGGTTCTGAGCACCATAGATTCCTTGCTCAGCGCCAAGTTGTTGTCCAGCAATACCAGCTAACTGACCTGCTTGTTGTCCTGCTAGCCCGTAGCCAGCAAGTTGATTTTGCATGTTTTGGTTATATTGTTGCTGCGCACCTTGGAAGGCTTGGTTGTAGCCTTGACCGATGATGTTGTTCATTGCTGTGTTTTTATTGCGCTCGTTCTCAGCAGCCATGATTGCTTCACGCGATCCGCCAAATGCCCCAGCTTGTGTGGCAGCGCTTTGCTGTTGAGTCCCAGTAATACCGTACTGACGTTGGGCTTCTTGCAACGCTGGCTGCAGCGCCATATCCAAGTAGGGGTTCATGTACCCGCCTACTTCATTTTGAAAACCTCCAGTAGTAGCTTGATTGGCTACACCTAGTCCACCCATTCCAGCCATCGTAGTACCACGCATAGCCTGATTGAACTGGCCCGGAACCTGTAAGTTGGCTATGCCTTGTTGGGCTTGTTGCTGAAGCGGGCTAAACCCTGCTACAGATTTGCTCGGGTCATAGGAAGTTTGGTTGCCTTGCGCGTCGTACGTTCCGCCGTACGCTTTGTACGGTTGGAAACCAGTTATATTGAATCCGCCATCGCCCGTAGGATTGCCTTGAAACAACTGTTGCTGGGTCGCGCCCAGCATTGTCTCGACATACGGTCTTGCGTATTCGGGAATATTTGTTTGATAGTTTGTACTCGTTGTTTGAGTAGGTTGTCCACCGCCTTTACCCATGTTCTGCTCCTTCAATGGGCAACTCAAATGTTACCCAGTTGCTTTTAAAACCGTCATTTTGAAAAACTTTAGCCCAGCCACGACGGGCTGTTGCCTCAATACCATCACATCCAGTGTCTCTAGCATAAC
>Ga0304729_1002174_pt1 | contig 12036 bp, 14 predicted proteins | sample C_131016_MF_Meta_FD_190475 | JGI IMG/M metagenome (GOLD analysis project Ga0304729, IMG submission 190475) | Freshwater microbial communities from Lake Croche, Canada to study carbon cycling - C_131016_MF_MetaG (v2) (version 2) | ecosystem: Environmental > Aquatic > Freshwater > Lake | place... | reverse complement strand
GATAGAAGCATCAAGGAGAGTATCTTTGATTTGTTCATCTAGTTCTATTTTTAAACGTGCCACAATAGGATTCTAAAATTTCGTCTTACTTCAGTTTAAATGGTATTTCTTTAGATTGCAAGTCCCTGAGTGAAAAGAAAATATAGCGTTTTAAAATCATGAAGGTTACTTCTTTTGGATATCATCGTCCGTGCTCAGATTATGGTAAACAAATTAACGAATGGTATAAGCAGCCGCACAGACTCATCTTTTCTTCGGAAGTACTTGCCGTCCGTGCTTTAAGTTATGGTGTTAAGTATTAATGTGATGGTGAAAGCAATCGCACAGACTAGGTTATGTAAGTCTACTTATTAGAGGGGTTTAACCATCCAAAGATTCTAGTAAATGCCAAGGCTAAATATGGCGGCTGGAGAAAAACCTAAAGGATGTTCTGGTGATGGCGGTACCGCAGACAACAACTTATGATGCTTGTATTAATGTTGTGGTGAAGTGGTCTGCGGTACCTGAAAAAGGTTACTATCCGACTTCCCCTGAGATTGCATTCAGGAGGAAAACTGTCCCGCCTTTGCTTCCTCCAGTAACCTTTTTGTTGTTGTTGTTCCCCATCAGTAACCTTTCTGTTCCCTTGCCAGACTCAGGCTAAAAATTTTTGCTCGCCATGGAGATAAAAAAATATAACTGGCTACGATTTAAAAGCTCGCAAAAACGACTACGTCGGGCTTCGCCTTTTTAGCCTAGAGTCTTAGGTTATCCCCCCTCAAAATCTTTTTAAAAAATACTTGACAGAAGAGAATAAATAATGATGTAATCCATCCTCTCTGTTGTACTGATTTATATAGCTGATCATTTGTATTGAGAGAGAGGTTTATGTCTCTCTCTAATAATCTATTTGTCTGACTCAGCCGCCGCAGCCTGGCACTCCCACGCTAATACTCTGGCGTATTCTCTGGCTTCTTCTAATGATTTGAAGCCTTTATGTTCTTGATTCGGGAACTTATCTATATCCCAGAACTCCCAGACTGTCCATGTTGGTCTTTTTCCAGGAACTCGCACTACTTGAATTGAACCATATCCTTTGTTTTGTGGATATCCTGCTGGTGTTGTTGTGGTTTGCATTGTCTGTTATCCTTTTGTTTGAATTATTTTTTGTGTGTGGGAGGGTTTTTGCCCCCCCTTTTTTTACTTCTTAGAATGGGATGCCATCAAAATCATCATCATCACAGGTAGGCACAATTCCAGCCGAGACAATTGGTAATGGGTTATTTTTGGCTTGAGCATCTCTTAGATTATTGGCTTCTTGAGCTTTGATAAAAAGCCAGTTTAATACTTGTTCAGCTCTGGTGACTGTATTGGGTTCAGATGCGTTTACTATCTCTACCAATGCCTCGTAAACTAGTCCCCAATCCTCTGTATTCATTGTGTACCCATCTAGATTGTTGAACTGGTCCACTTCGCCTGTACCGTGAAAATTAGGTTTTCTTTCCATTTGCCCCTCCCGGTCTTTTTGGTTTATATCCTTATTATAATCTATTTTTACAAAAAATTGCATCCTTTTGTTACTTTTCTTTACAATTAATTTGATAATATTCCTATCTCTGCTGCTAAGACTAATACTATATTTTTAACTAGTGATAGTATTAGTCTTAGTGCTATAAATTAATCTATTAAGATTTGTAACAAAAGGATGCAAATTCTTGTAAGAAGTGTGATAATAGAAGAGTAGGGAATAGAGAAAAGTTTAGCCGACCGCCTCTATTCCCACGCACCTAGAAAACCCAACGAGGAAATCCAGATGACAAATTCCATTTTAGCCAAATTAGCTGTACTTAAACACCAATCTGAAATCTTGACTGATTTAAAATGCCAAGCGATCATCAATCACAAATCTCTAAAGGAGTACTATGTACTAGATGAAATCCATGAAGATGTACGCAAAAAACAGATTGCACTAATCAAAGTTAGCTAATACACAGGGGGTACCCATTCCCCCCACTCAATCAACAACAACAGGAGAACAATATGAACCGCCCAGAATTAGAACAAGCTTGGATAGTCTTTGACACAGAAAAACAAGAACACATTCACTATGAACGCTCTACCGCAGAAAGACACTTAGCAGCAGAACAAGAAAAGTACTCACGTTGGCAAGAACAGGAGGACTGGTCTGCTTGGCAGGCTTGGAGAAAAGACCAAGAGCGTAAGTACGGAAATAATTGTTAAGAATTGTAACAAAAAGGTTGCAAAATCTTATAAGATATGTGATAATTAAAGAGTAGGGAATAGAGAAGTTTTAGCGGACACTCTACTCCCACGCACCTAGAAAAACCAATAGTAAGGATATTCCAGATGATCCAACAATCTGATTCTAACACGATTCAACTTGAAACACTAACCAAAGTGTACCTAGAAGACGGTTCAACAGAATGGCGTGCTCAACCTCAAGATGACCGAGACCATTTAGAAGTAATGTACCAAGAGCATCTAGACGGTCTTTATCTAGAAGACTACTATGATTCAGCTTGGACTGATTAAGTAATACAAGGGGAGCCTAAAAACTCCCTCACTAACACTAACACTACTACTAATACTAAGACAATACATGAAACTGCAAGAAATACTGACCCAACTGAGAAAGCCCATACCACCAGAACTAATTAGCATACGCAAGCAAGGGAACACACAGATTAAATACGTGTGTTGGGCAGACTTAGCGGACTTGCTTGATAGCCGATGTGGGCTTGGGGCTTGGTCATTTGATATACGAGAAATTCGGGAAACCAGCCCATTAACTCAATGTACTAAGATTGATAGTGATGGAAAACCTTTTCAGAAAACAATAGGAGCACAATTACTAATAGTTGGTGTACTCACAATCTATGGTGATGACCGCACTAATTCTTATACATCTACAGGAATAGAGGAACTGGACTGCTCATCATTTGGAGATCCCGCCAGCAATGCCAGTGCTATGGCGCTAAGACGCTGCTGTGCTCTTTCGGGGCTTGGTCGTCAGCTTTGGCAGAAATAAATCATTTGGGGGAGAAATCCCCCTACTCTAACTAGAACTACAAACAAAACAACAAGAGGTATCACAATGAATAAATTAGACCAGCTTATAGCAAGATATCTTGAGATAGAAGAAGACTATCTAAAACTGACTGCGGAAGTCGACTCGCTAAAAGCCGCAATTAAAAACGAAATGCGAGAGCAGGAAATTAAAAAAAATAGCACGTTTGAGATAACTACTTACCAAAAAAACACTATCACAACATCTCTTTTAGAATTGGCTCAACTGGTAGCTAAAAAGAAAATAGACGGTGAAATAACTTTAGACAAGAAACTGCAAGAAAGACTAGGTTCGGTACTTATGGAAAAGTTAAACGTGACTCTTGATAGTCAAGAAGTGACCAGTATTAAGAGGAACTGGAAATAACAGAGACGGGGTGCATCTACAAAAAAGAAGAACACAGGAGATTAATTGACAATGACTGACAGAACAGAAACAGAATTATACTACGACCTTCAACAGTTTACAGGAACTGAACAATATTACTCAGTAGGTGAAGATATTTTACTGACTGATGGTACCTACTACTTCTTTAGCAAGATTTCTGATATAGATAGAACGCTAATTCTTTTATTAATGGCGCATTATATCCCACAGATCTCCAATGATGAGGATTTAGCTCAAATGCACTTCTGGCACTTTGAATACAAAGAACAAGGCCTTAAGCTTACCTGTTACCTTGATAATGATGTGCCCCCCGTACTTACCAAAGTCCTTGAATTAAAAAGCTTTCAAATTAGCGATGTATTGCTTTATGGCTTCATTGAAGAGGATAAATTGTTACTCATTTTGCCTGGAGAGTATTAGTTAAGAAAAACTGTTTTTACCAAGACGCAGTAAAGTCTTTTAAAAAGCAATACAGACAATGCTTATCTTTTTAAAAGACCTTGGTAAAAACGTTTTTCGGGGTACACACCAGAATATTTAAGGAAAAAGGCTTTAGTTTTTGATAAAATCAGAAAATAAAGTCAAAGAATAGTATGATATACGAACAAGTAATAAATCAAAAAGCAGAAGAAGAGGATTGGAGCAGATGGCACCAATGGAATGAATTATTTCTAATACTTCAAAATAAAGGTCTAAGTTTTGACGTTTTTCAATGGAGAGCAGACCTACTGGATAGTAACCACAATAGAAAAAGCTTTGATACTGAAGAGGAAGCCTTACAGTACTTTGAGAAAAGGCAGAAGGAATTAGATATTATTTTCCGCATTCAAGCAGGAGAAGAAGAAGTAAAAAAGGATTATAGGCTAGTCTCTGAAGCTGTCAGAGATGATGTTGGCAAGCTTATTAAGTTTCAGTTGATAAATATCGAAGGAAAACCGCTCCATCAAGAAAGCAGTAAAGGCAAATATCTTCCCTTGAAAGAATCTATTCTCATCCTCTATGCGGTATCGAAGCAGAGAAAAAGATTAGATTACAATGTTAACAGAAAGTATCAGAAAAAAGATTCAAGCGCATTAGCCAAGATTACAGGTTGGAAACTGTCCCCAGAAGCCTTTGATATTTGGCAAAGTATCCCACAATGGAAAAAAAGTCGAGTCATAGAGACATATCTCGAAGGTCTCGCACACTTGAAATGTGTTCCAGAAATCACTTATTTTAAGAAGTATGGAAGCGGGAAAAAGCCTGTCCACGCTTCTTTGTCTCCTACTGCTAAAGAGTATTTAGCGCAATTGCCTTCCTCCATTCCTGCTATTGAAATAATAGAGGATTTTTTGTTGAACAAATTACCAAGATTAATAGAACATTATGGGATGGAATTAAACAATCCTCAATCTGTATTTGACCTTGATTCTAAAACTATGTGTGAATATTTAGAAGCTATTCAATGCTTGAAGCCTTCTAGGTTGTCTTTGGAATAGCGATTGTCCGCAAGGGAAGCAGCTGCTTACTAAAAAAAAAGAACCCTAAAAGGCATGGAAGCTATAGAGATCCATTGTTAGTAAATAAAATCGAAAATGCCAGAAGAGAAGATACTTTAGAAAAAGACTTTGGACTAACAGCTAAGGAAGTCAAGAAAACAGCTAACAAGACCTAGTATAAATATTTTGCTGTGTCTTAAATTTACCTCATAAATTTGATGTAAAAGTATTAGTATAAGTAGTAATGTTTAAAACGTTATTACCTGCTAGTATAGAAATAGGTAGTTAATTATTACCTAGCATAGACGAGAAAGAACAGATTAAGAAGGTGTTAAGTTCACAAAAATTAATAAAAACTACACTTTATTACACCAAAATAAACATTAAAATTGAGCATAGAGATGAGTAGAATCTATACTCAAATAGGTTTCTAACATCTTTTTTTGCACTTTGACTTATTGAGAATAGGCTGAAAGCTTTAGCTAGTAAGGGTTCTAAGAATAATGTAACCATCATCTGTAAAGATGGTTCACTCTTTCTAATCACTTTAGTTTTACTAATCTTCAAGCTTTACTATATCTAGCTTTCAGCTATTACTGAACTTATCATCTCACCCCCTTTGATAGTTTCTCATTCTCAATAAGTGTTTTTTAAGGTGTGATATAGTTTATCACTTGCACTGAAATTAACACTTTTTATGCTGACAATCAGAAAACCGGTAATAGCACGTCTGGAGCCTCAAAAAGGAAATCTTAGAATTGTCGTAACCATCGATAAGAAGCGTCACGTTATTTCTACGGGCTTAAAGGATGATCCTGTAAATCGTCAGTTGGCGACTAATATAGTTAATCAAATAAAACTCGACGACCAACTTAATCAGCTAGATCAGACGCTAAATAAATATAAGCCCAAGCACACAGGACGAGGCGGATCTCTTCTGCTTGTCTCGAAGCTGCTCAAAGATTTTATAGAGTACAAAAAGCCGACTCTGGAAAGGAACTCTTTGACTCGCTATCAAAACCTTAGCAATTATGTAACTAAGTTCTTGGCTGGTGTTTACGTCACAGACTTAACTCCTGAGATAGCACAAGAGTTCAGAGATAAATTGCTTAAAAAACTTAGCAACAATACTGTTAAGGACTACCTGATGGTTTTAAACTCCTGCTTAAATTGGGGTGTCGAAAGGGAATTACTTTCATCTAATCCATTCCTAAAGGCATCCAGAGGGATAAAGTCCAATGAGATAGAAGAGTCTGAAATTTTTGAATTAGATGAGGTTAAGCTGATTTTCCTCAAGGCTGATCTACTGATTCCAGCGTATTCGGCTTACATTAAGTTTCTGTTTCTCACTGGATGTAGACCAGGTGAGGGTGTAGCACTGAAGTGGGAGGACGTTAACTTCTCTAAAAGAAAATTAACTATTGATGAATCCTATGACGGTGTAGACTTTAAACCCACCAAGACGAGGAAGAGTCGCACTTTTAATATGGATGATAAAGTCTATTCTCTGCTCAAAAGTTTGAGTAAAGAGTGTGCTCTGGTTTTTCATAAGGACAATCAGCCTATAGTTTATCAAACCTTCAAGAAGAACTGGGATTCTTTTCTTAACAAGCTAGGTATTCCCGACAGATCTCCCTACTCATGTCGCCACACCTTCATTACCTTTGCTTGTAGGAAAGCGGGGGAGGGTGGTATTGCTGAGATTGCTTATCAAGTTGGAAATAGTAAGGAAACTATTTTAAATCATTATTTCCATCGGAATGAAAATAAGGTGATTAGTTTTGATTTTTAATGTACTTTTCTAGTTGTTTTCTAACTTAATATGGTGTTGTTAAATGTCAGTTACAGCTATTCAAGCGATATCTTCAAGATATCGTCAAAACTATTACCAGATAGGATGTCACTTATGTCAAATATGTCACTTATGTCAAATATGTCACTTGTGTTTCATGTTCAATGTTTTTTGTACAAAATAACCCCGTTTTGACTATGCTAAACTATATATATTAAATTGGTAAGAGCAAGAAATTATGACTTTCGTATTGACCCACGAATTACAGAAAAGTACTTGGTCTGTTTGTAGGACAACTCTATTTCATATGCGGAAACGAGGCGAACTGATCCAAGGTGTTCACTATATCTATCAGAGTTTTGGTAAGAAAAAGCTTATTTATTGGGAGGACAAACTTATTGAGCATGGGCTGCTGTATGGCTTTAAGTCAGAAGCACACATACAGCGCTGCATCGAAAACAAGAAAAGAGTAGAGAAAAGTTTTGGCTAATGAGAAATACCCCCTAGCTTTCAAGGTTTGGAAAGTGAAGCTAAGGGGTATTTCAGATAGTCAAGGTGACTACAGTAAAGACTACACATCAATCTTTATTGTAGCTCATTTTCTCTAAAAGTCAAACAGGGTACAGGTTTCAGTTTGTTTAATAGTAACAAATATCTACAGTTGAAACTAAAATATTAAGGAGAAAAGATAATGGCTAACTTGAAAGTGGATATAGAACAGTTCCAAAAACAATTAGAACTTTTAGGATACACAAAAAATGACAAAATTTATCTAGCTGATTTTGCGGGGAAGCCTCAGAACTTTTTTCAAGTCCCACCTATGAGATGGGAAATCAGTTGGAATGAAATTAATAAACTAAAACAACATCCCAAGAAGGGATTATACATAGTTGTAAATGGACAAGGACAGACGGATAACGTACAGGTGCAAGCTTATAACATCAAAGACAAAAAGGAAATCAAAGTAGATTTAGTTGATGGACTGGGAAATACTATACCTTTAGTAAAGTTTGGTCGTGCAATCTTCATTGAACATGACAATCTACCCATTGAAGACCAAAAAATACTTTGGCAAACTTATAAACTTCCTAAACCGACCTTTCAAGTACAAACCAGAAAATCGGTTCATAATTATTGGGTATTTGATAAACCTATAGATATTGAATTGTGGAAACCATTACAGGAAGACTTAATCGCTTTCACGAATGCAGATAAGTCTAACAAAAATCCTAGTCGGGTTATGCGAGTCGCTGGGTCTTGGCACATTGCTAAAGACGATAAAGGCAATGATTTAGAACCTTTAATGTGCCAACTAATTCAAGGAGAAGTTTAATGAATACTTATAAATATGAAGAACTAAGGGCTGCTATTCCCCAAAAAACAGCTGCAAAGAAAACGCCAGCAGGGAGCCAACCTCCAACACAACCACTTCTTTCTACTGCTACCCAAGCTGCAACTTTACCAATTCCTTTAGAGCTTTTATGTTCACTTGAAAATAGAGGAATCCTTGAGCATGGGGTAAGGGAAGGCAACCGCAATATCTCTCTCTTTGCACTTACAAGCGATGCTCTAGGGGTTGAGACTTGGTGCAAATCAATGGGAATAGAATATACAGGAACTGCTGAAGACTTACTAAGACAAGCTAATTCTCGTTGTATTCCTCCAGTATCAGACGATGAATTACAGAAAATTTGGGAAAGTGCAGCAAAAAGTAACCCAACTCCTTGCCTGTCAGAAGATAAGCTTTTAAATTGTCTTAAGGCTCATTTGGGCATTAAACAGAAGAAAGGAAAAACAAATTTAAGTGCTGAAGGACTACAACAACAATTAACTAAAATAGAAGATCACAAAACAATTCAACAGCAGATAGCAGAAGAACTATATATAGATACTCATAAATATACTAATGGCATTCTTTATAAGAAAAACACGTTTTACTATGAGATTGCTGATGATGAGAGCGAAATACACAGAATCTCAGAATACATAAGTAACAATAAATTTACACTTGAAGAGGAAAAAGATGCCAACGGCAATAAAAGATTGGTCAAAAAACATCCCTATGCTACCGCAGAGTGGTCGGAAAAATGCCTCAAATACGCAAAACAACGAGTAACGTGTTCAATTGATTCTGATGAAAATACTCTTTTCTGCGTTAATGGAGTATTAGTAGAGACAATCAAAGGAGAGAAAGGCAACTATGAAATCTCTTATAAATTGAGAGATTATGAGAAAAATGATTTTTGTATTGGCAAACCAAAAGTAACTTATGATCCTAATGCCGATTCTAAATTTTTAGAACAATTGTTAAGCTGCTTAGACCCTGAACCGTTAGAGTTACTTTTGTCTATCCTTTCTTTGGCTTTTTTTGGGGGAGCAGCGCAGGCCAAAAATATTTTGGGAAGAAATATCAAAGCTCTTCTCATTAAGGGAGATGGCGCTAATGGTAAAGATTCAATAAAGATGGTCATTGAACCAATCTTAGGCAGCTCTCGAATGGCTTCAGTAAAAACTAGTCATTTTAAAGATTATGACAGAGGTTTGGATAAGTTTGTTTTAGCACCTTTGGCAACAGCGCGGTTGAATTGGGCAAGTGAAAATCCGCATTATATCGACATTACCAGCCTACAAGTGCTCAAAGAAATTATTACTTGTAACGAAATAACAATAGAAGAAAAACATAAACCAAAAAAACGAATTATTCCCAATTGTATTAATATTTTTTCTCTGAATCAAGTCCCCCGTTTGGATACGGCTTCAGAATCAATTAAATCAAGATTCGGGATAGTTATTTTTTCCAAGACTTATACAGATAAAGATTCTGAAGTTAATGCCAAGAAGGGCATTTTAAAAGCAGATCCTCGTTTTGCGGATGAACAGTTTCTGATCAAAAATGTCTGTTCTGCTATGTTAAACAAAATTTTAGAAATTCGAGCAAAAGTCTTTAGGGAAGAAAAAATAAATTCTGATTTCTGCAAACAAGTAATTGAAGATATTCAGTGCGAAAATTCGCATTTAAGGGATTTTTGTCGGTGGAGTAACTTTGTCGAGGGGGATGGTACTACCCCATTCTCCGAAGTACTGGAAAAACTTGATGAATATTATGAAACTTTTGGTTTCTTTGAAATCAGTACTTTAGCTAATGGTAAGACCAAAAAGGTCTTTGAAAAGCGGCAAAAGGGCGATGAAGCAGTGGCGAGAAATACACTGTGGAAACGGTTTTCTGCGCTTTTTCCTAAAGTCAAGAAAGTGGAAATAAGTAAAAATGTCTTTGGTTTTTCTGGATTAGTCTTCAAAGAACAAATTAATACAAATATATATATAAATATAGATGAACCCATACCGGTAACTGAACCTGTATCTGCCTCCAACATACCTATACCGGTAACTGAACCTAGACCTGAAGTAGCTGCACAAACTATACCTATTCCCCCTTTTCGAGGGGTTATGCAACCCCCTTCTGGTTACTCACGTCCCCCTAAATTCCCCAAAGGCAGCAAAGCTCGTCTGAACTATTCAGGAATCAAAAGAGAAGTTGAAATTGCTTTAGCAATTGAAACAAACAACAAATTCTCCTACAAAGTCTATGCGTATCCACATGATAGAAATGTACCACTCGATTCTTTAGGCGAATTTCCTGAAGAAGCTTTTTCACCTTGTTCAGATCAGGTCTCTTGACCTTACCTGTCTAAGGTTCCCCACTTGGAGTGGAGAAAGCATGGTTTTCCTATTACTTTTTTTGACATTTTATTGCCCAAAACTAGCTCCCAGAGCGGGTTTCCTACTACTTTTTACTCAAAAGGTAGGGATATAACTCATCCTAGTACCTCAAAGCCGCTCCTAGAGCCACTTTCCTACTAGTCCTACGACTTTTCTAACTTTTTTTTGTGATTATTGCAGGTGAAAAATAATTTTTTTCTGTAAGAGCTTACAGCCTTTTTTTCTTCCTCTCTCTTTTTTTAGAGATTTTTCTTTTTTTTTAGAAAAAAAGTTGAAAAAGTAATAGGAGTAGTAGGAAAGCCTCTCCTAGACTGGTTTTGAGGTAATAGGATGAGTAATAGGAGTGGTAGGATTGCCATAAAAGTAGTAGGAAAGCCTTTCCTAGACTGGGTTTGAGGTAATAGGATGGCTTTAAAAGAGGTAGTTTTGCCACCACAAGCCATAGACAACAAAAAAACTAACAGAATATATAAACTCCTGTTAGTTTTTATTATTAGTAAAAAAGCTCTCGCTTTAAGTTCTTTTACAGACCGATGATAAAAGTTGACCTGCGCGAAGTTCGGATTGAGTGACAAAAACCCCAGACGAATCTTTGCGACCCTTTGGTTTTCCTCCATACCAAATCACTGTTATCCTTGGGAGCGTGTTTTTCTTTTTTCTATCTATTCTTTTGATACGACTAACGATAACCGAATTATTGGAGCCACTCTGCTCTAAATAAGGAAGAACGAGATTATTAATGTCTGCTTCTAGTTCTTCATACGTTTTATCTACACAAATCATTATTTGTGAAGTATCAACAATTTCTTTATTTTCCTTTGTTGTTTCTCGTGTTTGGTTTTGTAACATATTGTCCTTTTGAAAAAAATCAGCTTTTGCTGTTATGGCGCTATAGTGCTACCATGGCGCTATCAGTTTCTTACTGCAACGCTATCTCTATCTTCTCGCTTTATAGTTTTTTTAGATATAGAAGTGTTTACTTGAATATTTTTAAGGCTTCTTCGACAGACTCAACTACCACCACTTGACCAAACCACTGCTGATGAAACTTCTGCTTGTTCAGGAGTTAGCAGCCGCTTAGATGGAGGCTTGCTTCCATCTTTTATCTCAATTAAATAATTCTTGCCTTGATAGCCAACGAAAATGTCTGGACAACAAAGATAAGCTTCATTGGTTTAGCTCGATTCCACAACTAGGAAAATATACAGAACTCACACCTTCTCAACAACAAGAAGAAGGAGCCAGATGGATAAGCCTAACTCCTGTGGGTGGTAAGTATTCCATTAATGCTAAGGTCTCAGATGTTGAAAGTTTTTGAAAAAATCTCCTTAAATTTACCTTAGTACTCTCATGAAGGTATAATTTATTTAATAGCAAAACTGAACTTGGATTAAAACCAAGCAAATTACCCTCACTCAATACTTACTCGCAAGAGACGAAGAGGCAGGGTTACCTAAACACAACAAAAGAAGTGGGTTCTCAACCTACAGTACATCTAAAAGTCAAAAACCCCTTGAGCAGTATATGTTCTAAGGGGTTTTGAAAATAAATGGGAGCTAGACAATTAGGTAGATATTATTTTGCTTAAAAAA
>Ga0304729_1002171_pt1 | contig 12049 bp, 6 predicted proteins | sample C_131016_MF_Meta_FD_190475 | JGI IMG/M metagenome (GOLD analysis project Ga0304729, IMG submission 190475) | Freshwater microbial communities from Lake Croche, Canada to study carbon cycling - C_131016_MF_MetaG (v2) (version 2) | ecosystem: Environmental > Aquatic > Freshwater > Lake | place... | reverse complement strand
ACCTCTAGGAAAAAGCTATGGCACGGCGACTGGATTAATTCCTTGGTCATGGCGTTCAACGGATGGAAGCGAGTATCAACCATCTAATGCCGCAGGTACGAACGCATTTGATTCCGCTTCAGATGGGGATATCAATATCGCCATAGCTTATATCTATGCGGATAAGGCTGCTAGTGTTGCTGGTTATAGCTGGTCGGCGGCTCCCAAGCAAGGTGGCAGCTTAAGCTATAAAACGATGGCAAGTAACTATATTAAAGCTATCCGTCTGAAGGACTTTGCACCAGCAACCGCCAAAGATGGGGATGTGACAAAAACGTCCTCTGTGGCTAACCAACACATCTTGACTCTTGGGGCAGATATGGCCGTAACCGGTGTTATTCAGCCATGGAACTGGGATTGGCGGCCAGATTATTCTGATATAAGGGCCTACCAGCTATTCACCCTCTATGATTCAGATGGCGTACAGTTTTGGAGTGATGCGATTACTTATACCAGAGAAGCATGGAAGGCGCTTTTCTACTTTGGTAGCGATGATACTGGACGACAAACGTGGACCGATACCGATCGGCCGCCGACTGGAGTAGATATCGCAGCGAGTACTCATAATCAGTATATTCTTAATCACCAATTCATTTCGAACCCAGAATTCAACCTCGTTTATAAGCAGGTTAAATTGATCCGTTATCAAGTCAATACCGATCCTGATTCTAGTCGGATGCCAGTGCGGGTCATGAATTATGTGAATGCTTCACAGAATTCTGGTGACACTCATCTCGTTGGTATCGCAAACTCATTGTTGACGGCGTTAGGCTCAACTTATGCGAGCAGTCAATACGCGAGTCTTTCCAATACTATGAACATCTGGTCTCCATGGGCTCAGAATGGTAGCTATGTACAGGATTTTATTGCTGCTGATCTCGCTGCCTTGGCTGGGAACCCATCCTTAAAGCCATGGTCAACCGGTCCAAGTTCTTCAACACTCATGCAGTATTTGAATAATGGATTTGGCACTAATGGTACAGATGGTACTTTTGTGTGCTGTAATAAGGAAGCCGGAAAAAATCTGTCGCTACCTGATATATACCGATCGTTTAACTCCAGCTTAACCCTTTGGGCTTTAACAGTTCAACCTGCTGGTCATACCGGATTGCAAACGGCAATGGATGCTACCGTTGTTCCGAATGTAACCTCTGGTTTAACACAGTTTTTTATGGTCAACGGGTCGGGCACTGCAAATACTGTTGTTACAAATGAAACCTCTGGTTCATCGCATAGTCACTTGGTGAATCAATCGGCTATTGTTAAAACTGTTGATTTAGATCTAAATTTCGAGAATCCTAGTGATAAGATGGTGAAAATTAGCCTAACTTCACCTCAAGGGCTGACAAAAACAGTTGCTAATCGAAGATTCGGGCGAAATATTGTTTTAAGAAGAAAATTAGTTAATGGCTTTAAAGGCCAATCAATTGCTGGTTTATGGAAGCTAGTCGTTACGGGGTCTTCTGGAACCATTGTTTCAACTTCTCTCAATGTTAAGTGAGAAGCTGATACTAAACGTAATACCATTGTAGGATTTATCATTCCATATTCGAGCCTTTAACGGGCCGTCTTTAAATCAGGCGCTCACGAGAGATCGGAGTGCCTTTTTTAATGGTAATCTTACAATTTAGCGTAGACCAAAAGGTGGGGCTATGCGGCCATGGCCAACCGCTGTTTCGGTGTCATTTCGCCCAAGGCTATACTTGGGAAAACGTTGTTCTACTTTCACATCCATTGGGTGGCGAAGAGCCGAACCTTTTCCAGAGTATCCCTGTCATATTGAGATTGCCATAAATATCGAACTGTCCGGTTAAATCGCTCGACATAAGCTTTCTGTTCAGATTTCCTGGCTGAATGTAGTACAAACAGATCTTATCATTTTCCGCCGATGCCCTCGGCACTTCGCGAATGGATCTGGGAACTCCATGGTGAGCGCATTGCCACCGATCACGACGAAAAGCTTTTCGCTGCCAGCCAAGCGGAAACACCTGGCTTCTTGTAACATGACTTCTAAAGACACAGTACAAGAAGGGGGGTACACTCCACTCACGCTATGATCGAATATCCGCGATTCTGAAAGATCGCTGATAACAGCCGTACCATTTTTCTGATGGCCTCCTAAATAATCTATGCCTTAAACCTTTCTTCAGCGACTATTTTATTCAGCCTGGTGATCTCGGCCTCAAGTTCCTTCCGGCGGGAGATCTTAGCCGTATCCATGTCGCCATACTTCCAACGCCACTTGGAGAACGGAGGGTATGATGATGCCGCGCTCATGACATAGTTCGGTTACCCTCAGCCGGTTTCAACCCGATTTAGGGCATTCATGACTGACTGTCTGTGAATCGACAACGCTTCATGGTGAACCGCTCCGTGAAGTGAGAAATTCTACTTTTGATCGCCACCAATGTCAGGGGGGATTGCCCGGGATTTCCCCCTAACTCCTCCTGGTCAGTTTTTTTCTCAGCGACAACAGCAAGGTTTAAACCCTACCTCAAACGATTATTTAATGTCCTAAGGAGCAGTGAGCCCCTAAGTGTTGTTCAATGATAGTCTTGTCCTTATCATCTGTTAGTCCATCTAAATTGAAGTCGTAGACGCTTGAGTAGCCGCCCCCATTTTCGGTGGCGACACCTTTGGTCTTAGTACTGAATTTAGCCCAGCCTTCAAGGTCTAGACCATCAACCTTATTGTCTAGGTTGCCATCGCCAGGACAGACAACCACGGTTTTTTCCAAAAGTTTTAGTTCTCCGAGCAACTTAACAAAATTCCTTTTCTCATTCGGTGTCAGCTGGCGAGCAAGGAGATTATCATCTTGACGATCTAGGTTAGGGATCGGAACCATTTCGTTAACCTTATAAAGTTCATTCGTCAGTACTGCCGGTGTTACTGGAACAGGGCCATTGCAGGATTGGTTTGTTACTTGAGCGAGTTTAAAGTGTTGGTTACGGATAGCTACCTGCTTGATCGGTAGTATGTCTGGCTTATCAATGCCTTGCTGGATAGCGTAATCTTGTACTTGACAACAGTTCGTGAATCCTTCTTCTCCAGCAACACCTTCAGGGCCATACCATGTCCCATTATTTGCTGTACAAACGTTAATTTGGGGAATAGTCAAAATGCACACATTCACACCTTTGATCACACAAGGATACTGTGGTGTAGTAGATGCCCGTATATTAGCGCCACTTTGTGTGTAATTAACATTCCGAATAGAAGGTTGATGAGGATTCGTCAGATAGGCCAGAAGAGGCTTAGCATCCAACCGGTGTGATTTTGGAACTGTTTTTTCAACATTCAGGCCGGCGACTTCACCAAATAGTTGATATAGATCCGTGCCATTGACTAAATGGTCAACCTTCCGGCCGGGATCGACAACCATAGGACCTGCGATGATGAGAGGAACCCAAACACCCGTTTGGTAGACGGTTCCCTTAGCGCGGATGGGGTCAAAGGGTTCCCGAACACTGGATAGATACGTCCCATTGTCCCCGATGATCACAATAAGGGTATTAGATGCCTTAGGATCATAAGTGATAGTGCCAGAAGGATCTTTTGTGGCTATTCCGGTCTCAACCAATACCCTGCCAATCTCGTGGTCGATGGCTTCCAGCATTTGTTTGACGATCACACGTTGCTGTGGAACCTTATCACAATCAAACCCGCTGGTCTCCGGTGAATCGGCGGGTAATAAATTCTTTGGGACGTTCTGGTTGGGGTCGTGGATCCCCGAAAAACCGATGGTAGCCATCCAAGGAGCATGACTAGATTGTTTTTTTATCCAAGAAATGGCCCTGTTTGCTTCTTGAACAGTTCTATAGCCACGTGCTATAGGGTCAGAGGGTTCTTGAAGGATCGTTGTTCCATCTTCATTATTGATGATCCAAGAAGCCGTGTAGTACCCATTTTGCTGGTCGAAGTTAGCTTGGCTTGGTGGATTTATCCCGCAGTTCTTATTGGGTCTAAATAGGCCGCCTTGTTCCATACAGGATCGTCCAGGCTCTGCGGACTGCTGAGTGGAGATCGTGGCGCAGTTCAAATCACCCTTATCATTGATGGCCGTATAGCAGGCACCGCTATCAGCGCCAATCAGAAGATTGGACTTTTTGCTCGGAACGAAACCACATGAATAGTCGATTGAGCTTTCTTTCAAAGGTTGTGGGATCACGAGGTTGCCACCAGCTGTTTTATCAATGGGGTATGGAGCACCATCTAGATAGCCTTCAAAATGGTCCCATCCAAGTACACGGTATGCTTCATTTCCAAAGGGATTATTATGCTGAGATGTTTCAGTGAAATTTGAACCGGTAAGATGCATTTTTCCGAACAATCCACTCTTATATCCCTTGTTTTTTAAAAGCTTCGGGGTAGTGACTTCGTATGGTGAAACCTGAGAGTTAGCAAGATCCGAGGTTGTTATGGCATCGAAGATATTCGTCTTGAGGGGGTAGCGGCCAGTAAACATGCCTGCGCGAGATGGAGAGCATACCGGCATGGTCCAAGTATTTCTAAAACCTATACCCTTATTAGCTATGGCACCAATATTAGGGAGCGAGGGTGGCGAGACTCCACCATAACCAAAGGCCTCCATCTGATCAATGCCCACATCGTCCATGACGAAGAAAATGATATTCGGAGGACTCTGAGTTGAAGGTGCAGCCATTGCAGCAGTACCAGCCAACATCAATGCCAATGAAACGACTACCCTCTGTGAGGATAAATGTTCTCTTTTCATGATATTAAAACTTTCCTTGACTTGTCCTAGAGGTAATTAACAACATCAAATTGCACCAACAACTAAGGGACCATGAGCTGAACCAGTAGTTGCGATGGCTCCATGAAGTATTATTTATTGAGGAACTTCTTGAATGAGTGGGAACAAGTAACTCGCATAACCCGTCGCCTTGCTCATGTGGGGCGTACAGGCTGTTCCCTTGCAGGGAAGGATGGAGGGTGGTTGGTTGCCTGGCTGCGCTGCATAGATACGCATGATGGGTTGTATGGTGGTATTGAGCACTTTTGATGTGCCATAAATAGACTGCAGGTATTCCGTGGAGGGCGTCGGAATCCAATTGCTAGGAGCGGCGCCTTTTGGAAGCCTCGGGGCGATCCATATTGTATATGAACCATCAGCGTTTTGAGCCAACTGTTTACTTTTTATTTCTTCAGATCCTAGCTGAACGACCGGCTGGATAATACTGAATTTCAAAGGTTTGCTTCCTGCCTTAATGTCGATCAAATCACCCTTAACTCCAGTATTCTGTATCGGTGTACCAACATCCATTGTGCTAGGGTCACCCTGAGAGAGATCTTGGATCCATTTATCCGAAATTGTAAAAAGATAATTATCTTTGCCGTTGATGATGGAGTGAACAGGTTTTGAAGCGACGTAGTACGTCTTATTAGCCTGGAGCCCATAATCTGCTGCATTGTCACCAAAAAGGATGCCGGTGCTCACATCGATATAGGCGCCTGGATAGGGGGCCTCTGCTTGTATAGTGTTAGTCACTGGGTTTGCCGTGACATTGCCCACGTTATTCGTGTAGTGTTTGTTTAGTTGACTGGTCTGACTTATGCACGGGCATGCCGCTACCCCAAGTCCCCTTTGATAAATCGAGAGCGACCAATAACCCAAAGCATTACCGCTACCATCTTTTGAAAGTGGGGGAAGAATGCTATTGGCAGGAAGACCTGGCGTTAGAGAGGATGGCATGAAGGTTATAGAATATGTCTTATTACCATCAAGGGGCGATCCGTCTTTATAAAGATCTTGTTTTGCGTAAAATCCATCAATTGGTATGTTGGGGAATCCGCCAGCAACCACACCTATTGCTCGGTACTGGTAACCTGATCTGTTATTGGCGTATAATCCAAAATTATCGTTGAGATATTTCCAGTAGTTGGTTTCCGCGTTGGGGGGATTCTTTATCAAATCTGCGACCTTTGTGACACCATCATTGAACCCTCTATAGAAGGCACTGATTTGCTTTTCTTTCCAATTTGATGGGATCTTGAATCCAGATGAGGTGAGCCCTATCGGGGCGAACTGAGAAAGCTTCCTAGCCTGTCCTGATGATGGAGGATAGTATTTAGTTAATGCGTGAGCTTGGGCTACCATGTATTTCGGTAAGTCGCGTATGGGTAAGCCTGAAAATCCAGTTGATCTGTTAGGTAATTTATTGATGTTTACAGACTCTCCCATCTGTTCAAAGAACTCAATGGCATCGGCTGGTGTATCCTGCCACTTTACAGCTTCCTTGGCCTCATCATCGCTGGGTGGATATAGGTAAGCGGTTGGCGGTACTGGTCGATTGCCGTTAGCCTGGAACTCACTGAGTGTGTTGAGCGTTATATTGTGCGCATAGGTATTGAGTGCGTCGTTCACTGATCCCTTACTCTCTGGAGGCAAAAGCGTTTGCGCCAACACTCGTCCCAAGACCTCCGCATGATTTGTATCAACGGAAATCACTTCAAAGTCATATCCATTAATGGTCGCGCGTGTTTTCTTGGCGTATTCTGAATCTGGACCAACAACTAAGAATGAATGTTGAATTGATGTATCAATGGTTCGAGTGCCCGGGTCAGATACCACATTAGTGAAGGCATCTATAATCTGGCTTATTGTGAATATACCATCCATCTTAGGTATGGTATAAACAAGCGCATTATTTCCAGAAAGATCCAACCCTCCATTAATATATAATGTGGAGGCGCTACCAGCATTTGTTGACGCGTTATTCCACATCGCCACATTGGGGACATAGGCCAGCTCATTGGTTGGTGCGCTTACCAGTTCATTATAGCGATTGAATCGATAAGTGAATTCTAGTGGAAGCCCCCAGACATATGCATTCTCGGCCAGTTTTCGTATTTCTACTGGATTCGTTAAGGCTGATGGTGGCCCCAGCAGTGATTGACTTATTGATGACCCGTCCGGCTTGTACAGCGCTAATGCTGTGTTCGTGGTTATTAGTGAAAATAACAATAAGATGGTCTTAAATCTGTTCATGCCTCTTTTCTCCGCGTGCAGTTAAATTATTTTATTCTAATGAAATAGCCGCTACCATCGCCTCGGCTTATTTTTTGTTCAGATCATAACGCATCTATCATGTATCATGAACCCAGGAGATTGTCCCTGTAGGATGAGCCATCTAATGATTTTATATCGTTTTTTTGATTCAACCATCGCAACAAACAAACCCCCATATTCGCCAATGTAACGCACATATCTGTATGGCGACTGTATTGATTTGACGTCAAAGATCAGTTTTAGGTAACAGCTCCCTCTTGTGGCGGCGGACCTTTTACACCGCCCCGTAAACTTCTCCCTTAGCCCTCCGCACGCTCGATGAACTGCTTACGCCGTTGATCTCACCGCTCTCTGTCAGATCGCAGCTTAGGATTGCGCAAACGATCAGCATGACCTTTATGTGCCGAAGGGTAGACCCTCCAAGGCTCTGAAGATCGGCTCAACGCTTAAACGAGCCGGTGTTGTTCAATTAATGGCGAACTTATGTAATTACGCTAAGGTAAATCATTCCTCAGAACCAACTAAAAATCAAGTCAAATCTCCAAGGTTATGAGTTGTTTTCAAAAAAAAGATGGAAGGGTGCAAGAATCATGTACAACACTTATTAGAGTAGAATGTTGTGATGGGAAAATTATACGAACATTTGACGCCTTAAAAGGAAGGATACTGTCATGCTGATGCAGCGGTAGTAGAAAACCCCACATGTAATGTTGTGAGAGAGTAGGATGGGGCTGGAGCTGGCCTTGATGGTATCACGCTGCTGAAACGCCTCGTTCAATGAGCATCTAAAAATACCATAACCCGCTGATTCATAACTTAATGATAGCGATGGTGTCCCCCGGTTAGTCCCTACATATGTTAGTCATGCAGAGGATAGTCTCTTATCTGCCCACATAAATACCCAGAGGTAAGGCCATGATATATAAATAAACTGGGGCTTCAGCAAGGATACGGAATTAGGCTTCGAACTTATCCTCCCAACGTTCATCATAACCTCTACCCAAGAGATGACAATGTCATTCTCAGAGATGGTCAACATAGTTATGAAAGAGGCTGTGTGATGCCAAAAAAGGTTCCCCCGGAAGGGGTCTTCTGGATTTGAACGTGTTGCGTGTTGACGATGTTAGAATGCATGCCCGAAATCTATTATGTCCATCGAAGAATTCCAAGGGATTAAGTCATGACCGACATGCGCCGCCGGGTATTTATAAAGTCTAGCCTTGTCAGCCTCGGAGCGGGGATCATTTGCACTCCTGCGTGGTCCCAGAAGATAAATATGCTCTCACGTTCAATGGAGCAGGGCTCTGCCTCTGAAGCATTTCAGCCCCCGATGATGGCGTTCCCGGAGAAAAAACCTTTATGGATGCACTCGGACAGTCCGCCGTTGCTTGAGACGCCGCGCGAAGCCTTTGCCAATGCGGTAACGCCGAATGATGAATTCTTCGTCCGGTGGCATCATGCCGTGATCCCGGACACTATTGATCTCAAAACTTACCGCCTCTCGGTTTCGGGCAATGTGGATACGCCTCTCGAATTGAGTCTCGCCGAATTGAAAAGCCGCTTCGAAGCGGTTGAGTTTTATGCGGTCAAGCAATGCGGCGGCAATAGCCGATCGAATTTTTCTCCCGTGACGTCTGGGATACAGTGGCATCATGGCGCCATGGGTTGCGCCTTGTGGAAAGGAGTCCGACTGCGCGACGTCCTCGCCGCCGCCAAAATCAAACCGAATAGTGAATTTCTCAAGCTAAACGGGCTTGAACGGCCGATTCTCCCCGGTACACCGCCATTCATGCGTAAGCTCGACAAAGATGAATTTAACCGTGAGGATGTGATTATCGCCTACCAGATGAATGGCGAGGATCTTCCCCTGCTCAATGGTTATCCATTAGTTCTCATTGTGCCGGGTTATTTCGCTGACAATTGGGTCAAGATGCTAGAGCGCATCGATGTCTTGGATAAGGACGAGCCAGTTTTTTACACGGACAAGGCTTATCGTCTCCCTGCCAACCCCTTCGGATCCGTCGCACCCGGTGATCCCATGCCCAAGGAAACACGCGCCTTGAAAGCCCTAAACATAAAATCCGTTATCGCAACCCCATCAGAAAACGCCGTCATTCATAGGGGAGATCAAGTCGAGATGGCGGGTGTTGCATTTGATGCGGGCTATGGCATTAAGGAAGTCCTCGTTTCGATGGATCATGGCAAGTCGTGGACCTCGGCGACCTTGGACAAGGACCTTGGCCGATATGCATTCAGGAGATGGAGCTATACATTTACGCCTTCTAAGTCTGGGATCTTGACTCTGATGAGTCGCGCAATCAATCGCCTTGGAGAAACCCAGCCACTCCCTGCCAACATGGAGTGGAATCCTTCAGGGTATGCATGGAACGCCGCTGATCATCTCACCATCAATGTGCTTTAAGTCATGGTAAACAGAATGGAAGTCATACGATGAAAATAATCGGTATCACCCAGTCACTTGCCATTTCATTTTTGTTGGCCTCTTTAAGTGTAACCGCGGAGGATGCAGCTACCCCGCCTTTTGCCGGAAAGACGATTGATTTCCCGAAGGCGTACGTCTATCAGATGCAAAAGGGCGAAGGGTATGAAACTATCCAGAAGTGCAGCATTTGCCATTCCTTCGGTTACATTCTGAATCAAGGCAAGCAAAACCGTTCTTTCTGGGAGCATGAAACCCATAAAATGATCGAGGCTTACAAGGCGCCTATCAGCCCTGAAGAAGAGAAAGTCATCGTCAACTATCTTGCTAAATTCTACGGAAACGATAAGAAATAATTTTCGATCTGAGATTTATTTGCTCATTCGGTGAGGTCGGGGTTGTTGGCGCCAGTCACATTTTTATCCAGCCGTCCTCCTTCAATAAGGTGGCTATCAGTGAAATCCCATCTTTGATTCTCAGCCATACGTAATTGCAGCACTCGAATTTTCTCAACCACGGCCTTTTTATTTAGCGCAGGTGATTCGGTCATCTCCCCTGAAATGCCCGCCCAAAACACCACCCCACCCACACCAAGCTCCCCGGGCTTCGACATGGTTGTGCCAAAATCGCCGAAAATCGGCCTCGAAATCTCGTGAGGCCTACGTAATATCAATGGGTTAGGGTAGATTTGCCAGGATTTCCTGAAAATCCTTGTAGGGACAATATGTCTTTTCTATGGCCTTTCATGGCTGACCATATCGTGCTATCGTAGTGACATGTTCATCAAGATAACCGAATCGGGCGGTCGTCGCTACGCCAAACTGGCTGAAGCCTACCGTGATGAGCGGGGTATCGGTCGTCAGCGCATCATTGCAAACCTTGGACGCGTCGACGCCCTTCAGTCTTCTGCTAGCACCCTGGGTAATGGCCTGAAAAAACTCTGCCTCGGTCCCACGGCGCTTGATCCTGTCACTGCCGATTTCGAATGTGCGTTGTCGGTTGGAGCCACCTGGCTACTCCACAGCCTCTGGAATCAGCTCGGATTTTCCGAGGTGTTCCGCCCCACGCTTGAAAAGCTTCATCCAGGCTTTGATGCCGAGGCTTTGCTGAGGGTGATGGTCTTCAATCGCCTCTGCGATGCAGAATCCAAGCTCGGCATCCTCAGGTGGCTGGAAGCCACCCTGATCCCCGGGGTGCCTCAGTCAGAAGTCACCCATCAGCGCCTTCTAAGAACGATGGACAGCATCGAAGAAGCCCGAGATGCGCTGGATGAGCGACTCGCAGAACAGCTCAGGCCGCTGCTGGATCAAGAGCTCTCGATTGTTTTTTATGATCTCACCACGCTGAGGGCGGAAGGCACCTCCAAAGAGGAGGACGACTTTCGACAGTTTGGGCTATCCAAGGATGGCGGTATCCGCCGTCAATGCCTTTTGGGTGTTGTTCAAACCGCTGAAGGACTGCCGATTTACCATGAGGTCTTCAACGGCAACACCGCAGAAACCAAAACCCTGCTGCCGACGTTCCGTAAGGTCCTTAAGCGCTATCGCATCCAGCGGCTCATTCTGGTAGCCGATCGAGGGCTCCTGTCCCTGGATAATCTGGAGGAGCTTCTTGAGACACGTCTCGAAGATGGCGCTCCTTTGGAGTTTATTCTGGCCGTTCCAGGTCGACGCTATAACGATTTCGAGGCGCTGTTGACTCCCTGGCATGAGACGGACTGTGTGCCCGCCAAAGAAGAGATCATTCGCGAATTTGAATGGCAGGGACAGCGTCTGATCGTCGCCCATGACCCACGTCAGGCCGCAGAATCGGGAGCATCGCGGGATGAACGTGTCCGGGAGCTCACGGAACTCGGGGTTCAGTTGGCCAGCAAACTCGATGGTCAGGATGAGGGTAAAAAGCACCGGGGGCGCAAACTCTCTGACGGAGGCGCAACCGCGAAGTTCTACAGCGCAGTCAAGGACGAGCGGCTCAGCAAGATCATGAAGGTCGACCTAACCAGCGAGGTTTTTACCTACGATCTCAAGGAAGACGCACTTCAGCGCGAGCGACTGATGGATGGCAAGCTGCTATTGATCACCAACGCACAAGACATGACGCCCGCAGAGGTCGTTGCAAGATACAAGTCACTGGCCGACATCGAGCGGGGCTTTCGGGTGCTGAAGAACGAACTCGATATTGTCCCGATGCATCATCGACTCCCCAAGCGGATCAAATCCCACGCGATGCTCTGTTTTCTCGCCTTAATCATGCACCGCATCCTCAGGATGCGTCTTCAAGATAAAAACTCAAAGTTAAGCCCAGAGCGGGTCCTTGAGATCGCGGGACGAATCCAGTGGCATGAAGCGTCCCTCCAGGGGGGAAAGAAGCTCAAGGGGATCAGCCGCCTGAGCCCTCAGCAAATGGATCTGTTTGAGACTATTGATGTGCCTGTTCCTGGCGAAAAGGAGGTCGAAACTGCCTTGTAGGGACAATTTTAAAAATCGAATATCAACTAGATCAGTGGCTTAGCGCCGTGCCGTGTCGAACCCGGGGGGCCA
>Ga0304729_1002169_pt1 | contig 12055 bp, 10 predicted proteins | sample C_131016_MF_Meta_FD_190475 | JGI IMG/M metagenome (GOLD analysis project Ga0304729, IMG submission 190475) | Freshwater microbial communities from Lake Croche, Canada to study carbon cycling - C_131016_MF_MetaG (v2) (version 2) | ecosystem: Environmental > Aquatic > Freshwater > Lake | place... | reverse complement strand
ATAAGAGCCACTTATGTTGAGTAGTTCTTCCAAGGCCCGGTAGCGCAGTTGGTTAGCGCGCCGCCCTGTCACGGCGGAGGTCGCGGGTTCAAGTCCCGTCCGGGTCGCAAAGGTTTTGGTGTCGTATACCTTTTTGGGTCAATGACATTGAAACCTTGTTTGGCTTGGTAGCTCAGTTGGTACGAGCGAACGACTGAAAATCGTTAGGTCGCCGGTTCGATCCCGGCCCAAGCCACTTTGAGTCTTGAAATAAGGAAACTTTTAAACTCAAATAAGTAAATGGCACCAGTAAGGCTATTGAATTAAGCCTGGTAACTTTTGCATCAATGCTAGTTAAAATCAACATTTTTAACATGAGCGACAAGATTAGCCAAAAATCTAGAGTTTAAACAGTAACTTCCATACCTAATAGTCTCACTTATTTCCGAATTAAAAACTCAAATAAGATGTGAAAGTTAGTTGAAAGTTAAACTTAAAATAGCTGAAACAAAATTTGATAATGTAACTACATTTGTCAATCAAGAAAGCGCAATCAAAACAATATAATCTATTATGAATCTTGAAGATACAATAGGCTAAAATTTGAAAACTATCTTAATAGTTTATCGGCGCCAATATAAAGTAAAACTTACAGATTAAAGCAAACACGCATTTCCACCATTTTGTTGCAAATCAATATCCCTAAAAACCAATTGGTAATTGCACGCTAAATTTTCCTCCGAATATGATGGTCACATCGCCGCAGTTATGGGATTTCACCATTCCTGGAATTCTAGATACGGTGTCTAATGTAACCTTGAATGGATCAAGACCTGAGTTCTCAATTAAGGCAAAGTTGAATTCTCCATTGTATTTTGTCCAATTAGTAATCCAAAGGAAATCTGTTAAATCAGCATTAATGGCGACTATTTCGGGTTTGGTTTGCAGAAAATTAGAGTAATACCTTGCTAACCAATACGAAGCAACTCCACGCCCTAAATTATTTGATGCTATCTGACTATCCAAACACCTTGTAGTTGCATTACTTGGTGTCAAAACATGCTTAGTATTCACTATGTTACAGAACGAAATAATAAAAATTAGCACTAGAAAATAGCTCACAAGTTGTGCCATTAATCCAAATCTTAAATTTGGAATTCCCTTCCAGGATGTCACTCGCAGTAGAAAGCCATAAATCATTAACCCTGCCCAATAAAATCCAAACACAAAATAAAAGGAAACATATCTGTAAGTTGGTTCAAGCGCGGGCACCACTGCAATCACTAGAGTTGATAAAATCAGTGAAATACGGAAAATTGCAGATAAGTACAACAGTTCATCTGAGATTAAAACTGTGGCCTTTGTACTCTTGGTTATCCTTTGGTTTCTACTGATCAATCTACCTACGGATGCCCAGGGGATTAAAACAAGCATTACAATTCCAATGAAAAAGGGGAGCTGTTGGGAAGTCTCTAACAAAAGTCTCCATAGACTAATCAAGTCCACTTTCATTTCACCCACATTAATCTTGATCTGTTGCCGAGAGCTATTCCAGAAAAAGACTTTCAATGATCGATATCCTAAATATGATGTTGCGACAATAGAAAAAGCCATAAAGTCTGAAACTAAGGAATTTTTCTTCCTAAATCGTGTGTAAATATGCACTAACAATAATGGAAAAGTAAATTGAAGTAAATAGAATGAATCAGATAACCCTAGAAAAAAGCTACAAAGTAGAATTACGAAATTCAAATAGAATGATTTTGTTTTGTGATTTCTTAAAACCAGATCAATCATCAGTAATATCCCGATAGAATTGCCAAAATGCCATTCGAGTGAATACAATAATTTTCCTGGTTCTGGGTAAATAAGTCCTGAAACTATAATAATGGTAATTAATGAATCTAAATATTTTACATTAATCCCACTAATCAATCGTTTACCAATGCCCCTCAATAAGTAAACTAAAGTTATAATTTGAAAAACTAGCGCGCTTAGAAAAATAAGGGAGGTTGGTAATTTTAAAATTGTTCCTGGAAGCAAGAATAGAAAATCCGGAAATACAAATGGCGCCTGTGGCACAAGCCAATTTTTTATTGATGACGGAGAATGCAAGAAATCGCGAATTAAATCAACTCCGTACAATGAATCGGAATTAAAGTAATAATTTTGAATATTATTGATGTTGAAATAGAAGGCAAGAGTAGTCACGAGTATTGCAAATAAAGGTAACAATATAGTTGATAAAGAAAATAGTGCTTTAGTTCGCATTGTCATATCTTGAATATCTCTATCAAAGCAATTAGGCAAAATACAATCAAGCGTCTACTTGGTAAGAAATCGAACCTTTGTTGCCAAGTGACACTGTTTTCATCATCACCCCGCCTTGGAATAAATGAAACCTCAGTTTCAAACCTCTCTACATTTTTTCGGCGTATAAGTGTAGAAAGCCAAATATTAGGAATAGAAATTTTCTTTGAAATCAATTCCTTGGTTAGCTCTTCTAGAGCATCTCGCCGGTAAGCCCTAAGTGGAGAATTGGCATCTGCAGTTGTTTGTTTACTTTTAATTAAAACAATTATTCTTGTCGCAAAGGAGATAACTTTACGAAATGTAGGGTCGTGTCGGTTCTTTCTGATAGTTTCAACGACACATAATTTTTTACTCTTCTCTAAAATTGAATATGTTCGGAAAATGTCATAGCCATAAAATTGACCATCGCCATCTACTGTAATTATTATTTCACTATCTGTATTCAGACTTTCCGAAATTGCACGTAATGTACTTACGCCGTGCCCTGAATTAAGGGCGTTTCGACGATAAATTATTTTATTAGGAAACTCCTTGCTAAAGCTTTCTACTATCTGTCTCGTATTGTCCTGAGAGCAATCATCTATTATAACTATCAAAATATCTACATTTTTGAATTCATATAAAATTTCTAAGAGGAACTCTTGTATACCACTTGCTTCGTTATAAACTGGCATTGCTACGACAACTTTAGACCCCATACTGATAATCTTAGCAAATGCATTTAGCAAAAGAACTACAAGGTGCCGGTTTCGTTATTGTCGGCGCGGGTTTTTTCGGGTTAACCTGTGCAGAAAGAATCGCTAAAGTTTTAGATCAAAAAGTTGTTGTGCTCGAAAAGAGGCGTCATATCGGGGGCAATGCGTGGAGCGAATTTGACGAAGGAACAGGGATTGAAGTTCATAAATATGGAAGTCATCTTTTCCATACGAGTAACCGCAGGGTATTCGAGTATATAAGTCAGTTCAGTCAGTTCAATAGCTATCGCCACAAAGTAATTAGTAAAGTGGGAAATACTTATTATCCTATGCCAATTAATTTGCTCACATTATCCTCATTTTTTGGGTTAGATTTTTCGCCAGATTCAGCTAGAGAATTTTTAGCTACAAAAATTGTCGGTGAGGATTCGCTTGATAGTTTTGAATCTCGTGCGCTCAGAAGTATTGGTCCAGAATTATATGAGGCGTTTATTCAAGGGTATACAGAAAAACAATGGCAAACGGATCCTAAACTTTTACCGTCGGAAATTTTTAGTAGACTGCCTATTCGGTTTGATTTTAATTCCGATTATTTTGATGACAGCTTTCAAGGTTTACCTCTAAATGGCTATCCCCAACTTTTCAAAAATATGAGTAATAGCTCAAAGGTTCAGATAATTACAAATATTGATTATTTCGATATTAAGCATTTGATAAGAAGTGATGCCCTAACAATTTACTCCGGTCCGATTGATCGATACTTTAATTATTCTGAGGGTCATCTCGGTTGGCGCACACTAGATTTTGATATTCAAACTATCGGTGTAAAAGACTTTCAAGGAAGTGCGGTCATTAACTACCCTGGAAAAGATGTTAGCTTCACTAGAATCCATGAATTTAAGCATCTACATCCTGAGCGCAAAGAAGAAATGCAGAATCCTTCCACAATTATTTCAAAGGAGTACAGCAGGGTCGCAAAATTGACCGATGAACCTTACTATCCTATAAATACATCCAGTGATAGAGAGAAAATTATCACCTACAGAAAAATGGCTGCGGCTACTAAGGATATAATCTTCGGGGGACGACTAGGCTCGTATCAGTACTTGGATATGCATATGGCCATAGCAAGCGCGCTCAATTGCTTTGAAAGTGAAATCACCGATTGGTGGAAGCAACACAAAGTTTAGCCTCTAGTGCTTCTATTGGCTAATCTCAATTCGAAATTCTGGACTGTTTTTTTAAGACCATCTTCAAGTGGTGTCGAAGCTTTCCAGCCTAATATATTGAGCGCTTTCTTGATATCTGGTTTTCGTTGCTTTGGGTCGTCTGATGGCAGCTCTTTGAAAATAATTTCCGAATTTGACTTTGTTAATTCGATAATAATTCTTGCAATTTCAAGAATAGAATACTCATTCTCATTACCAAGATTCACAGGACTTTCTTCAGAAGTAAGCTTTTCCATTGATAACACTAGTGCATCTACTAAATCATCTACAAAACAAAATGATCTTGTTTGATCCCCATTTCCATAAATCGTAATCGGCTCACCTTGAAGTGCCTGCACTATAAAGTTACTCACCACTCGACCATCGGCAAAATTCATTCGAGGACCATATGTATTGAAAATTCTTACAATCCTTATTTGAACATCATGTTGTCGATAATAATCAAAAAATAGGGATTCTGCGGCTCGTTTTCCCTCGTCGTAGCAAGATCTCAAGCCAATAGGATTCACATTGCCCCAATACATTTCAGACTGAGGGGAAATTTTTGGATCACCATACACTTCCGATGTAGAGGCTTGTAATACTGGGATTTCTAATTTTCTTGCCAAATCCAAGACATTTATTGCTCCCATCAAACTTGTCTTTATGGTTTGTACAGGAAATTTTTGATAATGAACAGGTGAGGCAGGGCAAGCTAAATTATAGATTGCATCTACTTCGATACTGAAATCTTTGGTGACATCGTGCCTAATAAATTCAAACCGTGAATTATCCTTAAAGGTTTCTAAGTTCTCTTTGCTTCCTGTATATAAATTATCAAGGGCTATCACTTCGTGATTTTCGCGAAGTAACTTTTCACATAAATGTGAGCCTAGAAAGCCCGCACCACCCGTAACAAGAATTCTCATATACCCCCCTGATAAGTTAGCACATTAATCGTAGTGGTACTACGACCTCAAAACTTCGCATGTGACTTTTCGCTTAGCCATAAATTGCCTAAATTGGCTTTTCCCGCGAGTAATAAAAACTCCTGATACTCCACTTGAATTGCCTTATTGTCTAGAAAGTATAAACGTTCTGCGTAATTTTCAAATAGAAGTTCCAGGGTTTTCCCCCATTTCATCTCCAAATGTGACTCTTCGGTTTGTCCAAATTCTATAAGCAAATCCGGTTTATATTCCAATATGCTAGAAATCCCACTATTAATTACGTCATATTCAAAGCCCTCCACATCAACTTTGCAGAAAACTTTTGCGCCGATCTCGAGATTTTTAAACAAAGAATCTAGAGACAGCGTTTTTACGCTAATTGTCTTGAAATGATCCCTTTGAAATTTTTCACCAACTAATTTATGAGACAAACCCCCGTGATTTGTTAAAACTAAATTCATGAACTTTGGATCACATGAGACCGCTGCCTCGTGAACTTCTAATTTTGGTGGCATTTTTGCGCTAAGAATATTGGATTTCAAAAGTACCATATTTCTAGGGTCTGGTTCAATGGCAATCAAGGTATCTTTTGCCTTTAAATGTCTTCCGAGAATCACGGCATACAGACCAATATTTGCACCTATGTCAATTATAACTACAGTTGCCCCCTGATTAACTGACTCCTTAATCCTTTCTTCTATGAAATCCAATTCTTCTCGCTCGTATTCACCAATTAGAACAGATGGAAGTATTGAAATATCTAAAGGCTCCATTTGGAATTTTTCACCTCTAAAATAAACTTCTTTCGTGCTACTACTAGGATCGGACCGTCCGATTTGCCTCATCAATTGCGTTAGGAAAAAGCTAACTAGCTTTGATTTCTGCAAGGGGGTATTTCTGAGAAGTTTTCTACATATCGAAAACAGAATTAGTCCGATTTTTAAATATTTTGTGCGGATTGTGGTCACGACTCTACTATATCTCCAGAAAGAGTGTCTTTTTAAAAAATAGCGCGAATTTTAAAGAATTCTCTACACTTAGTCACATGCTTAAAACTCAAGTTAGTAAAAGGCGTAGCCTGACTAGGCGAACAGCTGAAGCAATCCGCTCACGCTTTCCTATTCTATGGAGACCATTAAAACTAATTTACAATTTAACTCTCAGGGTAGCTGACTTTATACCTCATAAGACTGCCTTGAAAAACTCACGAGTAAGAACAGTATACGTAGATGTCTCCTCAACGCTTCATTTCAAACACATGGATGGGATAAGAAGAATTAATATTGAGGTATTAAAACACTTAAAAATATCTTTAGGCGATTCTGCATCTGATTTTCGGGTAATTCCAGTACAGCGTTACAGAAGTGGATTTATTCATAGTCCTGAATTAGATGACCGTTTCGAAAGTTCTGAAATAATTTTGATGGAGAAAAATTGCAAATGGAATCCCATGCCTGACGATATTATAGTGATTCCTGCACAAGAGTTTTTCGATCGTTCATCTGCACTTAAAGTTATTAACAACAAAAAAGTCAAAATTGTTTCATTTATTTATGATATTTTCCCAATTACCAATCCGGAATGGTTTCCACCAGATGTAAAGTCTATTTATTTGAGACGTATCCAACGCCAAATGAAATTTTCAAAAAAAATAGTTTTTTTATCACAGAAAACATTTTCTGAGCTTAGAGAAAATGCAGTTTTAATGAAATTTCTTGAGGCGCAAGATGACAGTTTATTCAGCATCAGTACAATGTCTTTCATGAATTATTCGCTTCATCGACGTGCTGATCAGATTACAGGGGCGCGAAATTTAATGCGTGCTAAAATGAAAAATAGTGATAAGTCCAATAACCCAATTCAGATTCTCGTCCTGGGAACATTGGAGCCAAGAAAAGGTTTAAGTGAATTAGTAGAAGTCCTGGAAAATAAATTCTTAGGTCAACCAAATAACTTCGAAATAACAGTTATAGGAAGAGTTGGGTGGATTGATAGGCGACTTCTCAAAAGATTACAAGTTCTCCACCAAACCATGGATACTTTTAAAATGTTCACTAACGCTTCAGACAAATTGGTAAACGATTTTCTCATCAAAACTGACTACCTGCTTATGACCTCTTTTGATGAGGGTTTTGGCTTACCTGTCTTAGAAGCTGAATTCCTAGATATACCTGTTATTGTTCGCAGTAGGCCTATTTTTCATGAGGTGTCAAAGAAAGATTGTATTTTTTTCGATACTCAAGGAGAAAATGCTGAAACCCTAGAGTCTGTGCTGACTTCTAATCGAAAGCAGTTGGAAGAGAAACAGACTACTAAAAGGTCAGAAAAGCTGACTGAAATTATTGAACCTGCCGAACTACATACAATTATAACAGAAACCCTTTATGCTCCCTTACAAAACTGAATATAACATGATGCTAATATTTACTTCATGCCGTTAATAGCAGCAAAGCGAAAACAGTTAATTCATACAATAAATTACTTAATCTTGAGCACTGTAACAATTTTTTTATTTCTTCGGGAAATTGGTTTAACACCCTTAAAATATTTCCACACTATTTTGCTTCCACAAACAGATCTGTTTGGAGAATACTTATACGCTAGAAATATTCAAGATTCTGGAAATCCTTGGACTTCAGATTTACTTAACTATCCTGATGGATCAAAATATTCAATACCTTTTCATTTACTCTTCGACTTGCGCAGATGGGTATTGCTCTGGGCACAAACTCGCTTTCTTCATATCGGAGCAATTCAAGCAGTAAATTTCTCAATACTGCTTGCATTTCTCTTAACTTCTGTGTCCATGTATTACGTGTTGACAAGATTGAAATTAAATAGCTTTTTCTCAATTGTGTTAGCCCTAATATGGTCAGTATCTCCTTGGCATATATTAAGAATTCAGCATGGATATGATTTTCTAGACCTAAGTGTAATCGCATTAGTGCTTTTATTATTGGTAGAAATTGCCACCTCCGATTTATCAATCATAAAACCTGGGTTAAAACGATATGAGATGATTTGCATTATTGCCTGGATGCTTACTTCCGGTAGCTATTACATTTATTTTAGTCTCCTGTGCATATCTACTGTATTTGCCTTTACGAAATTACTGAGATCAAATTCAAAAGTTGCAGGAAAGAGTGAGGGGACTTCTCAAAAGTTGGGATATCGTTCTATCTTACGTATTTCTTTAACTGGACTCTTTATTTTACTTGGACAATTCATTGTAGGAAGAATTCTTGAAAATTTGAACAGCAATTCTGGCGGTAGTCAATCCTTGGGCAGACTTTATCCTGACATTTGGAATTATGGTGGTTTTCCTTCATCACTTTTTGTTTCCATATCTGGGCCTTTTCACCACCTATATGAAAAATATTGGGATGCTGCAAATTCTATGAAGCCTGGATTGATGTGTAACCCAGATACTATACAAAGTAATCTCATGAAAATTTCTTGCACAAAGAATTACGAGTCTTTCATGTTCTTGAATACTGGCCTGATGATTGTGGTTTTGGTTTCTTTCATAACACTAATACTCTTACGCTTTTCTTCGCCTTCACAATTCCTGATTAGTCGTAATAAAATTAAGTCTAGGAATCCTGCTATTGAAAGTATTCAACAAATTAACTTAAATACTGATTTTAGAACAGTCTTACAGAGACTCGTTTTTTCCAATTTTACTTTAATTTTTGTTTCTACAACTGGTGCTGGTTCCGCCGCGATTGGTCTTTTATCTACGAATATTCGAGTTTATGGTCGATTACTCATTTTTGTCGTAGGCTTATCAATTCTAATCACAGCATTGTTTATCAGAGATTTCTACAATCTTAAAGAAGGTTACAAAAGCGGCAAAATTGCTTATGTTCTGATAGCTTTATTACTTATCTTGTCTTTTCTTCCTAGCCCAAAATTTGCTGATTCATTTAATGCATACCAAGAAGTACAAAATAGTTATACGGATGTTACAGATGTCATGAAATTACACTCGAACCGACAATTTCAAAAATGTGTTTTCTTTCAGTATCCAGCCAACACATCAATCTATCCAAATACGAACCGACAAATTGTTTTCACTGAGCAACAAGTATTTCCATACCTTCTTGGATCAGGTCTCTTCACTACCGCTGGAATGCAGGGAGATTCTAAGATCAATAAGTTTAATTTAGAATTCATTTATCCCTTAACAATTGAGGCAATTTCCGCTGATACCAATATTTGCTACGTTAGTTTACTTGAATCGGGCAATCAAGATTATTCGAATTTGAGATCGAAGATTTCTAACTTAGGGGGAGAATTAGTTTATTCAGGGCATTGGGTCCTAAATTTGATAAGTGCTTCTGTTAATCAAAGATTCTACTTGTATAAGTTGCACTAAATTTCTTTTAATATTTAGTCGGAATATGATTCTATTAGAATAGACTTTGCCACTTCACTCCAAACATCTAACCCGCCAGTCTTGTTTGGTCGAATCACTTTCTGATTCAACAGTAAATTAGAGATGGTTTTTGCTGCATCTAAGGGAGTTGGTGAACAAAGCTGTCCATTAGCCAATAATACAGAATCTCTCAAACCTGCCACATCGTAACCAATTGTTACGCAACCTTGAATTGCCGCCTCAGTCACGGTCATCCCCCAACCTTCACGCACAGAAGTTGCTAGTAGGAAATCCGCACCTCTGAAGATCTCGTCTCTTACATGATTTTCCACAAACCCAAGGAATTCAACTGGCAGTCTTGCTTGTGCGGCCTTCTTCTTCATATTTTCTAATAAGGGTCCGCTCCCAATAACTTTCAATTTAAACTTATGATTAATTTGCATCTGCTCTAAATATTGCAAAATTTCAATCGCGTCTATAGGTCTCTTCATGGCGACGATTCTTGCGCAAAAAACTAAAACTATTTCCTTTTTATAAGCCCTCTTACCATAATTATCAATTTGTGATAGCGCCGACCTACCTGGATGAATTACCTTAATATGGTCCAAGCCAAAGATTTTCAATGCGTGCATTGACGAGTTCGAAATAGTTAGCACCTTTGTATTTCTATATTTTCTAAGCCAGTATGGTTCCAGTATTTTCTTACCAATCCAACTTAAAGGAAAACTAGTTTCATTGTCCCAAATATCTTCAGCTGTTTGATAAATAATGGATAGAACGCGGGGTGCTTTACTCCTTTTCCACTTTATATTTGGCGTATTGAATCCTCGTACATTGACTGAATCAATAATTAAATCAAAGTCAATTTTCTTTATGGCTCTCCGGATCTTAAAATATGTCGTAAATCTATTTCCTACTTGAACATATTCTACTTCGGCATTAAATCGAGATTTATCAGTTTCCGGGTGTTTTGGTGAAAAAAAGGAAATCTTATGTCCCTCTATTATCCATTCCTCACAGAGTTTTTCTAGGTAGACCTCAGCTCCTCCTTTTTTTGGATGGCCAATGTTTCTAAAATTTAGTATAGCGATTTTCACTTCAATTTTTTTATTCTTCTGCGGATCAGCATTATGTCAAAAACCGCTCTCATCGCGGTTTGTATTCTCACGGAACTCACATCAGAATTTTTTTGATTCAAAATAATCGGGATTTCTTCAATTAGTAGTCCACGTTCTGCGGCAATGGCACATATTTCTAGATCCCAAGCGAATCCGTTCATTGAAGATTCTCGCATTAAGTACTTGGCTTCTGCGTATCGAAATAGTTTAAATCCGGTCTGGGTATCTCTTACTTTCAAATGCAAAAGAGTACCAGCCAGCCAACTGTAAATATGAGACATAATTTTTCGGAAGACAGGGTAGTTTGCTTCCTCTCGCGACATCTTTTTCGATCCAATGACGCCTGCAATTTGCGAGTCATTGGATAAAAGCCTTTCTGCATAGTGGATTGCGCTTGGGTGTATATCAAGATCGCAATCCAGGTATCCAATAAAATCTCCACTCGAAATCTCCCATCCCTTCCTTATGGCATAGCCTTTCCCCTTATTCTCTTCGTAAATGATTGACTTCAAATTTTTAAGCCTCAAAGCTTTTAGGATTTTTTCAGATTCATCGTGTTTACCATCGATTACCACTATTACCTCATAGTGATTATCTACTACTAAATCTAATTCTGCGTAAAGGCGTTTAAGGGTTTCACTCAATACTTTAGCTTTCTTATGCGCGGGAAGCACGATTGAAATATGAGGGTGTTTGATATTTTCGATCACTGTACATTGCCTTCTGACTTTATTATAGTTTTCAATAAGCCCAAAGACCAGACAAAAGCAAACGGAAGAATGTACATATTTAGGCTGATCCAAGGCTTCCAACGCATTGATTTATTGAACATAATCGGTACTAAGAAATCTATCGCAAATAAAACGGCTAAGAAGTACTTGATGGGGATGAAAATTGGCAATAGTAAACATATTAAAGTAAATAGTACTATTAAACCTAGCAGCTTTTTCCATACGCCTGACCGTCTTGACAAATGACCGTCATAAAAAACCGATCCTCTGTGGTGCGCATGTTTTAATGCACTAATTATATTTTCTCGTGGAATATAAGTGGCACTATATTTCGGCGAGATAAAAATTCCCGATTTTTCAGCAATCATGTAAAGGGGTTGAGTATCATCACTCGCATTTCTTAAATTACTGACTGTGGGTTTAAAATTTGTGAAAGCATCAACTGCAAGGTCTCTCCGTAAGATAAGACTTGTCGTTCCCTTAGGAAAATTATCAAAATTATCCTTTGTAATTAGTGAATCTTGTGGTTTTTTCCAATATTCACGCCAAAAAAATTTTTCTGCGGCAGACCAAAAAAATCCCACAATTGGTGCCACTTGCGAATATTCAATATGACATGTAAGAGCGACTATACTTTCTGTAATTGAATATGCATGCTTAAGGCTTTCGCTGTGAATATGGAC
>Ga0304729_1002165_pt1 | contig 12067 bp, 11 predicted proteins | sample C_131016_MF_Meta_FD_190475 | JGI IMG/M metagenome (GOLD analysis project Ga0304729, IMG submission 190475) | Freshwater microbial communities from Lake Croche, Canada to study carbon cycling - C_131016_MF_MetaG (v2) (version 2) | ecosystem: Environmental > Aquatic > Freshwater > Lake | place... | reverse complement strand
AACCCACGATCACAGTTCGTCCGAATGGCTCACTTCGAGTAACTGGCGCTGTCCTGATTGGTGCAGACGGCGATGTCATCACAGAACGCGAAAGTTACTCGCTGTGTCGCTGTGGTCACTCCAAGGACAAGCCATTTTGCGATGGAGCCCATCGTGAATGTGGCTTCGATGATGCAGGAACACATCAAATAGTCGAGTAGTGCCCTAAATCCACAACGTTTGTCGGTCATTAGCGATACGGTTAAGACCTAAGTACAAGGATGTTCATGTGGGTAACAAGGTAATGCGAGTTGACGTCAAGCAGCGAGATAAGGCAACCATCCCGCCTCGTGTTTCCTATTCACAGATGTCGCTCTATCAGCAATGTGGTTTGAAGTTTTTCTTTGGCTACATTGCGGGATGGCAAGAACCGCCAACTGCAGCATTGGTTGGCGGCAACATCACACATCTTGTGGCAGAACACCTTTACAAGCTCCCCCCAGAAGAGCGCACTGTTGAGACGGCGTTAGAACTGTTGCGCGAGCATGGCCCGCAGTTCCTACAAAAGCCGCAAAACTTAGTCTTTGCAGATGACAACAAAATGAAGAAATCTGTTCGTGAGGCTGTCCTTAATCTCTTTGAGCTTGAGGACCCTTCAACTATGGTGGTCTTGCCTGAGCATCTTGAAATGAATCTGCGCGTACCAATTAACGGCGTTGAGTTCACTGGCACAGTGGATCGCTTTACTCAAGACGGCGTGAATCGCGTGTCAGATTACAAAACGGGCAAGAGCCCTGGTCGATTCCTAGACCAGAAGCTAACCCAGCCGTACTTGTATGCGCTGGCATTCAAAACCCAACATGCCATTGAAGTGGATGAAGTTGAACTCATTTACTTGAATGCCAAAGAAGTTCACCGGCTGCCGGTTGAGCCTGGGCTTATGGACGCAGCGGGTCAGCAGCTCGTCGAAATGAGCGAAGGAAGCAAGAATGATTTTGCTAACTCGTCATGGGAAGCCAAGACTGGACCGCTCTGCAATTACTGTGCTTTCAAAGACGTATGCCCTGCATTCAATGCTGGAACCACATCGTTGATGCCTGGCTCAGATGAATCGAATACCTTCCTGAGCAGTGCAGGTCTTTTGCAGAAGTAGCCCATGGGAGTTCGATCAGAGGGTCACATAGACTACGGGTGTGCGTAATTCTCGTTACCGGTACACCAGACTTGTGATGGTCCTTGATTCCTTCATGATTGGCATCAGCGGTTTTACTTTCTTAGTTTTTCCAGTCTGGGCGATTAACGAGCTTGGCATGCCAAACTTTCTGGAGCGTGACTGGTACGCGCGCTTTGCCGGTCTGATTTTGGTTGCGCTGTCAGTGCATGTGGGAACCACATCTCGTGATGTTGGTGACAAGGCATTCCGACGTAATGCAATCCTGATGGTCATTGTCTCAGCGTCAGTTGCCAGCTCTGTTTATGTCGCACCTGGAACCGTGACTGGCTTCCGCCTCTTCGTAGTGACAATGGGTGGACTGTGGTCGTTGCTTTATGCGGTGACGTTGCCGATCAAAACCGTCGGTATGCAAGAAGAACCGACTGGTCACTGACTCAAGACCGAGTAGTCACTGGGTCTGAGCCGACGAGCCCTTAGGTTAAAGCGTTCTTCATTGCAGCAAACTTGTTTTGCGACTCAGCAACTTCCGCCTCGCTCTTTGAACCTGCAACGATTCCACATCCTGCATAAAGTCGCAGACTCATAAAGCTGTCATCTTCAACCTGAGCGCAGCGCAATGCAATTCCGAATTCTCCATTGCCATCTGGATCAATCCAACCAACCGGTCCGCAGTAGCGACCGCGTTGCATGCCTTCAAGTTCAGTAATTGTGGCAAGTGCGCGTTCAGTTGGAGTGCCGCATACTGCAGCCGTTGGATGAAGTGCCGCTGCCAATGCGAGCGCGGTCACAGTGCTCGCTAACTCACCTGTGACATCAGTGGCCAAGTGTTGAACATTGGCCAGTTGCAGGACGAATGGCTGCTCGGGTACAACAAGGTCGGTGCAATGTTTGGCCAGGGCACTGGCAACCGATTCAACCGCATATGCATGTTCTTCTTGGTCTTTGTCCGAACCCAGCAGGGCTGCTGCAAGTTCATCGTCACGATCAGAGTTTGAACTGCGGCGCACTGTTCCAGCAAGTACCCGACTCGTGACGTGGCTACCTTGTCGACGAACGAGAAGTTCCGGTGTAGCGCCGACCAGTCCATCAACACTAAAAGTCCAGCATTCGGGGAATGCATCGTTGAGTCGTTGCAGCAAAGCGCCGATGTGAATCGGCTGATCGCTACGTGCCACAATGTCGCGGGCTAGAACCACTTTGTCGAGTTCGCCGCGGCCAATGCGAGAAACCGCTTCATCCACGCTGGTCTGCCATGCGTCTACAGGCACGGACCCCTCGTGCCACGTGATGTTGGTTAAACCATGTGCGGTGTGCACCATTGACGGCAAGTCACGAGCAGTCGCCAGTAAGAGATCTTCGACATCGGTATTAGGGGCGACCACGGTGAGCGTCGTTGCGCCATCACTTCGTCGCAGAACAAACTGCGGAACAACTACGACTGAAGTTTCCTCAGAAACCGCGAACGCGAAGGAAGAAAAGGCAACGGGTTGCTCACCATGAATGTGCTCGCACCAGGCCGACCACCAGCGCGCCGCGCGACTAAATCGTTCTGCTCCCACGAACTCAGCCCGAGTGACTTCACCCCAGCCGACCACGCCACTCTGCGCACCAACTGGTCCCGAGACCCAGGAGAACCCGCCATCTGCTGGAAGTAGCGCAAGGAGGTTGTCAATGTCGGGCACCGCAATCGTGCGCACGGCCAGATGGGCGCCAGCACGCAATGAAGTGGGAGTCATAGTTCTCTAAGCGTAGACCGACTCATGGGCGAGCGCATGGGCGAATGTCGAGGCATGAACTCTGACCCGTGAAGTCGTGCACGGTGTTCATGCGTGACTCCGAAAGTCGTGCACGGTGCGAACTGATGGCAGACTAGAGAACATGTCCCGCGCCAATCTCAACAAAGAGCCACATGAAGTTGCTGCAATGTTTGATGCAGTTGCTAAGAAGTACGACATTACGAATGACATCTTGTCTCTCGGTCAGACTCGATTGTGGCGCAAGGCGGTTGTTCAGGCCGTGGCGCCGAAACCTCAAGAGCGCATTCTGGACCTGGCTGCAGGTACGGGCACGAGTACTCAGCCGTTTTATGCAGCTGGTGCGGATGCAGTGGCTTGCGATTTCAGTGCCGGCATGATCGAAGTAGGCAAAGAGCAATACCCTCACCTCACTTTCGTGCAAGGTGATGCCATGAATCTGCCATTTGAGTCTGATTCATTTGACGCCGTAACGATTTCTTTTGGACTGCGCAATGTGCAAGATACCAGCAAGGCGCTCGCAGAAATGTACCGAGTGACTAAGCCTGGTGGTCGCCTTGTTGTGTGTGAGTTCAGCCATCCGACCTGGTCACCATTTCGCACGGTTTACATGGAGTACTTGATGAAGGCGCTGCCTGCAGTGGCGACCAAGGTGTCGAGCAATCCCGATGCTTATGTGTATCTCGCGGAATCGATTCGCGAATGGCCAAATCAGTCAGAACTTGGCAGTTTGATTTCCCAGGCTGGTTGGGCCGATGTGAAGTGGCGCGATTTGTCCGGGGGCATTGTGGCTCTGCATCGAGCCACCAAGTAGGCTTACTTCGCATTAGTGAAAGTTTTCACAAGCGCACAAAGTAGTTCGGGCACTAGAGGTTTTCACCTCTAGGATTGTCTGGCGAGAAGAACTGTTGTGGCAAGAAGTTAAGAAGTAGCGACGAGAGGTTGGCGAGACTGTGGGACAGGGCAGCGTCTACTTACCCATTCTTTTTCTAGGGTTATTGGCATTCGGCTTCGCAGCCTTCTCGGTAGCGGTTGCCTCCATCACCGGCCCAAAGCGCTACAACCGTGCCAAGTACGAAGCCTATGAATGTGGCATTCAACCTACGCCTCAGCCAATTGGCGGCGGTCGCTTCCCAGTGAAGTATTACCTGACAGCCATGCTCTTCATCGTTTTCGACATTGAAATTGTTTTCCTCTACCCATGGGCCGTGAGCTTTGACGCTCTCGGTCTTTTTGGTCTAGTTGAAATGATCATCTTCATCGTCACCGTGCTCGCTGCGTACGCCTTCGTTTGGCGCCGTGGCGGACTCGAGTGGGACTAAGCGGTAAGAACCGGATTGCGAGGACATCATGGGTCTTGAAGAGAAACTTCCCAGTGGAGTATTGCTCACTACAGTTGAAGGTCTAGCGGGCTACGCTCGTAAGAACTCGCTATGGCCAGCAACCTTCGGCTTGGCATGCTGCGCTATCGAGATGATGGCTTCAGGAGCAGGTCGCTACGACCTTGCGCGCTTCGGTATGGAAGTGTTCCGCGCATCACCACGTCAGGCTGACCTGATGATTGTGGCTGGTCGTGTAAGCCAGAAGATGGCTCCCATCTTGCGTCAGATTTACGATCAAATGCCTGGTCCAAAGTGGGTTTTGGCCATGGGTGCTTGCTCTTCTTCTGGCGGAATGTTCAACAACTACGCCATCGTTCAGGGTGTAGATCACGTTGTGCCAGTTGACATTTACCTGCCTGGCTGCCCCCCACGCCCAGAGATGCTGATCGACGCACTACTCAAACTTCATGACCAAATTAATGACACCAAGTTGGGTTCAAACCGCAAGCGCGAAATCATCTCCCTTGAAGAAGCTGCGCTTGTAGCACCTCCAACTTCCGCAATGACAGGACTGTTGCGATGAGTGATCAAGTAGTACCGGCAGGTACCCCACTTCTTGAGGTAACCACGGTTCGTGAAGGCATGTTCGGCGCTCAGGGTTCAGGCGACACCTCTGGCTTTGGTGGACTTGTTTCGGTAGTTCCAGTTCCAGCACCGTCAGCACGCCCATTCGGCAGCTACTTTGACGTCATTGCTGATGAACTCATCGCTTCACTTCCCGACTTTGGAAGTTCGTTTGAGACTGCAGTCGAGAAGGTCGTTATTGAACACAACGAAATGACTCTCCATGTGCGTCCTTCAGAACTGCCTGCAGTTGCTCGCACACTGCGCGATGAACCGGGTCTGCGTTTCGAATTGTGCCTTGGTGTGAGCGGCGTTCACTACCCAGAACATGAGGGTCGCGAACTACACGCTGTGTATCACTTCCGTTCAATTACCCACAGCCGCAAGGTGCGCGTTGAAGTTTCCGTTCCCGACGCTGATAAGCACATTCCATCGATCATGGACATCTATCCCACAAACGACTGGCACGAGCGCGAGACCTACGACTTCTTCGGCATTATTTTCGACGGCCATCCACACCTGACACGCATTCAGATGCCAGATGATTGGCAAGGTCATCCGCAACGCAAGGATTACCCACTTGGTGGTGTTCCAGTTGAGTACAAGGGCGCAACGATTCCATCGCCAGATCAGCGGAGGTCATACAACTAATGACTGATACATACGCACCGTCTTATGACACGACTGAAGGTCGCGTCTACACCGTTCAAGGTCAAGACTGGGACACCGTACTCGGCGCCCCTGAAGGTGAGCATGAGCGCGTAGTTGTGAACATGGGTCCTCAGCACCCATCAACCCACGGCGTACTTCGTCTCATCCTCGAACTTGATGGCGAAACTGTCACCGAAACTCGTTGTGGCATTGGCTACCTGCATACTGGTATCGAGAAGAACCTGGAGTACCGCTCATGGGTTCAAGGCGTTACCTATGTCACTCGTATGGACTACTTGTCGCCATTCTTCAATGAGGCTGCGTACTGCCTCGGTGTAGAAAAACTGCTTGGCATTACTGAGCAAATCCCAGAACGCGCAACTGTTATTCGCGTCATGATGATGGAACTTAATCGCATTTCCTCCCACCTCGTCGCGCTCGCAACTGGCGGTATGGAACTTGGTGCTTTGACCGCGATGATTTTCGGTTTCCGCGAGCGCGAATTAGTTCTTGATCTATTTGAACTCGTCACTGGTCTTCGCATGAATAGCGCTTACATTCGCCCAGGCGGTGTGGCACAGGATCTGCCAGCTGGTGCTGAGGAAAAGATTCGCGAAGTCATCAATGCACTGCCTCGTCAGATGCGCGACACGACTGACATGTTGGTCGATAACTCAATTTGGTTGGGTCGTACCGACGGCATTGGCAAGTTAGATCTTGCTGGTTGTATGGCGCTTGGCGTTACTGGTCCAGTTCTTCGCGCAACTGGCTTGCCACAGGACCTTCGCAAGACCGACCCTTACTGTGGCTACGAAACCTACGAGTTTGACGTTGTCACAAAGACTTCTGCAGATGCCTACGGTCGCTTCCTTATTCGTGTTGAAGAAATGAAGCAGTCTCTTCGCATCGTTGAGCAGTGCCTCGATCGTCTCAAGCCAGGACCGGTCATGGTTGAAGACAAGAAGATTGCTTGGCCAGCTCAGTTGTCCATCGGTTCTGATGGTCAAGGCAACTCCCTTGAGCACATTCGCCACATCATGGGCGAATCTATGGAAGCGCTTATTCACCACTTCAAGTTGGTCACTGAAGGTTTCAACGTTCCAGCCGGTCAGGTCTACAGCGCCGTCGAGTCGCCACGCGGTGAACTTGGCGTTCACATTGTTTCTGACGGTGGCACTCGTCCTTACCGCGTTCATTACCGCGATCCTTCGTTTACCAATCTGCAGGCTGTAGCCGCAATGTGTGAAGGCGGCCAGGTCGCTGACGTCATTGCAGCTGTGGCATCAATCGACCCCGTCATGGGGGGAGTGGACCGCTAAATGGCAATCAGTCAAGAAACCCGCGAGAAGTCTCGCGAAATTATTGCTCGTTACCCACAGGCACGTTCGGCCCTACTTCCGATGTTGCACCTTGTGCAGTCCGAAGAGGGCTATGTGAGCGCTGACGGCATTGCAATGTGTGCTGAAGAATTGGCATTGACCACTGCAGAAGTTGCAGCGGTTGCTACTTTCTACACCATGTACCATCGCAAGCCTGCCGGCGAATACCACATCGGTGTTTGCATTAACCCTGGTTGTGGCATTCTCGGTGGCGACGCGATCTGGAAGACACTGAGCGATCGTCTTGGCATCGGCCACGATGAAGTAAGCGAAGACGGCAAAATCAGTCTTGAGCGCATCGAATGCCAGGCTGCTTGCACTCACGCACCTGTCATGACAGCCAACTGGGAATTCTTGGACAACATGACTCCAGAATCTGCAATTGAAGTCGTCGACAAACTCCTTGCTGGCCAGCCTGTCAACAGCACGCGCGGCCCAGTCATTCCAACTTTCAAGGAAAACGAACTCCTGCTCGCAGGTTTCGATGACGGCCTGACTGACTTCGGAGGCTCTGCTGACGAATTCATGCTCGCTGGTTTGAATCGCACAAAGGAACTCGGCCAAACTGCACCGGAGGGCACCAAGTGACTCTGACCCCTGTTCTCTCGGCCCACTGGGACGAACCAGATGCCTACACAATCGCTGGCTACATGCGCCACGGCGGTTACTCGGCTTTCAAGAAGGCTTTCGCGACAGCGCCGGATGACATCATCTCGCTTGTTAAAGACTCTGGTCTTCGTGGTCGTGGTGGCGCTGGCTTCCCGACCGGTCTGAAATGGTCATTCGTTCCGCAGAATGATGGCAAGCCGCACTACCTAGTCATTAATGCTGATGAGTCTGAGCCTGGCGCTTGCAAGGACATCCCACTGATGCTCGCAAACCCGCACTCACTCATTGAAGGCGTGATTATTGCGGCATATGCCATGCGTGCGAATCATGCGTTCATCTACTTGCGCGGTGAAGTGCCACACGTATTCCGTCGCGTAAATGCTGCTATTCGTGAGGCTTACACCGCCGGCTATCTTGGCAAGAACATCATGGGTTCAGGTTTCGATCTCGAACTTGTGCTTCATGCCGGTGCGGGCGCTTACATCTGTGGCGAAGAAACAGCACTCCTTGACTCACTTGAAGGTCGTCGCGGCCAGCCTCGGTTGAAGCCACCGTTCCCAGCTGTTGCAGGTCTCTATGCCTCGCCATCTTGCGTGAACAATGTTGAGACGATTGCAAACATTCCACACATCGTCAACAACGGTGTTGATTGGTTTAAGTCATTCGGTACCGAGAAGTCACCAGGCTTTAAGTTGTTCGCGGTTTCCGGTCACGTTAATCGTCCAGGAATCTACGAAGCACCTCTAGGCATCACGATGGCGGAACTGCTTGAGCATGCTGGTGGCGTGCGTAACGGTCACAAGGTCAAGTTCTGGTTGCCAGGTGGATCATCGGTTCCAATGCTGACGCCTGATCTTCTGGATACCCCATTGACCTACGAAGACATTGCTGCCGCTGGCTCAATGCTTGGCACTGGTACTCCGATGATCTTTGATGACACAACCTCAGTCGTTCGTGCAGTCACTGGTTGGCTCGCGTTCTACAAGCATGAGTCTTGTGGCAAGTGCACACCTTGTCGTGAAGGCACCTACTGGATTAGCGATGTGCTTCATCGTTTTGAAGAAGGTCACGGCACTGAGGCAGACCTCGACAAGCTTGTTGAGTTGTGTGGCCAAATTGCTGGTCGTTCATTCTGCGCACTTGGCGATGCAGCGGCAACTCCATTCCCGGCAGCGCTGAAGCACTTCCGTGAAGAGTTCGTGCAAGCAACGCACACACCTGCGAATGATTCTTACGATCCAACAGCCGCCACAGTATTTGCGGGAGCCTCACTATGACCGTAACCGTTCAAACCGTGACAGTCACTGTTGATGGTGTTGCTGTCGAAGTACCGGCTGGCACGCTCATCATTCGCGTGGCTGAGATGCTTGGCACGGCAATCCCACGCTTCTGCGATCACCCACTTCTCGATCCAGTTGCGGCTTGTCGTGCATGCCTGGTTGAAGTTGAAGGTCAGCCAAAGCCTGTGCCTTCTTGTGCCGTTCCGGTAGCAGATGGCATGGTTATCAAGACTCAGCACACAAGTGAAGTTGCGCAGAAGGCACAAGCCGGCGTGATGGAATTCTTGCTGATTAACCACCCCCTCGATTGCCCAGTCTGTGACAAGGGTGGCGAGTGCCCACTTCAGAATCAGGCTATGACGACTGGTCGTGGTGAGACTCGCTTCGATGGTGCAAAGCGCACGTTCCCTAAGCCAATCAGCATTAGCGCGCAGGTTCTCCTTGACCGTGAGCGTTGTGTTTCTTGTGCTCGTTGCACTCGCTTCGCTGATCAGATTGCTGGCGATCCGTTCATCGATCTTTTGGAACGCGGTGCAAAGCAGCAGGTTGGTATTTCTGACGATCAGCCATTCGATTCTTACTTCTCTGGCAATACGATTCAGATCTGTCCAGTGGGTGCTCTCACGAGCGCGAAGTACCGTTTCCGTTCACGTCCATTCGACTTGATTAGCGCGCCAACTGCTTGTGAGCATTGCGCTGCTGGTTGTGCACTTCGTACTGACGTTCGCCGCAGCACTGTCATGCGTCGTCTTGCGTGGGATGCTCCAGAAGTTAACGAAGAGTGGAACTGTGACAAGGGTCGCTTTGCGTTCTTGTACGCCAAAGAAAACCGTCTGACAACGCCTCTTGTTCGCGACGAAGATGGCAACCTAGTTCCTGCCTCGTGGCCAGAAGCACTGCGTGTAGCTGCTGCGGGTCTGGCCGCAACTGCCGCATCAACTGGTGTACTTACTGGCGGTCGCCTGACGAACGAAGATGCAAAGGCGTATGCCACCTTTGCTCGTTACATTCTCGGGACTAACGACATCGACTTCCGTGCACGCGCAGTCAGCGACGAAGAGACTGCATTCCTTGCCAACCATGTTGCTGGCAAGGGTCTTGGTGTTACGTACGGCGATCTAGAGGCCGCTTCGTCTGTACTCTTGGTGAACTTTGAGCCTGAAGATGAGTCACCAATCGTGTTCTTGCGTCTGCGTAAGACTGCACTCAAGACTGGCACGAAGGTATTTTCAGTTGCTCCATACGTAACTGCAGGTCTTGCCAAGATGAAGGGCACACTTCTTGCTGCATCTCCAGCAACTGAAGTTGCTGTGCTGAAGAGCGCCGCTGAGCATCTTTCAAGTGACAGTGTGATTTTGGTCGGCGAACGTGCAGCAACCACTCCAGGTCTTTTGACTGCAGTTGCCGAACTTGCTGCGTCAACTGGAGCAAAGCTGGCATGGGTTCCACGTCGTGCAGGCGATCGTGGTGCAGTCGATGCTGGTCTGCTTCCAATTGATGGTCGCAACACTTTTGAGATCATTGCTGCAACTGGCTCTGACATTCAGGGTCTACTTATCGCTGGTGTTGATACTCACGATGTTGATGGTGATCTTGAGGCAGCAATCGAGCGCGCCCAGTTCGTCGTTTCTCTCGAGACTCGTCACTGTGCAGTCACCGAGCGTGCGGATGTTGTTCTTCCAGTGGCTGTAGTCGCTGAGAAGAGCGGAACATTCACGAACTGGGAAGGTCGCGAGCGTTCCTTCAACACGGTTGTGCCAACACCAGGTGCACTCAGCGATGCTGCTGTGCTCAGTGAACTTGCTCGCGAGTTCGACATGGACCTTGCTTTATCTGACACTAAGGCTCAGTTGGGCACACCGGCTCTGGTAGCTGGCACCGCAACCACCCCAACTGTTGGTGCGCAGCAGGCAGTTTTGAGCACATGGCGTCACTTGTTGGATAAGGGCACATTGCAAGAGGGCGAGCCATACTTGGCTGCCACTGCACGTGTGGCTGTTATCCGAGTAAGCCCGGCAACCGCTGCAAGCTTGAACTTGGTGGACGGAGCAACTGCGACTGTCACACATGGCGAAAAGTCAGCAACTGCACCAGTGATTGTCACCGCTGGCATGGCTGATGGAGTTGTATGGCTGCCAGCCAACAGCGAAGGTGCTGCATTGAACTTGCCATCAGGCACAGTGGTTAACGTCAATTCAGGAGGAGCCGCATGAGTGCACTAGTTCGCGCGGGCGCCGCAGGCGATCTTACGATTTTCGGCCAGGACAACATCTGGATTTCACTCCTGAAGGTGTTAGGCATCTTCGTGATCATGGTCCTCATGACACTGATGACAATTTGGGCAGAACGCCGCGTAGTGGGTCGCATGCAGATGCGCATCGGTCCAAACCGCGTTGGCCCTTTTGGACTGTTGCAGTCTCTGATGGATGGCATCAAGCTCGCGCTGAAGGAAGAGATCATTCCTAAAGGCGTGCACATGGCCGTCTATTGCATTGCGCCGGTTATCTCTGCGACAACAGCATTCCTGACTTTCGCAGTAATCCCGCTTGGCCCGACTGTTTCCATCTTCGGACATCAGACACCACTTCAGCTCACCGATTTCCCGGTCTCCGTGCTTTACGTTTTGGCCATTGCGTCCATCGGTATCTACGGAATTGTGTTAGCCGGTTGGGCCTCCGGCTCTACCTATCCGTTGCTTGGTGGTCTTCGCTCGAGCGCTCAGATGATCAGCTACGAAATTGCAATGGGTCTCTCATTCGTGTCGGTGTTCCTCTACGCATCGTCAATGTCGACTTCGCAGATTGTGGCAGCGCAAGAAAAAGTTTGGTACATCGTTCTTCTGCTCCCGTCATTCGTGATTTACACCATCGCGATGGTCGGCGAAACGAACCGTGCACCTTTCGATTTGCCAGAAGCTGAAGGCGAACTCGTTGGTGGTTTCCACACTGAGTACTCATCCCTCAAGTTCGCTCTGTTCTTCTTGGCCGAGTACGTCAACATGGTGACTGTTTCTGCAATGGCAACCACGTTGTTCCTCGGTGGCTGGCGTGCTCCTTGGCCGATTTCCGCATGGTCTGCAGCCAATACTGGCTGGTGGCCAATGTTGTGGTTCTTCGGCAAGGTCTTTGCATTCCTGTTCGTCTTCATCTGGTTGCGCGGCACACTTCCACGTATGCGTTACGACCAGTTCATGAAGTTTGGCTGGAAGGTCCTAATCCCTTCATCGATCGTGTGGATTTTGATTGTGTCGGTCGCGCGCTACCTGCACAACTCAAACAGCGTCAATTCACGCGCA
>Ga0304729_1002164_pt1 | contig 12069 bp, 15 predicted proteins | sample C_131016_MF_Meta_FD_190475 | JGI IMG/M metagenome (GOLD analysis project Ga0304729, IMG submission 190475) | Freshwater microbial communities from Lake Croche, Canada to study carbon cycling - C_131016_MF_MetaG (v2) (version 2) | ecosystem: Environmental > Aquatic > Freshwater > Lake | place... | reverse complement strand
CCAGCTTCTAGGGGATTTATGTTCTTTGGTTTCGGGCACCTAGCCAGCCTACTCATTTAGGCTTAGGGGGTGCTGAAATTCATCAAGGTTGACCGTAATGCCGCTCTGGTTATCCTGCTTGCGGGAGCCCTGGGCTTCCTTTTGGCTAACTTGGTGCCTGGTTTGGCTCAGGGGATTGGACAGGTTCACCACTATGCGGAATTGGCTTTAGCCCTGTTCTTCTTTGTTATAGGCCTAGAACTAAATCATGAACTAACCTCAGGTGTCTTCAAAAAGAAGAGTTCGCTTTTAGTTCCAGCACTTGCAGCCATATTCGGGGCTTTTATCCCAGCTGGTTTGTATTACTTGGTGACCATGAATGATCCGGTTGCAGTTCAAGGCTGGGCTATTCCTATGGCAACAGACATTACTTTTGCTGTTGCTGTCTTCTCAATCTTTGGTTCAAAGCTACCCAATGGCAGCAAACAGTTCCTTTTGGCTTTTGCAATTATTGATGATCTGCTTGCGATTCTGGTTATTGCTCTGTTCCTGCATTCTGATGTGACAACAGCACTTATTGTTACTGGCTCTGTAGTTTTGGGTTTGGTTGTTCCAGGTAAACATGTTTTGCAAATCCAAGATGCTGTTCAACCTTGGGTGTATTTGATTGTCTTGCCGGTTTATGCGTTTAGCTCTTTATGTTTTGTGTTGAATGCTTCAATTATTGAGGTTGCAACAGGGTTGGTTGCTGTTGCTGTCTTACTTCGTGTTTTAGGTAAGAGTATTGGAATTACTCTTGGTGCTTATCTGGGTTCATTAGTTGCACCTAGTGCTATAAAACTAAAAGATGTTTTTAGAATCAGTGTTCTAGGAGGCATTGGTTTCACAGTTGCATTTTTTGTGAATGATATTGTTTTCAAAGACAATCAAGTTCCCCACACACAAGCCATCGTAGGAAGTCTGCTAGCTGGCCTTATCAGTGTTGGTTTAGGCGCAATAGTTCTAAAGGGTAACAACAAATGAATTACAACAAAGAAGGAATCCTCGATAGAGCAAGAGGGGCAATTCTAGGAACCGCTGTTGCTGATGCTTTAGGTGCTGGTTATGAATTCAAACCACCACTGGCCAAAGATATTCCAGTAGTTTTCAAAAGTGGAGCTTTTGATAAAGGTGAATGGACTGATGACACAGCCATGCTGATCTGTATTGCTAAAGCTGCAAGCAGATCTGATTTGAGTGAAAATCTTGATGCTGTTGCTGAAGAGTTTTACGGCTGGTATGCATCACACCCTAAAGACATAGGTATTCAAACCAGAACTATTCTTGGCAGGCTTTCGAAATCTCCTTCAGCAGAAGAGATGTTGAATGCTTCTATTGAATTTGTTGCTCAAAACGAAAGAGCAGCCGGTAATGGTTCGCTGATGAGAACAGCAGTAGTCGCACTACCTTTTCTGTCTAACCCTGAACGCTTAGGTGAGATTGCTGATGGAGTTAGCGCTCTAACTCACTACGACCTAACCTGCCGTGAGGCATGTGTTATTTGGTCAAAGGCCATAAGGCATGCAATCCTGTTTGAAAACTTTGATGGGGTTCAATTAGCAGTCAATGAACTACCGGCATTCAGGCAAGGCTTTTGGAATGACCTCTTGGATGAAGCTGAAGCTAGTTCAGATCCGAGCGAGTTCTCCAAGAACGGTGGGTAATCCATGCTCTGCAGGCTGCCCATAAGGCAATAACCGTGACGGCAAACAACACCCCTGAGCACTTTGTGCTTGGGGTTGAAGCAGCAGTTCGGGTTGGTAATGACACTGACACCGTGGCGGCTATTGCCGGTGGTTTACTAGGTGCTAGATGGGGCTATTCGGCTATTCCTCAGAGCTGGCTTGATTTAGTGCATGGTTGGCCTGGGTTGAAGGCTAAGGACTTAGTTGACCTAGCGGATGAAATTACCGAACCTATCTGGGGTTAGTCGGTAAACTCTCTTTGAACGAAGGGGATTTACCGTGTCAGCACTTGAACTCGATTTTTGGATTTTCGTTGCCGTTTGTTTCCTAACCTGGATCACATCGGTTATCACCAAGGAATACTCTTGGGTAGACCGCATTTGGTCAGTTATCCCGATTGTCTATGTTTGGGTTTTTGCCTATTACGAATCACTAGACAACCTGAGACTAGACCTGATGGCAGTTCTGGTCACCTTCTGGGGTGCTAGATTGACCTTCAACTTCGCTCGTAAAGGTGGTTATGCACCTGGTGGTGAAGATTACCGTTGGGCTATTTTGCGTCAGAAGATGAACCCTGCTCTATACCAAGTGTTCAACATCTTCTTCATTGTTATTTTCCAAAATGCTTTGCTGTTAGCGATAGCTATCCCAGCTAACCTCGCTCTAAACACACCTCAAGAACTGAACCAAACAGACTTCCTGTTTGGTGCTGCTTTCCTATTACTTCTAATATTTGAAACAGTTGCAGATCAACAGCAGTGGGAATTCCACCTGCTTAAGAAAGCCGGCAAGACCACAAAAGGCTTCTTGGACACTGGTTTGTTTGGTGTTTCACGTCACCCAAATTTCTTTGCTGAACAAGCACAGTGGTGGGTGCTAGCTGGTTGGGGTATCGTGACTGCAAATGGTCATATTGAATATCTAACCGGTGCAATAGTTCTAACTGCCCTGTTCTTAGGTTCAGCTCGTTTCACAGAGCAGATCTCAGCAGGGAAATACACTGAATACAAGGATTATCAGCGGAGAGTTAGCATGATGATTCCTTGGTTCCCTAAGCGCTAAGAGAGATACATCATTCTAAGCAACAACAAGATTGCAAGAGCTATTGTTCAGTTAATTGCACTAGCTCTAGTTGTTGTTGGAATTATTTCTATCGGAAGTGTTAACGCAGCTAAAAAAGCTGAAGACAATTCAGATAACTTCTATTTAGTTCCAACCGGTAGCTACCAGCAGATTGTCACCCATCTAGAAGCACCTTGGGAATTACTCTTTCTTCCTGATGGTCAAGCCCTAGTCGATGAGCGTGATACCGGAACCATCTTGCAGATTGGGTTAGATTACAAAGTTACTAAAGTTGCTTTCACGAGAACCACACCGCCTTGTGTGAAATTCTGTGAAGGTGGAACTTTAGGCATGGCATATGCTGCCGATAGACCTGAGGGAGGCTTATCGCTATTTGTTTATTTGACAACAACCAGGGATAACCGAGTTATCAAATTCGATCTAAACAAAAAAGGCAACACCTGGTCACTAACCAACAGGAGAGATATCCTCACCGGTATTGATCGAAGTGGTAAATCAACCACTCACAATGGTGGGCGTCTAGCCATTGGACCAGATGGCAAGCTTTGGATTTCAACCGGTGATTCAGGCATGAAAGCGGCCACTTCACAGAACTGGAATAGATTAGCTGGTTCTATTCTGAGAATGAATTTGGATGGTTCCATTCCTTCGGATAACCCTAGGGGAACCTATGTTTGGGCTAAAGGCCTAAGAGATACCCAAGGAATGGCATGGGATGATTACGGGAACATGTGGACCACGGAGTTTGGTCAGGATACCTGGGATGAACTAAACCTCATGCAAAAAGGTAAGAACTACGGTTGGCCTATAGCTGAAGGTAACTACAAGTTCGTTGAAACCTACTTACCACCAGGCAACACCGGTTCAAATGGTCAAGGAACTTCAACTGTTCCAGCACCTAAACCAACTATTCCTTCATTGCCTGCTGAAACCAAAATCATGACTGACCCTAGGTATAAATACCCGGCATTAACTTGGCACCCAGCTGATGCTGCCTGCAGTGGGATAACGTACGATCACAAGACTTTGATTTCTGCTTGCTTACGAGGAGGCAAGCTTTGGGTTATCCCAGTCCTAGGGGATAAGAAGCTAGGGAAGCCTATGGCTTTCTTCACGGGTAAGTTCGGCAGAATTAGAAAAGCAACGATTGCTTCAGATGGATGTCTCTGGTTAATAACTTCAAACCGTGACGGTAGAGGTGGATGGTCTTCAGGTGGAGGTTCATCATCTGATGATCGAATCATTCGAATCAGAATGAAGCGCGTTTATTTCTAGATCTAGTGGCTGTGTTTCTTTTTAACCACTAAACCAATGACAAGAAGCATCACACCAGCAAATAGGAAACTTAATCCGGCTATTACAGCGACATAGCCACCTGAAACATCGGCAACCATTGATTCATTTCTTGATTCATTGAAAAGTCGAACTTTATCTAAAGTGTCGGTTATGGCCAGGAATCCATAAATGCCCAAAATGATTCCCATGCCACCGGTAATTAGGCTGCTTCTAAGCAATGTGTTCATCTAGTGTCCTTAGGTAGGTAGATATTCGAACACTACTCCTGTTACCTGTGAAAAGAGAACTTTATTTTGGTGTTCTAGAGAGTTTGTAGTTTTTAGTGGCAAATCCAACTATGGCAAACACCACACCAATTAAAGCTGAACCTAAACCTAAAAGCATAAGGAACGCGAGTCCAAGAGCATTAGTATTTGGCGAAGACTGACTTATGTAAGTAGTTGTCGAAATATAAATACCGAGAATGCAAAGAAGTGCAACACTAAGGCCAATACCTGAACAACCCAAGCTCCACTTAAATGAACGTTTAGCCTGAACACCAGTGCGAACACCACAGTTAGGGCAGTGGTAGTCAAGGCTGGTTAGTTCAGTGGAACAGCTTTTACAGATCATCGCTACTTAGTCTTTCTAACTAATTTGTAGTTCTTCTTAGACTTACCAATTACAAAAGAAATAAGTCCGCTTAGGGCAAGACTGCCAGATATTACGGCAGGAAAGAGACATAGGAACACAGCGCCTTTTAGTGCATTTCCCTCGTTGTCGTATTTAGGCAAGTTGTTAGCAACGTAAGTTATGTAGGCGATGATTAGGATTCCAGCGCCGCAGCCAAATCCTGAGAATCCAATACTTTTCTTGAAGTCTTTCTTAGCTTCAACTCCAGTCTTGATACCACAATTTGGACAGTATGAATCGGCTATGGTCAGACTTTGTTCACATCTCTTGCATTGCATAATTTCCCCTAAATATGAGTTTGCTTTCTGTTTTTCTAAGAGTTGCGAGCCTTAATGACTCTTCTAGCTCTGAAGTAAGCAATCAAGCTAACGATCAAAGCTGGGAAACCAATTAAGTTGGTTTCAGCAATTGTTCCCCTACCAAAAACTTGTGCTGGCCAGCATGTCATAACAGCACTTAGAACAATTAGCACAATTGCAGCATTGATTGTCATGTCGGCTCTAATGGCGATCCAGAAGTAGGTCAGGTAGAAAGTTCCGATCATCAAAAGTGCAGCTAGGTATAGGAATAGAAATAAGGATGAAGCTGAATCCGATAGTGACGGTATGAAAGGTGTCATCACCACAAAGCTAACGAGCAGTCCGGCAACACAGTAAATTGTGCCGACTATCTTTAGTTTTCTCTCCATGCCTTTGAAGCTTCCGAAGAAAGTGGTAGCCAAGGCAAGATAGCTCAGACTCAGTAGTAGTGGCACTTGAATCGGTGATTGGTTCATGCCGATAAAGCCACCCTGGGTAGCTGTATAGACAAAAGTAAGGCAAGAAAAAAGTAGTGTGTAAAGTACGATTTTTGGACTAAACATCGGAACCCCCTAATGGTTTGTTTAATTCTAGGGATACCTCGTTAGTTTTGGCTCATCTGAAGCCATTTTGTAACTTAGAAGATTTACCAAAAAGAACTCAATGTTCTCCACAGCCCATAGCCCAGTTGGGTTTCTGTGGTTATGGGCTAGGTTATTCCAACACTAATTTCCTTTACAGTATTAGATTATTAACATGACTAATACATCAAATACCCTTAGCCGCCGTAAGGTTGGCAGATCAATTGCCATTGAAGCCGGTAAGGCTCTAAACAAAGACAAGACGGTATTCCTGCTGCCAGTGCTGTCCTTCATAGCTCACATTGTTGTGGCCGTGATTGCCCTGATTGCTTGGATTCTAGCTATCCCATTTATGAACACCAATCCGAACGGAACAAACATCGTTGACGTGACCATCGGCATCATTGTCTTTGTGATTTTTGCGTTCATCAACGTTGGCACCCAGGCTGCTGTGATGACCATGGCTAACGAAACATTCGAGGGGAAGAACCCAAGCATCGCATCAAGCATCGGCAACGTGTTCAAGCATGCAAGAAGCCTTTCAGGGCTAGCCGTTCTTGAGGGAACTGTAGGTTTGATCCTCAGAGCTCTTCAAAACGCAGCCAAAGACAACGCAGTCTTGAGAATAGTCACCTCTGTCATTAGCTTTATCGCAGGGATGGTTTGGGCAGTTGCAACATACTTCGCAATTCCATTTATTATCTTCAACGGGGAAACAACTTTTGAATCAATCAAGAAGAGCGCTGCACTAATTAAGAGCAAGTGGGGAGCAGCTCTTCGAGTCAACGTTGCTGTTGGTGCTGTTGTGGTCTTAGGCATACTGCTTTCAATTGGTGGATTTGCTGGAGGGCTTATTGTTCTCCTAAACGGAACTGGTTTGGACAGTGGATCTACTGATCAGAACCAAATCGTTCTCGGTTCATCACTGCTAATCGCTTCAGCGTTGCTACTCATCGTGCTTATCTTGGTGAACTCAACTCTGATGGCGTATGTTCGTGTTGCATTGTTTAGATATGCAACCGGTCAATCGCTACCAGGTTTTGACACTACCAACCTAGATCAGGCTTTCGTAAGTTCAAAAGCTTCCAAATTTGGTTTTGGTGGATCTAACTAGTTTCTCTTTTTAGTAAGCAATGCCAGGTCGGCCTTAGGGTTCACCTGGTATTGCTCTTTAACGCCTATGGAGTTATCTATAAAAGAGTTCAGAAGCCCATTGACGAATGAGAATGAGCCAACGCTGGAACCATCGGTGTTAGTTATCTCATAGGTGGTTGTGGTGCCATTGACCGTTGACAAAACCTTGTCATAGAAGAAGGTTGAACCACCATCAGTAGTGTCAAAGAAGACACTTGATGTGAAACCTCTATCTGGACCGTTTGTGTTCTCTTGAGCTTTAGCTGAATCGAACACCACAGGCTGGTCACCGTACTGGTCCCAACTGACACCTTTATTGCTAGCTTGGTCAAATACCGATCCAGCACTTTGATCGGTGTTGGTGGTGGTCCATGAAGTGTATTGACCATAGGTTTCGGTCATTTGAGTCATGATTTCCTCAAAGTTACTAACCGTTAGTTCGCTATGAAGCTGAGTGGTTTCATAGAGGTTTAGCGCTTGCTTCATTAGTGAATCAATGGTGTCTCGGTCGTAACTTAGGGCTAGCTGGGTGCTGCAGCCGGTTGGGTAATAGAAGCAGACTTCTTCAGGGTTATCTGGACTAAATAGGTTCTTCTGAAGGGTAATGCTTTGAACCAGGTCATCCTGAACTAGGAAGACGATATCGGTGTTGATTGTCCCCATTGAACCTGTGGTGTCTTTGAGTTGAAGTGAGAGGGTGTATTTCTTTTTATCAACGCTCACATTCGAACTCAAGATTTTGAATGTGGTGGATGCAAAATCAAAAGTTGAGTTGACTTGAGCTTTGGCAAAACCAAAAGCACCTCGCAAGGATAGAACATCACCAGGAGTTTTTCTTGAGATCTGTTTCGAAGATTTATCAACGTTGAACACAGCTGAATCAACAAAGAAGGTTGAGTTAGGTTTATGAACTTCGGTAACAGAAGTTCCATCAGGCAAAGTGTCTATGAGGACAACACCTAGGGTGGCCGCTTGTTTGGTTGTGTTATCAATTGCCTTCATGAGCTTTGGTTGCGCTGAGTTGAGTGAACAACCGCTTAGTGCAGCTAAAACAATTACTGAAATAGTTAGGAAAGATAACTTGCGCATAGGTTCACTCTATTTAGATTTAATGTCTGACTGCTGGGAGACCAGTTTGTAATAGAAACCCTTTTTAGCCATAAGTTTCTTGTGATTACCTGATTCAACAATCTTTCCCTTACGAACAACAAAGATGACATCCGCTTTGACTACCGTTGAAAGTCGGTGAGCAATAGCGATGGTTGTTCTGCCAGTTATGGCGTTATCCAAAGTTTCTTGCACTATACGCTCGCTCATAGTGTCCATGGCGCTGGTAGCTTCATCGAGGATCACTACCGGAGGGTTCTTGAGCAATACTCGAGCAATAGCTATTCTCTGCTTTTCTCCACCCGATAATCGATAACCACGCTCACCAACTAACGTGTCGTAGCCCTTAGGGAAGCTCATGATGGTTTCGTGGATGTTGGCAGCTTTAGCGGCTTTCTCTATCTCTGATTGTTTGGCTTTAGGGTTCGCGTAGGCAATGTTTGCTCTGATGGTGTCATAGAACAGATATGTCTCTTGGTTCACAATACCGATGTTGGCAGTCAGATCTGCATGAGTGAGATCTCTAACATCAACCCCACCGAATGAGATGCTGCCCTGGGTGGTGTCATAGAACCTAGGGATTAGGTAGGCCATGGTTGTCTTACCTGAACCCGAAGGACCAACAAAAGCTGCATATTGGTTTGGCTCTATTTCAAAGCTGATGCCTTTGAGAGTTGGCTCTGCTTCATCACCGGTTTCTGGATAAGAGAAAGTGACGTTATCAAATCTGATCTTGCCAAGATCTTTCTTAGCGATTTTCTTGGGCTTCTCAGGATCTTTGATAGCTGGGTTCAGATCCAGGTATTCAAAGATACGAGCAAATAGCGCTGAAGAGGTTTGCAAATCTAGTGCTATTTGCATCAAACCCATCATTGGGAACATAAGTCTTGATTGGGCTGTGGTGAAGGCAACCACTGTTCCAGCGGTTAGTAATGCGTTGTTGGTGATTAGAAAACCGGCAACTAGATAGATCACAGCTGGAATTGAAGATAAGAAAATCTGCACCATAGTGAAGAAACCTTGACCACTCATGGTTTGTCTAACCTGAAGGTTTATCTGGTTTTGATTCTCTTTGGCATATCTTGTTACTTCTTCCTGCTGTCTGCCGAAGGATTTAGCTAACAGAATACCGCTGACTCCTAGAGCTTCCTGAGTGATGGATGACATTTCACTCAAAGACTCTTGAGTTTTAGCAGCTATCTTTCCTCTGATTCTTCCAACTTTTCTTTGCAGGAGAACCATCAGCGGTAGCAAGATCATGGCAACAATAGTTAGCTGCCAACTGAGAATAATCATGGCAACTATGGCAGCCAGTACTGTTACCGAGTTACCGATAACCGTTGAAACAGTGTTGCTTAGAACACTGGCAACACCACCAACATCGTTTTGCAACCTGGATTGAATAACACCGGTCTTGGTCTTGGTGAAGAACGCTAGTTCCATTGATTGCAGGTGATCAAAGAGTTTCACTCTCAAAGCACCCATAACCTTGTTACCAACATTGGAGGTCAGATAGGTCTGAGCGATACCCAAAAAACCATTGACGATATAGATACCAATCATGATCCAAACAATCATGGTTAGAAGACCGATATCAGGTGAACCGTGGGTTGGGAATAACCCCTGGTTGAAAGCTTCTTGGATAAGCAGTGGGGGAATGATGCTCAAGCTAGCGCTAATCAGGATTAGCCCGATGGTGAGAGTTAGAGGTGCTTTGTGTGGCTTGAAGAGTTCGGCTATTCGCTTACCGAGGTTAGGGATTTTAGGTGCATCCGCGTTTTTAGCTCTAAGGGTGTCAACGTCGCCACCAAATCGACCCATAGGGCCACCATGCATGCTCATGGTTCAAGTCTATGGGGCTAGTATTCACCCTTGACCACGAAGAATGAGCCTCTGATTTCACCAGCAAGCTTAGATTTCTGTCTTGCGAACTTGAATTTAGTTGCTAGTTCCTCAGGAACATCCATACCCATCGATAACTTGAAACCAACAGCTCGCTTCTTAGGGTCTTTCAGGTTATAGAGAACGTTTATCGCGAGTCCGCTTTGATAGAAAACATAGGTCCACCGAACATCACCAACTAATAGTTCAACTGCTTCAAGTGGTTTTGATTTGATCTTGATGTCGCGTTCAAGTAAAACTTTGTGAACATAAGCAATCAATTCTTTAGCTTCTTTAGCTGGAAGTGTTGCAAAATCAAGATCGTAATGATTCTTGAAGTAACGAGCTTCATTAGCTCTAAGACCAGCCAAAGCCTCAGCAACAGGAGATGAGGTAAGACCTTTAGTAGACACTTCTTTGAAATCAACGATTTTGGCAGGCATTCGGTAAGTCTACCTAGGTTAGTAGTCGGGCCTTGGCTTTTGCCGACTTTGATTTCTTGTATAGGGCCTGATCAAAGGTAACTAGGTCAACATTAAGACTCTTGGCAAGCGCTAAAACACATGCATCAGGCATCTTTAGGCCAGTAGAGGAACGGACTTTCGCTACCTCAACCGACAGGTCGTCCGTCAGATCTACGATGTTGAATCCTGCAGATTTAATGTTCTTTACAAAAAACTTCAATTCACCACTAGAAGCTGGATGGGTCAGAATCTCCGCATGAGTTATAGCGGAAAGGTAAATGTCTGATGAAGAACTTTCAAGATAGCATCGCAAAGCCTTATCGTGATGGTAACTGTTCCGATCAAAGAGAGCGATCACCACATTCGCGTCAAAGACTAATCCGGCCATTCGCTTTTTCTTTGCTCGTCGAAATCTGCTGGCCACATTCCTGTTCCTGCATCAATAAGTCTTTTCAATGCATCCTGGCGTTGAGTGGACAGTGCCGCAGCCTTTAGCTTGATAGCTTTAGATCCTTCATCGAGAATCTTTCGCAGTAATTCGGTCCTAGTTCGGCACTCGGGCCAAATCAAGACGGCTTTATCTAAACTCTCAGCGAGCTCATCGCTCTCTGTGATCATGTGACGGGTTCTAGTCGTTGGCATGCAAAGAGTGTAACACTTTTATATAAAGTGCAACACTACTTTAGTTCGCGCAACCAAGCACTAGAAGTTCTACCAGCTTTACGCATGCGTTCAAGTCTTAGCGCTAGCCAAACCATCACACCTGCAATTAGCAAGAGCAATACCCAGAGGAACCACTGATCTTTTTGAGTTTGTTTGAACCCGTATGGAAGTGCGGTGAGCAGAACACCAATGAGACCCGGATAGAACAAACCTGCAACTTCACGCATGGTTCCAAGCACCAACATGGTTAGAGCAACAATTAGAACGATTCCAAAGCGCCACCAATCCAAAGGTTGCAATTCTGGCTTAGCTAAAGCAACCAGAGCATTGAATAGTGCTGGAGCTAAAGTTATCGTAATTGGAATACCTAGGAACAGTCTTGAAGTTCCAGTGATCTTGCCACCCAAACGAGCTATCGCAAGAATTGCGAAGATCAAGATACCAACCACCATGGCGGTGTTCTGAACCTGCCAAGCACTACCTAAACCATCACTCTGTGAAGCAACAGCAGGAACCACTAGCAACGCAAGACCGGCAATACCCATCGAAGCGTTAGCTAGATTACCTCTGCGAAGACCAAGGGTTAGCAATGCAATCGAAACCAAGATGGTTATCACTTCGCGTGAGATTTGATCTAGTCCTAGGTCAGTGAAGCTAACTCCCCAAGCGGTATAGGTGAAGAAGGTTGAAGGTAGTAGTGCAACACCAATCGGGAAGCCCCAGCTAAACAGTGTGGTCTTTAGCTTTAGGTGTTTCAGAGCAACCTGGTGAACACCAAGGATAGCTAGAGCAGATAGCACGGAATAGATTTCTGGACCGTTATAGGAAATCCAGTTCTTGGAGATTGTGTATGCCAAAGATAGAGCAAAACCAATAGTGGCTGCGTAACTTGTGACAATCCAACCCTGAACCGGGTTCTTTCTTAGTCTGAAGAGAGCAAAGCCAGAAATAAGTGCAGTTCCTAGAACTTCTCTTAGGTTGGCATTTAGACCATTATCAGGACCAACTAGCGCATAAATAAGAGATAGCGCTGCTGAACCTAATACTGGAACATCAACTAAGAGTGTTGATCTGAACTTGCCGGTCATCTTTCCAGATAGCAGTGTTGAAACGATGAATGCTATTGAAAGGAACAAGCTATAGAACTCTGGTGTGAATGGAAGATCAACCTGAGTTTGGATGGTGT
>Ga0304729_1002155_pt1 | contig 12103 bp, 7 predicted proteins | sample C_131016_MF_Meta_FD_190475 | JGI IMG/M metagenome (GOLD analysis project Ga0304729, IMG submission 190475) | Freshwater microbial communities from Lake Croche, Canada to study carbon cycling - C_131016_MF_MetaG (v2) (version 2) | ecosystem: Environmental > Aquatic > Freshwater > Lake | place... | reverse complement strand
ACTACCTCCGCGAGGCAACACAAACTCCCCGGCGTCGTAGCTACCGTTCTCGTTGTCGTCACGGTAAGCGTCGCCCATGTCGGTTAGCGTGTCTGCGCCGATGTCAAAGCTGTTGTTGCGATTGTTATCCGCATAGATTTTGACGCCCTCCGCAAACGCCAAAATCGGAACTCTTCCGTACTGCGCCGCAGGCCGGGGCTGCTGGCTGGAAAAAGTCACCGAGCACGATGAAATGCCGTTAGCCTTGGTAGTAGCGCAACTAGGTTGAATTTGTCCTCCGCCGGATGTGAAATTAATGACGGTTCCGTCCGGCACCGCATTGCCTTGCCGGTCGGCGACCCGGATCGTCAGCGTCGTAGTGATTCCATCGATGTCCTGCCCCTCCAGGTTGTAGCTCGCTGCACTCAGGCTGAAGCGGTCTTGGGCCGGCGGGCCTGATTGCACGGTGATATTGCTGGAAAAAGCGTACGCCAAGTCATTGAGACTGACTTTGACTTGAACCGGCCCAGGCACGGTTCCTGCATAAATTTGAAAGTTCACCAAGCCTAAACTGTCGCTTGTCAAGGTCAAAGGTGCTGTGGAGCCCGCAGCATTGAGGCCGACACCTCCCGGATTCGCGGTAATCGCCGCAGTGACTGTTGCATTCGGATAGATGGCTCCTGTTGCATCTAAGACCTTGAACTTCAGCGCCGCCTGCGTGCTCGCTCCCGAGCCCTGCACATAAATCACCGGCGAGGAAGCCGATACAAAGTTCACCGCGCTCGCAATGGGCGCCGCCACCGAAAGTGCGGGCGCATCCAGCGTGCTGCCAGACGCAGTCGCCGAGAGTTTGACGCTGCCGCTGCACGAGGTGCCATCGGCCTTGAGTGAGGAATAAGTAGAAGTGGCCTGCCCGCTGCCATTGGTCAGTGAAATCGCGGGACTCAGCGAGCCACAATCAGCGCTGAGGCTGATCGGAACACCGCTGACCGCAACACCACCGGCCTTCGCCTTGATCGACACCGAGGTGGTGGCACCGGCGGCCAGGCTTTGGGAGCCCAAGGTGAAGGCTTCCAGATTGACGGCCGTGGCCGCAACGGCAAAGTCCAAAGTTGTGCTCAAAGATGTCGTGCCCACGGTAACCGTTGCGCTTGCGGTGGCGGCGCCAACGGCTACCGCACTGCTGGAGTTGATGCCTACCGTCGCGATTCCATCCGCCCCGGTTAAGGCTGAATCTGCTTGCAAAGACGCCAAGGTAGGCCCCGCTGTGACGGCGAAGGTCACCCGCACACCCGCGATCGGGCTGCCATCGCCTTTTTTGTAGCTAAACCGCAGCAGCTGATTTGCGCCAAACTTCAACGCGGAAGACTTTTGGACGCCGTTGACATCGGAGAGTTCCAAGGCCAGGACATTGGGCACTTGTACCGGCGTCTTGATAGACACGTTGAGTATGGCCGCCACATTGCTCACCCAGCCAGTCACCGTTACGGCCGCGGCCGTAGAGGCGTTTGCAGGGCTCACGTCGATGAAAGCCTCTCCTTTGTCGTTTGTCAATGCGGAACTGACAATGACCAGATCGGTCGCCGAAGAGCTCGAATACTTGACCACCGCGTTGGCGATGGGGCTGCCATCGGCCGCCCGATAAACCGCCTTGATGCGCTGCCCGCCGCCAAAGCTGACCGTCGGAACGATGGCGTTGGCCGAGTTTTCCAGTGTCAAGGTCAGGGTGGGGCTGCCCTGGGCATTCACTGCAAAATCCACCGTACTGCTTGCATTGACCGCCGTAGCGCTGACCGTTGCCGCGCCAGATACCGTGGGGTCTACCGGATTGATCGCGACATACACGGTACCGTCGGCATCGCTTAGGCCCGAGCTCCTTTGCAGTGTCATGCCCGCTGCACCCTTGGTCACCACAAAACTCACCGTCGTATTTGCGACGGGGTTTCCCTCGCTATCGATATACACCGCGCGGATAAGCTGCCCCCCGTTGTAACTGATCGCCGGCGAAGCAAGCGCCACGCGATTTTTATCGACCACCGAGAGCGTCAGCTTGTTCAGCCCGGCGGCCTTGGTCTTTACGGAAACATTGAGCATGCCCACGACCGTGCCCACAAAGGCTTGTACCGTTGCCCCGCCGACGGTCGTGGCGCTGACGGGCGCGACGTCGGCATACGCAAAGCCCCTGGCGTCGGTAATGGCTGCGCTGACCACCGTGAAATCGGTGGAGCCGCCCGTGGAAAACTTGACCAGGGCGTTGACGATAGGTGTACCTGCGGCAGACAAGTACAGCGCGCGGATGCGCTGACCGCCGCCATAACTCACGGTCGGAACACTTCCACTGGCCGAGTTCTCCAGCACCAGGGTCAAAGTTGGACTGCCCTCGGCAGTCACCGCAAAATCGATATTGCTACTGCTACTGCCAGCCGTTGCATTGACCGTGGCAGCGCCCGCAGCGGTGGGTCCGGTAGAGCTAATGCCCACATACGCCACCCCATTAGCGTCCGTCAAGGCCGATGAAACTGCCAGTTTGGCGCCATCGACCCCTTTGCTTACCGAAAAGCTCACCGTGGCATTGGCGATAGGGTTTCCGGTCTCGTCGCGGTACAAAGCGCGGATGCGTTGGCCAGTTTGGTAACCAGTTGAAGTAGTTGGGTTGCCCGCCGCATCAACTAAAAAGAGACTGAGGGTCGAAGAGCCTCCGCCCACAATCCGGAAATTGAGCAGGCCAGTGGCAGATGCATTGCTGGCAGTGACCGTAACAGCTCCCGACACTTTCGCGTCGGTGGCGTCTACGCCAATAAATGCTACGCCCGAGGCATCGGTGAGCGCAGAGCCTGAACCGAGCACCGCACCCGACCCGAAGCTAATCGCAAAATTCACCACCCGCCCGGCTAAAGGGGTTCCGTTGGCGTTGGTATAGACAGCACGAATTTTTTGCCCACCACCAAAATTCACATTGCTGGTGGCTGCGCCACTGGCGGTAACCAAAGACATGGACAGCACATCGCTGCCCTCCGGCGAGAGCACAAAATTCACCGAGGACGTAATGCTGTCCGCTGTGGCAGATACGGTAGCGACACCGGCGACAGACGATCCACCGGAACGCACCGGCAGGGTTGCAACGCCGGACTCATTCGTTAGCGCCGAGTCGCCGCCCAATACCACCCCCGTCCCCGAAGTCACTGAAAAAGCAATCCGTGCACCTTTGATCGGCGCACCCGAGGCGTTGAGATAGGTTGCTTGCAACGTTTGTCCTGCAAAGGTGACTTTGGTCACCGATGCACCCGCACTATCGAGTACCGCCAAAGTAATCGACCCATTGGGCAATGATGCGCTGGAATCGGTAGAGGCATTGCTTGCAGACCCCATCGGCTTGCCGGGACTGCCTCCGCCCCCACCACAAGCGCCCAGCGCAAGCGCCAATACAGCCCCGCATATCATTTGAAGTAATTTCATCATCCCTCTCCCAAGCACCTTAAAAATATGGGCGGCGATTTACCGCGCTGCCGTTGCTTCCGAAATCAGCTTAGGCGTTAAAAACACGAGCAATTCGGTTTTCTTGACCAGCGTAGAGCGGTTTTTAAATAGCGCACCTACCACGGGCAGATCGCCAAAAAATGGTACCTGCGTCACGTTTTGTGTATCGTTTTGCTCATAAATTCCACCGATCACCACCGTGCCACCGTTTTCCACCAACACCTTGGTCTGGATGTGCTTGGTATTGATGGTGGGGCCGGCCGCGGTCACGCTGCCCACGCTGTCTTTGCTGACATCCACTTCTAGGCTGATATTTCCGTCGGGGGTAATTTGCGGAGTGACTTCCAGTTTGAGCACGGCTTTGCGAAAGCTCACCGCCGTGGCCCCGCTGCTGGTCGCCATTTGGTAAGGTACTTCGGTGCCCTGCTCTATCAGGCTTTTCACTTTGTCAAACGATGTGATGCGCGGGCTGGAAATCACCTTGCCCGTGCCATCCGATTCCAGCGCCGAGATTTCCAATGCCATCAAGCGATTGGAAGCGGCACTGAAAATCGTCATCGCCAAACTGGCCGGCGCAAAGCCGCCTTGGCCTACTGCGGGCATATTGACAAAGCTGCCGCTGGTGTCGACCGTTCCCCCGGTGGAGGAGGATACGGCGTTGGCGTAGCTGGTGCCAAAGGCAACCCGGTTTTCGCCGCCGATTGAATAGCCTCCGTTGCCCCCTTGCTGGGCCCGCATATCGACGCCGCCGAGCTTGACGCCAAGCGATTTTCCGAAGTCGTTGGTCGCCTCCACAATGCGCGCTTCGATCAGCACCTGGCGCACCGGCACGTCGATTTTTTCGAGCATTTGACGCACCTGGTCTAGCTTGGAGGCGATGTCGGTGACAAAAAGCTGATTGGTCCGCGGTTCGGCAATGGCGCTGCCCCGGTTGCTAAGGAGCCTTCCACCCGGCGCGGCACCGGCGCTGGCGCTGGCGCCGCCGCCCGTGGGCGCCGGACTGGCCGCACCGCCGCCTGCGGTCAGTTGCGGCGCGATGTCACTGGCCTTGGCGTAATTGAGCTGGAACGACTGGGTGCGCAAGGGCTCCAGGCTTTCGCTGGAGGCTTGGGACTCGTAATCCGCTTTTTCCTTAGCGGCAATTTCTTCCTTGGGTGCCACCCACAGCACATTGCCGTTTTTGCGCACGGCCAAACCTTTGCTGCGCAAAATAATCTCTAAGACCTGGTCCCAAGGCACGTTTTGCACCCGCAACGTCACGCTTCCAGTTACCGAATCGGACGTGACAACGTTGAATTTGGTGAAGTCTGCAATGACCTGCAAGACCTGGCGGACATCGATATTTTGGAAGTTGAGCGAGAGCTTTTCGCCATTGAACCCCTCGCCCTGGGACAACTTTTTGGTATCCGGCTTATAGGCCTTGATGTCGATGACCAGTTGTCGATCGGTCTGGTACGCGGTGTGCTCCCACGCACCCTGGGGCGAGATCAGCATCCGGACCCTATCGCCTACGGTGCTCGTGCTGATGGTTTGTACCGGCGTGGCAAAGTCGATGACCTCCAGGCGCTTGCGCAAGCGCTCGGGCAGGCTGACATTGCTGAAATCTACCACCAGGTTGGTGCCGATGGCCTTGATGTCTGCTGCCACACTGCTGTTGGGCAGGCTCACAATAATGCGCCCCGCCCCGTCACTAGAACGCTGAAACTCGATATTGCTCAAGGGTTCGCTGGGCGCACGCGCGGCCAAGTCTGCACTCCCGGAAACCGGGGCGCGCACCAAGGGCGTCTCCTCACTCACTATGGACTCTAAGGTAATCAAGAGCGACTTGTCGGCCAGTGCCAGACGGTAGTTGGCAGGACGGCGCAAGTTCAGCACCACGCGGCTGCGCTCGTCCGACTGCGCGACAAGGGCTGAATCGACCAGCACCTGTGCCAGCGCCACGCGTCCCATGCCCATGGCACTGCCCACGCCGGGAAAGTCCAACGCAATACGCGCCGGGTTTGGGGTGGCAAAGGTTTTGGGTAGCGCCGTCAAGGCATTTGCAAAATCAATACGGACCTGCTCCTGCCCGCCATCGCGCGAACCGGTAATGGCGACCACTGCGTTTTGGGCCAGCGCCAGCGATGCGCACAAGGACACCGTCCAAGCAAGCAAAGCACGAACGAGGGTGAATGTCCGAAAAGAGATGTGCGTCATTTGCTTACTTCCTGCAATTTGAGTTCTACACTGCGCTCTATCCAATGGCCATTGGCGTCCAGCGTGAGTTCGCGCAACTTCAGGCCGTTCTCATCCAGGCGGGTCACCTTGCCCAGGTTCTGGCCCATGTACGAGCCCAGCGCCACCTGGTGCAGCATGCCGTTGGCACGCACCAAAGCGATGCGCTTGCCGTCCTTGGCCAAGGTACCGACAAAAGTAATGGACTCCAGCGAAAATCCCTCAAGCAACTGCTTGATGTGCCCGCGCTCGGCCTCCAAACCCGCAGGCCGAGGCACTGGGCTGGCGACCACTATTTCTTTGAAGTAATTCGTTTTTGAGAAGGGGTCGATCTTTCCTTGGCTTTCGTACTCCAAGTGCTCAAAAGGGCGTGGCGTCGGTATTTTTTTGATGCCTGGAATGACCGCAGCGCGCTGCTCGGCCAGCCAGGTGCGTAACTGCTCCTGGGTCGATGGGCCGCAGCCCGCCAGCGCCACACCAAGAGCCGCTAAAGTCAGCCAAGGCAGGCCGTTCATTTAGGGGCCCCTGGCGCGCTGGCGGCTTTTTGGGCGACAACTTCTGCGGCATCAAGATAGCGGTAAGTTTTAACCGTTGCCTCAAAGGCCAATACGCCCTCCGCCTTGGGCTGCACCGCGATATTGCTCAAGGTCACGATACGCGGCAACTGCGCCACATCGGCCGCAAAACTCGCAAAATGATGATAACCACCCACCACCCGGATGCTGACCGGAATAATGGCGTAATAGGTCTTCAAAGTAGAAGGGCCCGGCCGGAATAGCTCGAACTGCAGGTCCCGTCCCACGCCCGCCTGATTCACAGCGGACAACAATCCGGCCATTTCGGCTTTGTTGGGCAGCAATTTCTCCAGGCCTTCGACCGTCTCGGCCACTTCATCGCGCTGCTTTTTAAGTAGTTTCAGACTCGCTGCTTTGCGTAATTTGTCCGAAAAATCCTCGCGCAGCTTGGCCTCCTGGGCATGGGCCTGTTCCAGATCGTTCGCAAAATCACTGAGGGGGAAATACCAAAGAACGCCGACTACCGCGATGCTGACCGCTACCAGTAACAGCACGCGCGGCAGCACGGGCCAGCTTGGCGGATTGCGCGGGTCAAGTCCCCGAAATTGCAGGGCCAGCGCAGCGGCCCGCGCTTTGTAGTCTATGCGTGCGCTTGAAGCTTGGGCCATAGTGAAATACTTATTGAAATGGGCTCAGTTGCCACTGGCCGCTAGGGCGGCAGATCCAACACGCGCAGCGGGATTGGTTGCCACGGGGGTCGAGGGCGCGGGCGCGGCTGAGGCGGGCCGCTCAGCCGCCTGGGACCTGAGCAAGGCGACTTTCAAGCTGAACTTGAACACCTTGACCTGCTCTTTGGAGGCCATGGTCTGAATTTCAGAGGTAATTTCCACCAACTCCGGGCGCACAAACCAACCTTCAGGCCGGCCCAGGTTGTTCATGAATTCGGCGACTTTTTCATTCGATTCAGCCGAACCTTCGAGCACCAAATCTAAATCCTTTTGGTTCAGTTTGGTCAGCATCACGCCTTTGGGTAAATTGGCCGAGAGTTCGGTGAGCATGCGCACGGGTGAATTGCGGTCTGCCTGGATATCCTCGACCGCGCGCTGGCGTGCTTGCAAAGCGGCGATTTGCGCCTCCAAGTCTTTGATTTCTTTGATTTCGTTTTCGAGAACTTTGATCTCGCCTTCGAGCACCGCGACATTTTCGTGCTCGACCTCGATGGCTGCGACCAAGGCGCCATAAATCAGGAAAGCAATAATTCCACCGACGATGACGGCCAAGAAGACGGCCGCATTGAACTGCTCTTGCTGACGCTTGCGCTCGGCCTCGCGGTGCGGCAGCAGGTTGAGACGAATCATGCTTGAAAGCGCCGCAATGCCAATCCACAAGCGCCCAAATACATGGGCGCGCTTTGCAGGCTTTCTTGTTTACGAAAACTGGCGCCTAGCGTCATGCCCTCAAAGGGATTGACGATGCTGCACGGCGCCTGCAAAGCACTCGAAATCGACGCCGCCAAGCCACCTACCAGCGCACCACCGCCAGCCAGAAAGACCTGATCGAGCTTATTAAATGCCGTGCTGTTGAAGAACAGATGGGTGCCACGCTCAAACACTTGCACCATGCTTCCCACAAAAGGGGCGAGGACGGCCGATTCATAGTCCTGGGGCAAATTCCCAGCCTGTTTGCGTTTTTCGGCGTCCGATTGTGAGTAACCGTAATGCTCGGCAATGCGCTGCGTTAGTTGCTCGCCACCCACACCCTGGTCGCGCTCATAGACAATCTCGTGACCGCGCGAGACCTGCAAGACCGTGCGACTCGCGCCGATTTTGAATAAGGCGCACAAAAGGTCTTTTTTATCTTGAAATTGCAGGGCGACAAGTCGCTCCATCGCGCTTTGCAGCGCGTAGGACTGCACGTCCACCACCACCGGAACCAAATCGGCCATATCAGCCAACTCTTGCAGGCTTTCCACGCGCTCGCGCCGCGCCGCAGCGATCAGTACATCGGCCAAATCGTCGCGCAAGGCATTGGGGCCGATCTGGCAAAAATCAAGGCGCACATCCTCCAGGGGAAAGGGGATGTATTGGCGCGCCTCTGTCTCGACTTGGTCTTCGAGCTCCAAGCCTTGCAAATCGGCACGGATGGTGATCTTCTTGGTAATCACTGCGGCGGACGGGAGCGCCAAAGCGACGTTTTTGGTTTTGATCCTGTGTTTAGCCAGCAGGGCGCGCAAGGCGTTGGCGACATCGTCCATTTTTTCGATGCCTGCATCGCCGATGCAACCTGCGGCAAGCGGCTCACTGGCAAGGGTTTCAAGCACTGGGCTTTGGGCTGTCCCGCCCAATCCGACGGCCTTGATACCCCAGGAACTGAGATCAATACCCAGAATTTCCTCCGGTCCGCGCTTGAACAAGGATTTCAAATCCATTAATTACCGCCCTAAATGTCGTGATTTTGATAGTTTTTCCGCGATGATTACCAATAGTACCATTAAATTTAGTAATTAATACCAATTGCATTGCGCACCGAGGCCGCCTTGATGGGGGTGGCATCGGGGTTTGCCTTAGCGGTGTTCTAGGGCCGCGGTGCTGGGGTCGGGTCTGTTGCGGCGACAATTGTGCTTTTCTACTGCTCGATGTATGTCTGAGACGCCTGCCGCCACTCCTGAACCCAAGCCCCCAAAATCTGCCCCCGCACGCACGGTATGGGGTTGGATGGGACGCATCGCGCTGGTGCTTTTAGGTCTGTTGACCGCAGCGCTGGCATCGGGTGTGATCCTTGTGGCTATCGTGATGGCCATGGCCTACCCCAATTTGCCTGATATTTCCGATTTGGAGGACTACCACCCCAAGCTCCCCCTGCGCATTTTTTCGGCTGAAGGTGAGTTGATCGGGGAATTTGGCGAAGAGCACCGCACGCTCACACCTATTGAAGAAATACCAGCGGTGATGAAAAACGCCATCCTGGCCATCGAAGACGCCCGCTTTTTCCAGCACGGCGGCGTCGACTACCTGGGCATGATCCGGGCGGCGGCGGCCAACGTGGGCCGCTCCAAGAGCCAAGGCGCCTCGACCATCACCATGCAGGTGGCGCGCAATGTATATTTGTCCTCGGAGAAGACCTTTACGCGCAAGGTTTACGAGGTATTGCTCACCTTCAAGCTCGAGCACAACCTCACCAAAGACCAGATTCTCGAAATCTACATGAACCAGATCTTCCTGGGCAACCGGTCCTACGGCTTTGCCGCTGCCTGCGAAACCTACTTTGGCAAACCGCTCAAGGACATCACCATCGCCGAGGCGGCGATGTTGGCTGGCCTGCCCAAAGCGCCCTCGGCCTACAACCCGATCAAAAACCCGCGCCGCGCCCGCATCCGCCAGCAGTACATCATCGAGCGCATGCTGGAAAACGGCTTTATCACTGCTGAGGAGGCCCAAAGCGCCAAAGCCCAGGTCTTACAGGTGCGCACGGCCGCCAACCGGCCCCAGGTGCACTCCGAATATGTGGCCGAGATGGTGCGCCAACTGATGTACGACCAGTACGGCGAAGCCACTTACACCAGGGGCCTTGACGTCATCACCACGCTGGTGGGTGCCCAGCAAGAGGCGGCTTACAAGGCTTTGCGCCGCGGCATCATGGACTTTGAGCGCCGCCAGGTTTACCGGGGGCCCGAAAAATTCCTGACGCTGCCCACCGAGGCGCAGGAAATGGAAGACGCCATCGACGAGGCCCTGGACGAGCGCCCCGACAACGGCGACGTGCTCTCGGCCGTGGTCATTCAGGCCGAGGCTAAGCGCGTCATCGCCCAGCGTACGGGGGGCGAAGTACTGGAAATTACCGGCGAGGGCCTCAAGCCCGCGCAATCGGGCTTATCCGACAAAGCGGCGCCCAATATCCGCATCCGCCCTGGTGCCATCATCCGCGTGGCGCGCACTGCCAAAGGCGGCTGGGAAATCACCCAATTGCCCGAGGTAGAAGGCGCGTTTGTCGCGTTGGACCCGCGTGACGGCGCCATCAAAGCGCTGGTGGGCGGCTTTGACTTTGCCAAAAACAAGTTCAACCACGTCACGCAGGCCTGGCGCCAGCCCGGCTCAAGCTTTAAGCCCTTTATCTATTCGGCCGCGCTGGAGAAAGGCTTCACGCCATCGACCGTCATCAACGACATGCCCTTGTTCTTTGATGCCGGCACCACTGGCGGCCAGCCATGGGAGCCGAAAAACTACGACGGCACCTTCGAAGGCCCCATGAGCTTGCGCAAAGCCCTGGCCAAGTCGAAAAACATGATCTCTATCCAGATCCTCAATTCCATTGGCACCCAGTACGCGCAAGAGTGGATCAGCCGCTTTGGTTTTGATGCCGAGAAACACCCGCCCTACCTGACCATGGCGCTGGGTGCCGGCTCGGTCACGCCCATGCAAATGGCGACTGCCTACTCGGTGTTTGCCAACGGCGGCTACCGCGTGCGGCCCTGGCTGATCACCCGCGTAAGCGAGCAGCGCGGCAAAGTCCTGCTCGAGGCGAGCAGCCCGCCGCGCACCGAATCAGACACCGCCATCGAGCCGCGCAATGCTTTCATGATGAGCAGTTTGCTGCAAGAAGTGACGCGCTCGGGCACGGCCGCACGCGCGCAAGCCACACTGAAGCGGCCCGATATTTACGGCAAAACCGGTACCACCAACGACTCGATGGACGCCTGGTTTGCCGGCTACCAGCCCACGCTGACAGCGGTCACCTGGATCGGCTATGACACACCTCGCAAACTCGGCGACAAAGAAACCGGCGGCGGGCTGAGCCTGCCGGTATGGATCAGCTTTATGGAAACGGCGCTCAAAAATGTGCCGGTGATGGAGCCCGAACCGCCCGAGGGCGTGGTGCACATCAACAACGAGTGGTACTACGAAGAATTCGCCAAGGGCAGCGGCATAGGCGCGGTCGGCGGCGAGAAAAGTGGCACAGCGCCCGCCCCGCGCTCTGCCACCTCGGCCGAAGAACAGCGCTCTATCCTGGATTTGTTCCGCAATTAATCAGGGCGCAAAGCGCAGCGCCTGCCCGGCCTGCGCACTGGCGTCACGGCTGAGCAGGTCAAAAAACTCCCCCTGCCCTTTGGTGTCCTGCCACTGGCCCTCGCGCCAGCAAAAATGGTAGCCGCCCGAGCGCGCCGCCATCCACACCTCGTGCAAGGGCTTTTGCAGGTTGACGATGATCTGGCTGCGGTTGGGCCACACGAGGGTGACCATGGCGCCAACGCGCTGGTTGTCGATATCGACCTCGCCCTGGTCGTTGATGCGGTCGCAGCACTGCTCGATGGCATGCAGCAAAGATTCGGCGCGGTCCATGAACTCCTGGTCGGTCATTACAATTTCACCATGTTGAAACCCCAAAAACACCTGCGCGCGGTCCTCGCGGCAGTCCTGGCAGCACTGGGGCTGTGCGCCTGCGGGCAGTCGGGGCCTTTGTACCTGCCGCCCAAAACCACGCTGGCTGACGCAGCAGCCACGCACAGCGCCCCGCTTGCAAGCCTAACCTTAACGCATTGGCCCCAGGGCCGCACCGTCTTATGAATACAACCCTGCCCGGCGCACCCGCTTTTCACTACCAGGACGGGCAGCTGATGGTGGAGCAGCTGCGCCTGTCCGATCTGGCCCGCGAACACGGCACGCCCTTGTTTGTGTACTCCAAGGCCTCCATGCTGGCTGCGCTGGCCGCCTACCAGGCCGGCTTTGCAGGACGTAAATCCCAGATTTGCTACGCCATGAAGGCCAACTCCTCGCTGGCCGTGCTGCAGGTGTTTACCCGCGCGGGTTGCGGCTTTGACATCGTCTCCATTGGCGAGCTGGCCCGCGTACAGGCGGCGGGCGGCGACGTGGCCAAGGTGATTTTCTCGGGCGTGGGCAAAACGCGCGCCGAAATGCGCAGCG
>Ga0304729_1002150_pt1 | contig 12122 bp, 15 predicted proteins | sample C_131016_MF_Meta_FD_190475 | JGI IMG/M metagenome (GOLD analysis project Ga0304729, IMG submission 190475) | Freshwater microbial communities from Lake Croche, Canada to study carbon cycling - C_131016_MF_MetaG (v2) (version 2) | ecosystem: Environmental > Aquatic > Freshwater > Lake | place... | reverse complement strand
AACAATACCGAACATCCTCCACTGGAGGAATGTTTACGGTCAATTGATTTTATGTATCAGTATGTCAACGAATACATGAAGTATAAGAAGCCAACCCAATGCAAAGTTATACTGAATGTTTATGGAGGTGAAAGTTTATTCCATCCGGACATCGTTGAGATACTTAAAGAATGCCACAACAAATACAAACAGTATCAGGACAGTTGGCATCTAACAATTACTTGTACCACTAATGCAGTAGTTGGAGCCAACAGATGGGCAGAAGTAATTCCTTTAGTTGATGAATTTACAGTGAGCTATCATGCCGAAAGCTTGCCCAAACAAAAGCAACAATATTTGGATAATATACTGTATCTTAAAAAACAAGATAAACGATTTAAATGCATCATCATGATGCATCCTAAACTGTTTGAAGAATGTGAAAAAATAATTGAATTTTGTAAAGAACATGATTTGCGTTATCTAGCCAAACCATTGGACAATGTTGGAGAACAATGGGAATACACCCATGATCAATTCAACAAACTAACCAAAAAAGAACAGCCAATACATTTTGTTGACAAAAAAATCAGTAGTATTGTTACAGGTAGACAGTGTTGTGGTGGCAGGAAATTGTCATTGAACAAGGACTTAAAGAGTTCTGTTACTTATGTTCATCGACAAGATTTCAGGGGATGGAGTTGTAGTGTAAATTGGTTTTTCTTATTTGTACGCCAACTTGATGGTGCGGTATACACCAACAAGGATTGTGAGACCAGCACAACTGGCCGAGTAGAGCCATTGGGTTATATCGCTCAAAGCGACAACATTATTACCACGCTTCGAACACAGTTGGAAACCCAAACCATGCCCATTATACAATGTATCAAGGATATATGTCGTTGCGGATTTTGTGCACCAAAAGCTGACTCAAAAGAAGATTTTATGGAACTGATAAGTAGAAATGTATCGGTTGACGTTTTTCAAAGACAGTGCTAAAATAAGATATGAAAATTACAGCAACTTGGAACAAAACCAATGATCAGATACTATTTGATAGTGTCAATGATGAGTTGTGCCAATGGTTTGTGCAAGTTTGCCAATCTAAGAATACCAAATTTTTTATTGCTGACATGATAACGGATGTTCCGCTAAGAGCCGAATCTAGTCTACAGTTAATAGAAGAAATAAGTCGAGCCATCGATGTGGTCAATGCATTTATGAAAAAACTACGTCTTCAAGAGTTTGCCAAACCCACTGATTGGTTTGATCAATATCAATTGAATCGACTACATAAGGATTGGGCTCGAAGTAGAAAAGAAATACCAAATTTACCAGTATTGATGTACAAAACAGACAAAGCGTTGTTTGATGCATACAATCAAACCAATTGTCACATACATTTGATAGAAAATTCGTTTCATTATGATTTTAGGGACAATGATAATCATTGGCGTGTAGACAATCCTTTTAAAGATGTATTTGTTGACTGGCAAATTTGTAATCTATCCATACCATATCCCGGTCACGGAAGAGAAGCATTTGAAAAATTTAGAAATTTTGATCAAGAGGTTGATGTTGATGATTTGTGTAACTGGGATAACATAGATTCCTATGTTCAAATAAATCTAGTAAGACCTTATCAAACAACACCTCCGGCAGAGTTTCTAACATGGTGTCAAGAAAAACAATTGGTACCACATGCTCATACTATGCCATTGGCCAATCTGTCAGACTGGCAAAACAATTTGGCACAATCACGTGGCATAGTTACCAAAAATATCAATATACAAGATAATTATTTTACATTAACATAAAGGAAACATTATGGCAAAACCATTCGACGTAAGTAAATTTAGAAAAAGTATTACCAAAAGCATTGACGGCATCAGCGTTGGATTCAATGACCCAACTGATTGGATCTCGACCAACAATTATGCTCTGAACTATCTCATCAGCGGAGACTTCAACAAAGGAATCCCCATGGGCAAGGTCACTGTGTTTGCTGGCGAGTCGGGTGCAGGCAAGAGTTTTATTTGTAGCGGCAACTTGGTGGCCAACGCACAGAAACAGGGCATTTTTCCTATTCTAATTGATACTGAAAACGCACTGGATGAAAAGTGGCTACATGCATTGAATGTAGACACAAGCGAAGATAAACTGTTAAAACTCAACATGGCCATGATTGACGATGTTGCCAAAATGATCAGCGAATTTGTCAAGGAATACAAAACACTACCAGAAGAAGGTCGTCCCAAAGTGTTGTTTGTATTGGACAGTTTGGGCATGTTGTTGACACCCACAGATGTCAATCAGTTTAACGCTGGCGATATGAAGGGTGATATGGGACGCAAGCCCAAGGCACTGACAGCATTGGTTCGTAACTGTGTAAACATGTTTGGAGATTTGAACTTGGGCTTGGTGGCCACAAACCACACATACGCAAGTCAAGACATGTTTGATCCAGATGACAAAATCTCAGGTGGCCAAGGATTTATCTATGCAAGTTCTATTGTGGTTGCTATGCGTAAGTTAAAGCTCAAAGAAGATGAAGATGGCAACAAGATCTCAGAAGTAAAAGGTATTAGAGCTGCTTGTAAGATTATGAAAACACGCTACGCCAAGCCTTTTGAAAGTGTACAGGTAAAGATTCCATACGAAACGGGCATGAATCCATATAGTGGACTCGTTGATCTAATTGAAGCCAAAGAAATGTTAAAGAAAGAAGGCAATAGCCTTGTATACACAACAAGTGATGGCAAGATTGTTAAAAAGTTCCGTAAAGGTTGGGAACGCAATGATGATGGATGTTTAGATCAAGTAATGTCAGACATCACAAAGAATCCACACATTTTTGATAAAGCCTCTACCAATACAGAAGTTCCAGAAGAAACCACTGAAGAATGAGTTTTGATCGAGTAGAATTAACAATTGCACATGACTGGCAAAGTACCATGGACATGGCCACGAAACTATTGTCAATGAAATTGAATTCTACTGATGTCACAGACTTTGGCAACTCCCGGCATTATGATTTAAAATCGTTGGGAGTAATCAGTGATCATTCATTGAGCCCATCTTGGCATAGATTTTCAGGGCCATTGATAAACAAAACTTTGCCTTGGTTGGACAAAATGCTGGATGTGTTTGGAGAATTAAATCCTGACGGGGGATGCATAAGTTATATGATTGGATCTGGTGGCGAGCACGTGGATATTCCAGAAGCAAAGACGGCATTAAATTATATATTTTACAATACTGATCCTTGTGCATATACTTGGATTGTGGAAGATACAGAAAACAAAAAGAGTTATCCCAGTGATATAAATACGGCATGGTTGTTGAACACACAACTGCCACATGGCGTAGATAACAAAGGGCAACGGTGGGCTCTAAGTATTCATTTTAACTGTGAATATGAAAAAGTCAACGCATGGTTTAGTAAACACAACAATTTAATTTTTGGAAAAGAGTAAAAATGAGTATCGAAGTAGATGTATTAAGCGAAACATATACTATATTAAAACAGTATATTCCCATCAAGGATCGACAAGAAGCCGCAGACAATTTAATGGGTCTGTTGGTGGATGCGTTGAACGACATAGAACTCAAAGAGTTTAGTGGTACTGATTCGGCATTGAGCAAAGCATACAAAGCATATGCTTCTGAGTACGAAGACGAAGACATTGATTCTGATTACGAAGATTAATCATGTGGTATAACAGGGTTGTTTCTGATCTAAGTCAGATACCTAACTTTATTGATTACTTTGAAAAAGAATTGATATCTGCCAAGTCAGAGATTGTTATTCGCGGCAATGTTGAAAAATCTGCAAGTAACTTGCCAGGTGTCACTGAGCATCGTTTTAATCAATTACAAGAGATAGAAGCAATATTAAACTATCTAAATATCCAATTACGTAAAATTAGACAAAAACACTACAAAAAGTATCTCGAAGCCTACGCAAGGGCATTGACCAGTAGGGATGCAGAAAAATATGCAGAAGCTGAGGACGAAGTAGTTGACTTTGAAACAATTATAAACGAAGTGGCATTGCTTCGTAACAAATGGTTGGGAGTTATGAAGGGTCTTGAAAGTAAAAACTTTATGATTGGTCACGTCGTTAGATTACGCACAGCTGGTATGGAGGATGTTTTGGTATGACGGACTGGAAACAACGAGCAAATCAACTGCTAGAAGAATACAACATGTGTTGCCGTGCCAGACCCAAACACGGTGCAATAGATGTGCAGTTAGAAAAAGATTCGGTTGGAAAATGGGCAAGTCATTTGGCAACTCAACGCAGTTGGGCATCTGATCATGAAATTGCCGAAGCTTGTCATCAACTAGAACCCAGACTGGCACAGTTAAAAGAAAAATTAGTTATAGAGATACTAAATCATGGCACAGTTTAAAAACGCATACGACAGTCACAATCACAGTTTAGAAGTACTGAATCTATTATATGGATACGACAGTTTTCTTGATAGCCTAAAGTTTATTGCAGATATGGGCTGTGGTGAAGGACTTGATGCTGCATGGTGGGCAAATTTATACACCAGAGATGATCCTCCCGAACCACGCGATTATACAGTTTATGCAGTAGACAATGATCAATCATATCTCGATTCAGAAATTATACAGACTACACCCAACATAATTCCTTTACTGGGTGACTTTGAAGTTTATGGCACCATTCCTAGAAAAGTTGATCTGGTATGGGCACACGACAGTTTACAGTATGCAGTCAATCCATATTCTTGTATCTCTGCTTGGCGCCGAGGCATGAACATAAATGGCATGTTGGTGCTGGCAGTGCCACAAGATACCTATTACTACAATAATAGACTAATAATAACAAATCACAGTGCCAATCCCTACAGTTACAACATACTAAATTTAATCTATATGTTGGCATGTAATGGATTTGATTGTAACGATGCATACTTTTATAGAAAACCTAATACTCCGTGGTTGTATGCTGCAGTATATGCCACTGAGTTTGATCCAGAGTCTCCCAAGTTGAGTTGGTACGAATTGGCTGAACGCAACTTGATCAACAGCAGTATCGTGGCCAGTGTCAACAAATATGGATTTGCCAGGCTTGATGATCTAGTAGTGAACTGGTTGGACAAAAGTCTCTACAAGATTGACAACTAAATATTCATACTGTATAATTGATACAAACACCAATAGCTTAATGGTAAAGCAGTCGACTCCTACGGCATAAATAAATGTTTAGGAGCCACTATGCTTTGTCGATATTGCAACAGGAATGCAAATAGTATAAGATCAAATCAACAACACGAAATTAGGTGTAAAGAAAATCCAGATGGGGCACAAGTAGCCCCATCATATGGTATGCTTGGTAAAAAAGGTGCAAATCAGTACACTTATGGTTCTAAGATGTCGGAAGAGACAAAACAGAAGATAAGCAAAACAACAACTGTTTATAATACCAAACGTTGGAGTGATCCTGAAAATAGAATTAAACATTCTGAATCGATGAAAAAGGCAGTTGATAATAATCCAGAATCATATACATCTGCTAACAGAGGTAGGACAAAACAAATTATAATCGATGGAATTAAATTTCAAGGAAAGTGGGAAGTGGATTTTTATAAATGGGCAAAAGAAAATAACCTAAGCCCAACTAGGCCAACAAAAGGATTTAAGTATATATGGAATGGAGAAAGAACATACTACCCAGATTTTTTTATAAAGTCTAAAAATTTATATGTCGAAATAAAAGGATACGAAACCGAAAGAGATAGAGCAAAATGGTTGCAGTTTCCAGAAAATTTGCGTATAATAAAAGAAACAGAAATTAAAAAAATTAGACAAGGATGTTTTGAGGGCCTTTAGCATAATTGGTCAGTGCCGCAAACTCATAATTTGTATTGTTCCTGTTCGAGTCAGGAAGGGCCCACAAAGCATCTTTGTATAAGTAAATATTTGCCCCGGTGACGGAATTGGTATACGTGTTGGTCTTAGAAGCCAAATTTTAGGAGTTCGAGTCTCCTCTGGGGCACCAATTTAAATCATCAACTTGGTTGAAAATAAAACATAAATAAAGTATAATAGGACACATGATGCAACACAATTTATGTCATTCGCTAGTACAACAACCCAATCTGGGCAAGTCAGCCCATTGGTGTCTAGCTGTCAACATCGATAGTTATGTATCATCAGAAACCAGCAGGGTCCCGGGAGACACAGTGTAACAAAATACACTTTAAACTCCAAGGACCCTAGGACTAAAAACCCTAGGGTTTTTTGTTTTTGTGAGGAGAAAAGTATGAAGCAACAAGATTTGAAGCAACGTGTGCGTGAGTTGCAGTTTATATCTGAACACACGCTCACTGAAGAACAACTGAAAAAGTTGATTCGGGACAAAGTTGAACGTGCTGAACGATATTATCGCAGCAAGCAGGTTCAAGAAGAACGTACATTACAGCCGTAAGGCCACAGTGTTGAGAGTAACGAGGACTCGCCAGACACTATAAACACTGGTAAACGGGCGGACAGGACACATGGAGTTCCATTTGTGGAACAATAGACTCCTGGGCAGGGTATTGGCCCTGTCATATCCTGTGGCAACACAGGGTATTCATAAACACATTGGATGAAGAAATCGGCGGGAACAGAGGTTCTGACGCGGATCCATTGAAAGGATCGACAAGGACCAATGTGTTTATGCATACGGAAGTGTGGCTGAGTCTGGCTTAAGGCAGCAGTCTTGAAAACTGAAGTGTGGTGACGCACCGTGGGTTCAAATCCTACCACTTCCGCCAGTATAAATATTTGTATGAACCAACATTGGAATGATTACGTCAAATCATGCTACGATCTTGTATTGGAAAGTGAAGCATTGATTGATCAAATGCTAATACACGAAGTTGAAGCATATGTGGTTCATTTGATGGCCAATAACTTTGAAAGAACAGACATTGGCAATGAAGCAATAGCAACAAAAATGATGACAGCCATGCAACAAGGCACTCGTCAAGATTTCTTAAGTGTCGGTGACGAATGTTTGTTGATTCACAGTTATCCATTATGCAGAAGTCGTTGGCCCAGCCCTGGTTACTATAGATCAATGGGCACAATAGCTTATGGTATGGCCAATCACATAATGGAAAAAAACTTTGAACCTGCTGGTCGGGTTCTTAGTGCAATTTTTTGCAAAATTAAATAGAGCAGTTGTGTTGTATTTTTACAACAACACATTTAAAAACTAAAATTCGTGTTACAATACACACATGTTAAAAAATTAACAGTTGGTGGGTTCGTCTATCGGTTTAGGACACTGGCCTTTCACGTCAGTAAGACGGGTTCGATTCCCGTACCCACTACCAAATTTGGTCTCATAGTATAATGGTTAGTATAGCGGCTTGTCACGCCGTCGATAGGAGTTCGATCCTCCTTGGGACCGCCAAATTGGAGATGTAGGAAAATTGGTAACCCCAGTGGACTGTAAATCCGCCGCCTCTGGCACTGTGTGTTCGACTCACACCGTCTCCACCATCATATAAATAATTTATGAACATATTAATATTAGGATGTAGTTTTGGAGTACCTGGCCAGTATCCAGGATATGTTCCGGAAGACCACACAGAGCATCAACTTAGGATGTTGGGGCACACAGTGTATAATTGTTCACAATGTGCTGGTAGTAATATTAATTCTTTAACAAGGGCTAAAAAGTTCTTAGCCGGTGAGCCTATACTTCTTCCAGATATTCTATATGATCCTACCAATCTCTGTGGGCCAACACAAATACTAAAAAAATCATTTGATGTAGATTGGATAGTTTGGTTTCATACCGAACTAATGAGAGATGCTTATGATCTCAGACTACCAATGCACAGTGCTATGGAATTAGTTTATACTCAATATTTTGATTTTGTAAACAGTTTAGGAGCAAAACTTGCTATAATAGGTGGAGCCGGACCTATACATCCTGCATTGTTTAATTATGGACAACCAGATTTTTCTATAATCAGCTGGTTCAATGAAATATTAAACTTAGACTTACCGCAAATACAAACTTTGTCTCGATTGGATATAGTGGAAAAAATGCAAGATATTGGTGTTGGAGAAAAACTAAAAATACTCCAGCAACATGCTGTAATTCGTCAAGCACTTGAAGACAGCGAAGATTTTCCTGACAATTATCATCCAGGCAATGGTCCGCATAGAGAGTTGACCAAAAGATTACATCAAATATTTACTGTTTGACGCATAACTCTAAATTGTGTATAATTCATGAAAATAAAAACAACACAATGTTGATAGAAACGTTCTAGCGTCACTAGATACTCTGACCCAGAGGATGAGAAGTGCTGTGACAAGCACGGGTGGTACTGTTCAAACCTGAAACAGCGTTGGCAATACGAGAACGGTCCCTGTCGGGAAGCGGGTGGAAGGAGTGTGTGATGGGTATGATAGCGTCATATCTTGATACTCTATAATTACCGCCGAGGGACGCAGAGCATTTTGTTGTTATTGATAAGTGTTTGAGATGAAACATGGGTATCGTTAACAGACGTGTTGACTATGCGGGCCTAACTGGCGTGGAACAGGTCCTGATATAACCAGCCGTACGCTGTTGCCGGGAAGCACCCGACGCATAAATTGGCCCTCAAACATTTTTCAATAACAATATGCAACGGTGGCAGAGTGGTCCAATGCAACGGATTGCAAATCCGTAACCCCGTGTGTTCAAATCACACCCGTTGCTCCAATTTTCCCCGATAGCTCAGCGGTAGAGCAGTAGACTGTTAATCTATTGGTCCGTGGTTCGATCCCACGTTGGGGAGCCAGATTGGCCCTGCTAGTTAAATGGCATAACATCTGTTTTGTAATCAGAGGTCGGCAGTTCGATTCTGTCGCAGGGCACCATTTGCTTTAATTGGATACTTGATGATAGAAGTGTTAAATACTATTACTTAAAACTGGTAAAAATTTTTACTAGATAAAATCACAATATGTATCAAGTAATTATACTAACTGGCGCCAATACTGGCCCTCCAACACAACCACCCAATATACCATCCACTGGAGCCTATAAATGTGCCAATGCTTTACGCATCAATGGATTTAGTTGTTTGGTCGTTGGGCATATATTAGATTATTCCATTGATGAAATCAATGAACTACTGGATCATGCAGTAAGTGAAGATACATTGATGATAGGCGTAAGCACTACATTTTTAACAGGCAGTCCAACAATGACTGGCGACCTAGCAAATAACGATACACGAGAAGAGCAACTAGATTCATTTGTAAATAGTAAATCTATAATGGACAAGTACAAGTACGTTGGCAACGGATTTGATAAAAATGTGCTGCATAGAATACGACAAAAGTTTCCCAAGATAAAATTTGTCACAGGCGGATACAATGCCAACCCTGATAGAGAAGTCACAGGATTGGATTTTATTTGTTTGGGCTATAGTGAAATCTCTATTGTTGATATTGCAAATCATTTGTTATATGGCACAGATATACCTAAAAGTCGTAAAAATGTATTTGGAACCGTTATAGTTGATGATGCCACTGCAGAATTGCATGATTTTCATAACGAGACCATGACATGGTTGCCCGAAGATGTAGTAACACATAACAAATTACCTATAGAAATCAGCAGGGGTTGCATATTCAATTGCAAATTTTGTGCTTTCCCCATGCGTGGCAAAAACAAATTAGATTACATCAAGTCTGCAGATTGTCTACGAGCAGAACTCATGTATAACTACGAAAATTATGGCATTATTGATTACAGCATAGTTGATGACACATTCAATGACTCTAGAGAAAAGTTATCAGCAGTGCGAGACATGGTTGCGACACTGCCGTTCCAGCCTATATTCTGGTGTTTTGCCAGGCTGGATCTCATTGCCATATGGCCAGACACTTTGGATATGCTGTATCAAATTGGTGTCAGATCAATGTTTTTGGGAGTGGAAACATTAAATAGAAAATCTGGATTAGCCATTGGCAAAGGATTTGAAAAAGACAAACTGATCAATATTGTAAAAATTATTAAAGAGCGATATCCAGATATATTGTTGTATGGATCTTTCATCATGGGAGTGCCATACGAAAGCGTGGAATCAGTCGAAGAAACCAATAGACTGCTGTGTTCAGGTGAGTTTCCGTTGGACAGTTGGAAATTTAGACCTTTGCAAATTTGGAGGCCCACTACAGTCACACGTACCGTATGGTTGAGCGAGTTTGATATGAATTGGGAAAAATATGGATATACTGAAATGGATAATCCTCCCGATCAAGTCAAAGTCTATTGGAAGAACGATGAGATGGATTATTTCACTGCCGTGGAGTTGTGTACAAAATTTGAATTGCAATATTTAGATGTAATCAAAAATCGAATAGGAAAATCATGGTTCAATCCCTACCTCGAAGCCTGGTTAGAAAATGAATCTAGACAAAATTTTCTTCCCAAGTACAAACGAAAACTGTTAGAATTGGTCAAGTCAAAAAAGTCTTTGACTTGAAATCAATACCCATATATAATATAACACTTGGAGCGGTGGCCGAACGGTAAGGCAGCGGATTGCTAATCCGTACAACGTGTTAAAGCGTTGACTGGGTTCGACTCCCAGTCGCTCCGCCAATTTGGTAAGTGTATAACGCACCCAGCTGATAAGACTGGCTCTGTTTGTGAAAATGTTGTATGCTTTCTAAATTGATCACCGCGGGGTGGAGAAGAAGTAACTCATCAGGCTCATAACCTGAAGATCGGCGGTGCGATTCCGTCCCCCGCAACCAACCTGCATCCTTAGCTCAGTTGGTAGAGCGTCGTCTTTACACGGCGAATGTCGGCGGTTCAAGCCCGTCAGGATGTACCACTTGCTCCGATTCGCCTAGCCTGGTATGGCACTTCATTTGGGATGAAGAATAACGGGAGTTCGAATCTCTCATCGGAGACCAAAATCTAAATGGCCCGTTAGCACAATGGCAGTGTACTAGTCTCCAAAACTAAGGACGGAGGTTCGATTCCTTCACGGGTCGCCATTATATTAATTTAAAATTGTACAACTGTGTTATAATAAGTACTTAACAAAGGATAATATGCCAAATAGTAGAAATACATCGGAACTAGCAGTTGAGCAAGTGGGCAACAGATTTGACCTTGTGCTGATTGCCAGTGCTAGAGTTAGAGAAATCAAACGTGGTCATAAGCCAAAAGTAATAGGTGCAGGCGGAGTTACTGCCACTGTGTTAAAAGAAATTGAAGAAGGGCACGTTGGCCTAGATTACTTGAAAAAAGTTCGAAACCAATTTAATAGATAAATTGTTTATTGTTGAGCATCCATAACTTCTGCTTGTAGTGGCCAAGGGCCTTGGAAGTTACGAAAGTGTGGATGACGACGATAGTGATCATAGTTGGTGTTCTGTTGAGCGTGACGCATGATACGGTCTGCAACAGTTTCAGCCATATCTTTACTTCCATATGATGCAACAGGAGCCCACCCGCCTCGGTGTGCTCGCATCATGCGTTTGAATGCTTCACTGGCAGGCATACCTGTACCAGCAACGATGGCCTCTACTACAACTTCGCCGGGTGTTTTGTCATCGTTAAGAATCATAACAGTGGCACCGCCCGGATGATCGTAGGCATTTTGTTGTGGTGCTGTGGGACGATTTACAACTGGAGGACGGTCGATCACCTCTTCAGCTTCGCGGATGTATTCTTTTAAGGGTTTGATGTTCATGATTGTACCTGTTGTTGTAATGCAGCCAATTCTTGATCGTACTGCTTGCCCCAATTGACGATGACATTTTTTAATTCTGCGTAAAGTTCGCCAACGCGACTTTCGTCTAAGGGTTTGATTTTTAGTCCCGGTGCTTTTTGTGTCACAGTGACCATGGTCTGTTTTAAATGCTCTAATACTGTGATCAGTTCGGGTGTCAATTTTGTAGACAATTCTTCCAAGATATCTTTGTATTTTGGAGCCACTGTGGGTTCAGGATCTTTGCTGATTTGCAGTATAAAGCTCAATGTTTCCACAATGCGAGTTTTGGCTGCATCTTCTGCATCAAACAAGTCTGCAATATCTTCTCTTGTTGACTGTTTAACTTCGTCTTTGAGTTGTTTGATCTCAGCTACTAATACA
>Ga0304729_1002149_pt1 | contig 12125 bp, 13 predicted proteins | sample C_131016_MF_Meta_FD_190475 | JGI IMG/M metagenome (GOLD analysis project Ga0304729, IMG submission 190475) | Freshwater microbial communities from Lake Croche, Canada to study carbon cycling - C_131016_MF_MetaG (v2) (version 2) | ecosystem: Environmental > Aquatic > Freshwater > Lake | place... | reverse complement strand
GTCCAAACAGACATTATAGAACAGTTAAACATACCACTGGAACATGTCTAGCAAGTAAAAAAATCTATAACAAATATAAGATACATTTCCAAGAGTTAGTTACACGATTAGAAGAAAATGCCAGTATTAATCAAGTTTGGAATAAATCGGATGTATTGTTATTCAGTCCAATTCCAGGATTAGGATTCCACATCATGGAAGAGTCTGGTAAAGATCCATATATCAATATGGAAGAATTTTGGGATTCAATTCCAAAACTATGGACTACTCCTGAATCAATAAATTTTGCCATTGTTAGTATGTACAATGAATCACATGCCGATCTTGGTCAAATAGCCTGGCCAAACAAAGAAGCCTATGCCGAGAAACACGGCTACGGTACATATCTTAAAACTGACGGTTTTGAAAATCCCATTAGCATACAGTTTGAAAAATTCATAATGATGTTAGAGCTAATGGATATGAATCCAGAACTTGATTGGGTATGGTGGTTGGATAATGATGCTATGATTACCAATTATGATATCAAGTTAGAAAGTATTGTAGATCCAGATTATCATGTAATCATTACCACAGATGTTGGAACATTAAATGGAGGTTGCTTTATTGTTAGAAATACACAGCAAGGCAAAGATTGGTTAAAATTCATGTTATATATTGGACAGAAAGAATACGCTACTAATCGTTGGCCGGATCAACAACCCATGGCAGACTTCTATTACAAATATAGAAACATTATTAAAATTATACCACAACGTACAATGAACAGCTACGATTATAGAATTTACGGAGTTGAAGGTATTGATCAATGTGGAGAGAGTGGGCAATGGCATGAAGGCGATTTTGTTATACATTTTCCAGCATTGCCTAATACTGCCAGAATACAGTTGATGAAACAATATACACCATTAATACAGGATACAAAATGAAAACATACGATTGCTTTACTTTTTTTAATGAATTAGACCTACTTGAAATTCGACTACAGGAGATGTGGAATGTTACTGATTACTTTGTAATTGCTGAATCCAATTTAAGTCATAGTGGAAAACCCAAAGAATATATATTGCTTGATAATTGGGATAGATTCAAACCTTATGCTGATAAAATTCGTCGAATACAAGTAGATGATATGCCTGAAACTAATGATAGCTGGGTAAGAGAAAGACATCAACGTCGTTCATTAGGTAAGGGATTAGAGGACTGCCAACCTGAAGATATTATCATTGTTTCTGATCTTGATGAAGTACCTCGTGCTGAAGTAATTGATATGATCAAAACTGACGAAAATAATTATGAAAGATACATTCTATGTATCCCTATGTTTCAATATAAAATCAATTATATGAAACATTTTGAGATATCTAAGTGTCCTAATATTATGGTTGTAAGAGGTCGTGCTTATACAGATCCACAACAAGAAAGAGAATATACATGGTCATGGAAACCTAGACCACCAAATTTAGATCTGGTATATATTGAACATGCTGGGTGGCATTGGAGTTATTTTGGTGATAACGATAACGCCATTAAAAAGATACAAAACTTTGCACATATAGAAACTGACACCCCAGAAATGATTGCAAGTCATAATATTGACTGGATGATCAACAATAAGTATGGACACCATGGAATTCGCCAACCAGAAAGGTTTGAATATGTAGTAGTCAATGAGTATTTCCCTAAATGTATCACAGACAATCTAGATAAATGGCAACATATGATTATACCTAATGCTGTGTTTCATGTAGAAGATTTATATAGAGAATAATATGAAAGTATACAATTGTTTTCAATTCTACAATGAATTAGATATACTTGAAATAAGATTACAAGAAGGATGGGATACCACAGACTATTTTGTAATAACAGAATCAAGTCATACACATGCTGGCAATTCTAAAAATTATTTGTTGCTTGACAACTGGGAACGTTTTAAACCCTATGCTGATAAAATACGTAGGATACAGGTAGATGAAACTATAGAGGAACAAAGTAAGATATTTCCAGGAAACACGCCTGAGTGGGTAAGAGAAAAGTATCAACGCCATGCATTGATCAAAGGTTTACATGATTTAACCATAGATGACCTAATAATCATAAGTGATGCTGATGAGATTCCACGTTCGGACATGATAGAGATGATCAAGCATGATGAAAATGATTATGATAGATACATTTTAAATGTTCCACACTTTCATTTCAGATTAAATTATCTCAGGATTGTTCCGAATATAGTACATGCAGATATTATGGTAGTTAGAGCAAGAGCATTCACTAGTCCTATGCAAGAACGTGAGTTTACATTTCCTTGGTTCCCAAATCCACCTAACACAGTCTACATAGACCATGGCGGCTGGCACTTCAGCGATTTTGGAAATGACGAACATGTAATTAACAAATTACGAAACTTTTGCCACTTAGATGTAAACAATCCAGAATACATCAATAATATTAATATTGAAAACTTTATCAATAAAAAAATAGGTCGTGAAAGAAACGAGGAAGTATTTGAATACGTAAAGATTGATGATTATTTTCCTAAATGTATTAAGGATAATTTAGATCGCTGGAACAGTATGATTATACCCAATGCACAATTTACAGTAGAAGATTTTTACAAATAAGGATAGATTATATGACAACATTTTGCCATTCAGGTTCAACAGGAGATACATTCTTGTCCATGGTATCAGTAAAGATACTTGGAGGAGGAGATGTGTATCTTAAACTACGCAACATTCAAAAGATGATACAAGAAAGATTAGGATGGCCAGATGCAGGTAGACATCGTGATCGTATGACCGAAGATGATTTTGAGGAAATGCGCGAGTTCATGTTACATCAACCACATATTCATAGTTTTAAACCGTGGAACAATGAGGATATAGATTATGATCTTGACAATGCCTGTTATACACATGAGACTGGTTTCTTTCCAAGAAACTTTTCTAACCAACACGCATTGGCCAGTAAAATTGATCCTCAATATCATCTGAGAGAATTACAAATAGATCCCTGGATGGAATGCCGAGAAGAACGTAAATTTCCAGGAAGACCTATTGTAATTCATCGTAGTCCAAATTATCAAGAAGGTAATCCTACAGTAAGTCCTGTATGGAAAGGATATATCGATAGGGGTTTAACAGAACAAGCAATATTTGTTGGGCTCGAAAGTGATCATGCTTATTTCGAAGAAACATATAAAGTAAGTGTTCCACATTATAGAACTCCAGACTGGATGGAACTTGCTAGGGTTATTAAAGGCTCTGAACTTATGATTACTAGCATGGGTGGACCAAGTGCAGTAGGCCTATGCTTGGGTAAAACTATGTTAGTAGAAACAAGGAAAAATGAAAGCCATGAACGTTTAGAACATAATTATCCATTTAGAATCAACATTGATTATTTTTAATTGTTGACTTTTAAAATTAAAGAATGTATTATATAAAATCAAAGGAAACAAATATGACAACAGAAACACATAGATTACCGGTTGAAAAAGGATTCACCGATGCCCGAGGAACAATTCTTCCTATCGTACATGACTTTGCTAATGTGCAAATGATCACATCCAAGGCAGGCGCATTACGTGCTAATCATTATCATAAAACAGATTCGCATACCTGCTACCTAGCAACAGGATCGATTGACTTTTACTGGCGCAATCATGGCGAAACCACTATTCACAAAGAGCATTTGCCCGAAGGTAGTTTGTTTAAAACAGGTCCTCTAATTGATCATGAAATGGTTTTTTTAACAGACTCTATTATGGTCTGTGTATCAGAAAACAAACGTGATGCAGAAACCTACGACGACGATATTGTTCGTTTTGACACTCCATTGCATGTTCAATATGAAAGTTTATAATTCGTGTCGTTGCTGCGGTAATAACGAGTTAACCAAATGGTTATCTTTGCCGCCATCTCCGGTTGCCAATGCATTATTTGTCGAACCTAATTATGTTAGGTATAAACTTGATTTAAACTATTGTTCTGAATGTGGTCATTTACAACTAGCAGGCGCCCCTGATCCAGATGGTGTATTTTCAGAATATAGATATAAGTCAGGTGTATCTACTTCTTTTCAAACACATTTTACATCTTATGCAACTACAGTAAATGAATTATTTCCACAGCCTGGCTATGCATTAGAAATTGGTAGTAATGATGGATACTTATTAAGTAAATTCAAAGACCTTGGATGGAATGTAATAGGAGTAGAACCTTCTGAATATTTAATTGAAGAACACACAAATAAAGGTGTTGATGTAGTTACAGGGTTTTTTAACACTGAATTAGTAAAAAGTAAATCTTGGGAAAATAAATTTGATTTAATATGTGCTAATAATGTTCTTGCACATATTCCTAATATGTTAGATGTTGTTACTGGTATAGAACAGGCATTAACTCCAAATGGAGTATTGATTGTTGAGTGTGGTAATCAATCAGGTATATTATCTGGAAAATATTTAGACAATGTATATCACGAACATATTGATTATTATTCCCCATATTCATTTAGTAAACTACTATCCAGAGTAGGATTAGTAGTTGAAAATGTTGAAGTTATTAATACACACGGTGTTAGCTTTAGAATAACTGCAAGTAAAAAAGATGGACAATCTATTATTGAATTCCAGCCTGCAAATATGCACATGCAGGCGGCACTTGTAAATGTTCAAATTGAAGTTAGAAAAGCGGAAATGAAAACAATGATTAATAACAGACCTTTCATTGCCTATGGAGCAGCAGCAAAAGCAGTTACAGCATTATACACATTGGGACTAGTAGATAGTAATTTAGTTGGTGTAGTTGATGACAACAAGTTAAAACAAAATTGTTATTTCCCAGGAACCTCTATTCTTATTACCAGTCCTGAAATTATGGACAAGGATGCATTAGTAGTAATTACTGCATGGAATGTCTACGAAGATATTAAAAATAAGTTAGTTGAACGTGGACATACAGGAGAGATTCTCTGTCTGCAATAATTTACGGAACTGGTAAATGGGCATCTCTAATTGGTCTTAAACTTAGATCAATTGGAGTTGATCCAATATTTGTAGGTAGTAATGATTCTAATTATACTAGAGATAATATATCAGAACTAGTAGATTGTAATTGTCCAGTGTTTATTGCTTCGTCAACTGATAATCACTATGCAGATTTTGTACAAAGTTTAACATTGAATCCTAAAATAATTTTTATTGAAAAAGGATTTAAAAATACTCTACAAAAAGAACAGGCACGTTTATTGATCAAAGACATACCAGTTTATATTTTAAGTCAATATAGATATTCTGACGTGTTTGAACATATGGTGGGTAATATTATTAAATGTTATTATGATTGGACCATTGATAAGGGTGAAATTTCAGAATGGGCCTATCATATTATATCTATAGATAATTACATAAAGAAAAACAATAATCAACTAGACATAGCATTGCCGGGAAATTACATTTTAGATAGTATATCTGAATGTTCTATACAATTTGGAAATGAAAGAAAACTTAAAATATATATAACAACTGATACACATCAGTTTAATATCGTATTAGGAAAAACTACCAATAGTATATATAATGGTAAAACAACTTTAGAATTTAACGAAGACTGTTTAGGTAAACAGATTATAGATATTTCATGTAATATAAAAAATACAAAACTAGAAAGGTTATAAATGAAGATTTTAATTTTAGGATCAGATGGATTTATTGGATATCATTTGACACATTCAATATTGCAGGACGCAAGATTTGAAAACGCAAGTATCGTTGGTGTAGATTTTAATAAAGCTAGAACTAATATGCTACCCACCGATAGTAGATTTACTTTTTATCAAATGAATATTATTGCTGAAAGAGAAAAAGTAGATAAATTAATCAAAGAATGTGATGTATTATTACCACTTGTAGCAATTGCCACACCGAAGACTTATGTAGAGCGCCCATTAGATGTCTTTGAATTAGACTTTGAAGAAAATCTCCGTGTACTAAAACTTGCACACAAATTAGATAAGAGAGTAATATTTCCATCTACTTCTGAAGTGTATGGTAAAGGTATTGCACCATTTGACGAAAGTGAAACTGATCTAACTTATGGTCCAATTAAGTATTCGCGTTGGATCTATGCTTGTTCTAAACAATTATTAGATCGTGTTATATTTGCCATGAATCAACGTAGTGGATTTAGATTTACTTTATTCCGTCCATTCAATTGGGTAGGACCATATTTAGATTCATTGGAATCTACATCCGAAGGGTCATCAAGATTAATCACACAACTCATGGGCGATGCTATGTATAAAGGTGAGGTAACATTAGTTGATGGCGGACATCAGAAACGTTGTTTTACAGATGTACGTGATGGAGTATCAGCATTAAAAGAAATTCTTTTAAATGAAGAAGCATCTAATGGTAAAATTTATAATGTAGGAAATCCTTGGAATAACTTATCAGTAAGAGATGTTGCTGTACTATTAATTGATAGAATGAAAGAACGTGGTATTATTGAAAATGCTGAGATTAAAGTTAAATCCAGTAATGAGTTCTACGGAGCAGGATATCAAGATGTTTCTAATAGGGTGCCAAGCATTAATGCTATTGGCAATGATTTAGGATGGAGTCCTAAGTATTCATTTACTGACTCATTGGAAAATATACTGAATAGTTTAACATAAAAACACTAGCATGACACAGCTCATTATATTTGATCTCGACGGTGTATTAATTGAAAGTAGAGAATTACACTATCGAAGTCTTAATGATGCATTAAATAGCATAGATTCAAAATATGTAATACAAAGAGATGAACATCTTTCTATATATGATGGACTCAACACTACACGTAAATTAAAATTGCTATCAGAAACAAAAGGAATTCCTGTCGAGTATCATGATATGATATGGCAAAGAAAACAGATAGCAACGTTTGAATTAATTAAGAAATTTGAGATTGATACTAAGTTAGTAGATATATTTTTAAAACTTAAATCTACGGGGTATCTTATTGCTGTTGCAAGTAATAGTATTAGAGAAACAGTTAAACTTAGTCTATTAAAAATTGGTGTAATGGAATATGTTGATTATTATGTCAGTAATCAGGATGTTGTACATCCTAAGCCATATCCAGAGATGTACTGGCAATGTATGACCGCATTAAAAGCATTGCCCAAGGATACATTAATTATTGAAGATAGTCATATTGGTAGACAAGCAGCAATGGATAGTGGTGCGGTATTATTGGCTGTAGAGAACCCTAAAGATGTGACATGGGAAAAAATTAACTCAAGATTACAGCATATGAATTTATCTATGAAATCAAATACAATACCCTGGAAAGATAGTAAACTAAACGTACTAGTACCCATGGCAGGCGCTGGGAGCAGATTTACCCAACAAGGTTATACATTTCCAAAACCATTGATTGAAGTTAATGGTAAACCGATGATACAAGTAGTGGTAGAAAATTTAAACATTGAAGCACATTACATATTCATCGTTCAACAAGAACACTACGAAAAATATAATCTTAAATATCTGCTTAATCTTATAGCACCGGGCTGCGATATTGTACAGATAAATGGAATCACCGAAGGTGCTGCTTGTAGTACGTTATTAGCCAAAGAATATATTAATAATGATGCTCCTCTAATAATGGCTAATAGTGATCAATATATAGAATGGAATAGCAATGAATGTATGTATGCATTTACTGCAGATGAGATTGACGGTGGTATATTAACATTTGAATCAACACATCCTAAATGGAGTTATGCAAGCGTTGGCCCAAATGGATTTGTTAAAGAAGTAGCAGAAAAGAAAGTCATTAGTAATGAGGCCACTGTGGGTATCTATTATTGGAAACACGGTAGTGATTATGTTAGGTATGCCGAAGATATGATCAATAAAAACATAAGAGTTAACAATGAGTTTTATGTATGTCCTGTATTCAATCAAGCAATTGAAGATGGTAAGAAAATAAAAGTAAAACGTATTAATAAGATGTGGGGTATAGGCACCCCTGAAGATTTAAATACATTTTTAAAAAATCATAAAGAAGAATAAATGATATTGATTGCACACAGAGGACTAGTCAACGGCCCTGATAGTAATTTAGAAAATCTGCCTGGACGAATACTTTTGAGTTTGCAAGCAGGACACGATTGCGAAATTGATGTCAGATACATTGATGGTAAATGGATGTTAGGACATGATAATCCCGACTATGAAGTACCATTTGAGTTCTTAGAACAACCAGGTCTTTGGATACATGCTAAGAATATTGAAGCCTTATATGAACTAGGTAAAACAAATTTAGTTTACTTTTGGCATCAAGAAGATGATTTTACATTAACCAGTAATGGTTATATTTGGACCTATCCTGGAAAAACTTTAACAGATAAAAGTATAATGGTGTTGCCCGAATGGGAAGATAAAACATTGAGCAATGTAAAAGATTGCTATGGTGTTTGTACAGACTTTGTTAATCTATTGCGCCATTAATTTATTGGTAAACTTTAATAGAAGTTTATGATGAGATCCATCATGCCAATGTAGTGCCATTCTGCGATAACTGTCATACCAAAACTTTTCACTCTCTGGATGACATCCAATTAAACCAAGATTGTTTTGTATTATGGCCATGGGTTCACCATTTGAATAAGTGGCAATTGTTTCATACTTTTTGCTATTACCTACAAATGTACATCCGTCATTGAAGAACATTTTTTCATTTCTACCATTCCAAGTTACAGGCATTGCTTTGGTATGTGGACGTCTTGTACAAGCTGTGGGTCTTTTGTAATATTGTACAGAATCTGCACCTTCTAATAAATCAAAATAATGACTACCTGCCCAATATGCACCCATACATATTCCAAGATATTTTCCACCGCGATTAACAAACTCTTGTATAGGATCGCCATTGATTCTAAGTAAGTAGTCGTAGCTATCAGAATTACCAAACCCGCCTGGAAATGCCAGCATATCCACATCGTCGAAGAAGCTGTATTCTAACTCGTGTTTGGTAAAGATTTTAAAATTGTAGTGAGATTTAAGTGAATTGATTATACCGTTGCCTGATTGTATGCTACACATCGGCTGATGCAGGAACAAAGCTATAGTGGGTTTTACCATACAATTCACCTTTATATACTACTATTTAGCAATAAAAAAGAGCCTTGCGGCTCTTTATACTGGTTACGAGGGTCCAGCGACACTCTATTTTGTGCCCGATTTAAAAAGACTTCCAAAGAAACTTCGGAAGCCAGATATTACTTCCCCAATAGGCCATCGACCTTTGCTTCAGCAACATTTAAACGTGCTTCAATAGCGTCTAATGCTGGGTCAGCTGGTGTAGCAATTGCGGCTGCAATTTCTTCGTGAGTTGCGGCTGCAACGATGTCAACGCCTGTGGCTGCGGCAATAACTTCGGCAACTGCGGCTGCAACTTCTTCTGCAACTTCTGGTGCTGGTGCTGGCATGTCAGCAACTGCGGCAATGATAGCTTCTGTAATTGCAACTGGATCAACTACAACTTCTGGCTCTGCTGTAACAACTGCCATTACTGCTGCGGAAACAATATCAGCAACTTCTAAGTGTTCAACTAACTCTGCTTCTACTTGTGATATAACAACGTCAGCAACGATGCTAGCGGCTTCTGCATAGTCAGCACTTGGAGATAGTGCAACTACTTCTTCAACTTCAACTGGTGCATCACCGGCGGGTGCTGCAACGATAGCATCAATATGCTCTTGAGTGTGAACAGCGATCAATTGATCAACTTGAACTTCAACTAGAGTTAGTCTTGCGTCTAACTCTTCAATGCTTGTGGCATTGTCTGTATTAACTGTTGTGCCAGTTAGGTTGGCTAACTTGGCTTCTACGGCTACTAATCTTGCTGCTAAATCTTCGAATCTCATAGGTTGCTCCTTTAGTGTTATGAGTGTGTGCCAGTTTGGCACACATCTATTTAAATATAATAATATTACAATATTATTAAAATAGTCCTAATTTTTTCCAATCAGCATGTATCTTTGCTTTAACAGATGCAGGTAACGCAACATAGTCTAAATCGTCTGCTGCTCGATCACCATTGGTAAATGCCCAATCAAAAAACTGCATTGCTGATTTAGATTTAGCAACATCTTCGGGTTTGATATAAACAAGAATAAATGTAGCACCACTAATTGGCCAAGCTTCTTTACCTGCTTGATTAGTTAGAATTTGATAGTATGATTTGTTCCAATCGGCATTTGCTGCGGCTGCTCTGAAAGAATCTTCAGTAGGTGCTACCCAAGTACCTGCGCTGTTCTGTACGTTAACCCAATTCATTTTAGTTTGTTTAACATAAGCAAACTCTACATAACCAATTGTGCCTGGTAATTGACGAACCATCTGTGCTACGCCTTCATTGCCCTTACCCCCTGCTCCAACTTTCCAATTAACAGCAGTACCTTCGCCGATAACTTCTTTAAATTCTTTACTTACTTTGCTTAGATAGTTTGTCCAGATAAATGTAGTACCGCTGCCATCTGCTCTACGAACAACCGTAATATCTTGATTTGGTAATACTAATGTTGGGTTTAGTGCTTTAATGGCGGCGTCATCCCATTTAGTAATCTTACCTAAAAAGATATCAGCGATAACTGTACCTGTTAATTTCAATTGTCCCGGTGCAATATTATTAACATTAATAACTGGAACAACTCCGCCAATGGCTGTTGGGAATTGAAACAATCCTGATGCTGCTAGTTTGTCATCTGTCAATGGCATATCACTAGCACCAAATATAACTGTCTTGGCTTCAATTTGCTTGATACCAGCGCCTGAACCAACTGATTGATAGTTGATCTTCACACCTGTTGCTTTGTTATATTCACTAGCCCACTTTGAATAGAGGGGAGCCGGAAATGTTGCTCCGGCTCCTGTGATGTCTTGTGCTGCGGCTGCAAATGTTATAGCAGCCAATAAAAATGCAAATAGTTTTTTCACGGTAATCTCCTTAATGTTGTACTATTATTTAAACACAGAATTATTACAGTATTATTACAAAATTAAGACTTTTTCAACTATATTAATTCCAATATTTTCCATTGTCTAAACTGTCCCAATATGCTCGATTGTTACGATTGACAAAGTTCTTGACTAGGTATTTGGCCATACCAAGATATCCCATCTTCTTAAACCTGCGACTATCTTGTCCAAAGTGATGTTTGACTATTCTAAACTTCTTAGGACTATACTTCCTGGATAAAAAGTAGTCCTCTGATGTTGAAAACTGTTCCGGGAACCCACCGTATTCTTCAAACTTATCTCTACGGGTTAGCATAAATGCACCAACTGCAAAAGGAGAAAAGTATTTTAATGTGTGATTTATAGTGTTAAAAACAACAAACCCAACTTTTGCTCTTATGTCATTGTCATAGCATTTAATGTTCAATCCAACTAGATCCAGATTCAGCGATTCAATTTTATCAACAGCATCACGAATGACATCGTATTTAAAAAAACGAACATCGGCATCAATGAATAATATGTATGGTGTAGTAGCTAACCGTGCTCCATTGTTCTTAGCAATTGATACAGGACCGCCTTCAATGACTTCGACATTTAATTCAAAACTATTATCTTGTATAACTTGTCTAGTATTATCAGTAGAACAATCAGCAATGATGATTTTAGTATCACCTATGTTTTGTGAACGTAGTGAATCTAATAGATGATGTATATAATTTTCTTCATTCTTGCAGGGTACAACTATAGTAATTTTATCACTAAGTTTCATTGTTTTTCTCCTTGTCCCAGGTAACAATTTCCCAATGTCCGTCCCAATGTTCTACAAGTGCTGTACAACTTTCTACCCAGTCACCATCGTTCATATATTTAATACCGTCTATGTCTTTGATCTCAGCATGGTGGATGTGTCCACAGATTACGCCATCAAACCCACGCTTCTTACAATATGCAGCAAGATTCTTTTCAAAGTGGAATATAAAATCCACTGCTTTCTTTACTCTTGTTTTGAGATATTGACTAAGACTAAAGTACCCAAAACCAAAGCGATGGCGTATCCAATTGTATTTGCTATTAAGCGATAAAATAACATCATATGCTTTGT
>Ga0304729_1002147_pt1 | contig 12130 bp, 23 predicted proteins | sample C_131016_MF_Meta_FD_190475 | JGI IMG/M metagenome (GOLD analysis project Ga0304729, IMG submission 190475) | Freshwater microbial communities from Lake Croche, Canada to study carbon cycling - C_131016_MF_MetaG (v2) (version 2) | ecosystem: Environmental > Aquatic > Freshwater > Lake | place... | reverse complement strand
CAAGCCTTTCCAACATGCCAAACCTGTAAAGGTTAAACATCAATGCAAAATCCGCGTTTAGCATCAGCCGACTAGCGACCTCGCCATTCTGGATTACTAGAGTTCGTTTCTCAAGATTGGCCTCCTTATAAGCATCCGTTGCTTTGGTTCTGCGGTTAAAGTATTCCCTGATATTCTTTACTAGACTTTTCATTTATTAATCCATTTCTACTGCTGACAGTTTTCCTTTTTTAGCCGCCATACCCGTGTAGTAGTTATCTACATCAATATCGTCAATCTTTTTCTTAATTAACTGGGTATTCATTGCGGTCTCACCAGCCTTAGCCTTGTTCATCTCAACCTTAGTCTGAATCTCTTGCTGTTCAGGCGATGGGCCTTGTTGTGCTTTGGCTTGTGCAAGTTTTGCGGCTTCTTCTATTGTAGGTAAGTATGCGTCACAGTTTTTAACCCCAAGTGCGTATAGCGTGTCTTCAAAAGGTCTGCGTAACTTAGTAAACATTTCAGGAACTGACGGGTCAAGTTGCATCATTGCTTGGGCAAACTGTTGTTGTGCCTGCATGATCAGTTGTTGACGGGTAATGCGGTTCTCATCAGACAAGAAACCCAAAGCCAAGTCAATATTGATCATTTTGCGGTCAATAAAGTCAAAGTTTTCCATAGCTTTGGCATCTAGGAACGGTTGACCAGTAGACATGGCATTAGCCAACTGTTGGATGTTGTAATCGTCCGAATACTGGATCATTGTTTTCCACACAATGTAGATCATGTCTCGCAGGCCAATGGCGCAGTTCTTAACCATAGCGTCTTGGATGATCTGGTTAGGACCCATAGCCAATTGCAGCTTGTACCCGCTGTTTCCATCCTTCATTACTTCGGGATTGAGGGTGTCGGCTGCACTGGTCATGCCCAACATACGGTTGTTGTCAGACTCAAAGCGTTCCATAGCGTCTTGGATGTATCCAAGGTTTCCTTGCAATGGCTGGAATTCAAATACGTGTTTACTAGGGTCAAACTTGCGATCCAAGATAAACAAAGCGCTTACACCACGCTGAATTTCTTCTGCATCAATGTACTCAGGGTTTACCCCCATACGAGGAGTAGATGCTTGCAGGGCAAATGCAATCTCAGCACGGTTAATAGCAGTCTTGTATTCTTGTAATGGGACTAAGCGCTCTGCTTGGCTATAGCCAAAGAAGTTACCCACAATTGGCTTGGGACACATGCTTGCCATTGGGATGAAATCGACCTCCTTGATATACAGGACGTACGAGCCTGAATAGCAAACCTCGACAATCTCTTCTTCACCATCGTTGTCCACGTCTTTACGCAACCATGCAGTAGTCAGCATGACTACTCGGCTGTAGCGGTCAGCACCAGCGGAAGCGATAACGCCTTGACCAGGCACTGGGGTCGAATCCCGTGCATGTAACGCTAGATCGTTCTCTAAAGCGCCAGCTTGGTATGCGCCAGCAGGACCGTAAGCAGCGTGATCAGCAAACTTCTCTAAATCGATGTACGGATATTGCGACTTGGCCTCATGGATAGTCATTGGCATGTAAAAACCGCAGAAATCTTGGTTCTGAATGCCTGGTATTGTTGGATTGCATACAAAGTAATGCTGGGCTACGTGCTTAATGCGGATATTGGTAGAAAAACCAGTCAACTTGTATTTAGCGCGATAAATAGTGTGCGCCTTAATAGCGTCTTGCATTTCATCGGTTGTTGGCTCGGTTGGCTGGCCTGTTTCATCAGGCATCATGGTCTCTTGCGCCACGCCTTGTAAATCTACATCTATTCTTCGCATCTGTTGTCTTTTTGCAACAAGACCTTTTTCGGCAGCCATGATTTCAAATGATCTCAGATTATCTCTTGTGCCTTCGACTTCTTTATATTGGGTAATAGGCTCTCTTATTGGGGAGATCATTACCACGCCATTCTTGTGTAGCAGGCTGTCTTGCGCCCAGTCGCGCACGATCTGATACGAATCGTTCTTACTATTAATAAAGTAAGTAACCATCTTTTCAGCTTGTTGGCTGGCAATGGCATCGTTTTCAGACAAACGTTCAAATTCAAAATTGACTTTACCGTCAGGCATTAAACACTTGGTTATGACATCGGTAGAGTAATCAATGCCAGGGCTTACCACTGGAGATATGTAATCAATACCTCTGATTGGCTCAGTACTGTTAGAGACTGGAATATTTAGATAATGGTAATCGCTTAATCGATTTAGGGTATTTTTCGCTTGGGTAAGGCGAAGATAATCTACCATCTTCAAGTACGCTTCGTGGGCAACTTGATATTCCAGACCTTTGTTTGCGGGAGGGCTTTCCAAACTCTCGACGATAATATTTTGTTTGTCTAACATGTCATATCCTTTGGATTTTTCCCTCGATAGGGGTAAAGCGCCTTAACGCAAATGTGTTGGCTCGGCTCACTACAGATTCACCATGTCCTTGAATCAATGCCAATATACCAATGCGAGCAGAGTCGATATGGTCATCAGGGTCAGAAAATCGTCCATGTTCATCAATAGCATAGTTTCTTGCTTCGTCTAGGAATTCGATACATGATTCATTAATCATTAATGTACCTCGCTCCATGCCTAAGCGCATTATATTGATTCCGTACGCTTTATGGTTCGTGACCTTGCCTTGGTCGTTGACTGGGTTAAGAATAGCCCCCTGAATACAGTTAAGCCCATATGTGTCTTCAAATACCTCCCGAACGGACTGCTCCGTAAGGGTATAGCGCCCAGCCGTAGCCGCATCGTGTGGAAGTGCGATTGGTACTCCCTTAGACTCTCTGTCCAGCAGGTAATGCACATATTCATCTGGCGTTTCCCCTGAAGGGATTTTGACTTGCCTGTGAAGGTAAATAGTCTCCTGTACTGGGTCTCTAAAGAAGAACGAAATAACTGTCGGGTCATTTTTAATTCCTAAGTCAAAGCTAATCAGGCGTTCTAATTTTTCGTTGTTACGTAAATCTACGTCTGTACCCTTATAGGTAGGCCAATCAAGAATAGGAAACACTACTCCCTTGCCGACCAATGGAATGCCCTTCATACGGCAATCACGCTCCCACGGCATAAAGTCGCGGGACAATTGATCTCGCTCAGACTGGGAAAAGAATGCTTCGCCCCATTCGTTCTCAAACGGGATGTCGTCCCAAGTTACCCGCACATGGGAGTAGCCTTCTACTTGGTCCCAGAACTTACGCACTAATCCTGACAAACCTTTTAGCGGGGTGAACGAGCATATAACCTGTCCGTTTCTAGCTGCTGTACGGACAACAAGTTCTGAGAAAGTCTCATCTGGTGGCTGTTCGTCAAGAACAACGAGGTCAAGCTCGAATCCTTGCAGATGTCTAACTTGTTGGGTGTAGTTAGAGAAGTAGAGCTTTGACTTGCCGCCTGACTCATGCCAGACTTCAATGGATAAGACGTTCTGCCCATCGGATCGGTAAGACTTGTCATCAATACACTCCTTGGGGATTGACCCAGTTCCAAGTTTATACGCCTGCTTAATGTCATCACATCCAAGCAATTTAGCCTGCAATGTCTTAGCAACCTGCTCCCATGATTCACCAGCACACATGGCAATGATGGGTTTGTCCCAGCGCTTGCCTTTCCAGTTTGGCGGGTATCTGCCTGTCAGATGGTAGGCAGTCTCAAACGTACTAGCAATTGTTTTGCCTGCGCGGTTGGCAGCAATCATGCCTCGACGGGCTGAATTTAGGCCAGTCTCAAAGAATTTCTTTTGGTACTCAAAGGGGCGAAACCACTTGAGTTGGTTGAACTGCATATCACTGGCTAACTTATCTCGCGCCAGCATCATTTTCTTTTTTTGTTCTGCATCAAGAGCAGTAGTCGCCCTCTTACCACCCGCCAATTTAACTAGGTATTTTAATGCTCGGTCTTTATAGATTGGCTGGATGTAGTCACTGGCTTCACTTTTTGCCATAGGTATCTCGTATGTTTAACAAGATGTTCGCTGCGGATGCTAAGTAATAAACCTCGGAAGGTAGAAGCTTGTACTCGCCTTGTAAATCTTTTTGTAACCACTCAAGACTTTTACGAGCGCAAACTTCTGCCTGCCCAGCTAATCTCTGCTTAAAGAGTGCAGAGAAATCTTCTGTCATGCCCAAGGATCAGCAATGTTTTTAGCCGATACGCTGACCATATCTCGGTCAATCAATGACCATACGCCACCACCTTTTTCGCCAATCAGGTAGGTATGCAAACCACGACCGCGCTCAGTGAAAGTGCCATCAGGTCTACGCATGATTAACTCTTCTGTACGTGGGTCAAGCCATGTGTACTTTTCAGGAACTGTCTGTCCAAATTTGTTGATACGTGATCCAACAGCGATTTGCTCGACAGGTGCAACTACTTGATAGGTTATTAAACCATTCTCATACTTACGGAAATCGATAGCAACCTTCTTGTCAGACTGTGGGTCTAACGGGTGGGGCATATTGGTAGCACCAAAGTAGTGGACTTGTGTCTCAGGATCAGGCAAGTCTTTGCTGCGTGGTGGGATGACCTTTAGTTCGTCAACAGGAATCAAATCTTTCTTATCTACATAAGGATTCTCTTCTGTCAAAAACTCAGCAGGTACTTTCTTACCTTCAAGTGCATTCTTAGCCACTTGGTACTGATCGTCTTTTGACTTTCCAACGAGGTCTAGAGCAATCTGTGTCTTGTCGTACACAAACTGCGCTAGATCTTTAGCCGTGGGAAGGTCGGCTTTTAAAGCCTCAATGTCATACGTTGCCATACTTTTCCTTTACTCTTTAGGTTCGTCTTCAATAATTTCATCGCCAACTTGTGGCTTATGTTCTTCAATGTAAGCCCAGCTTAATGGTACTTGTTTTTTGCCACAGATAGCAATCACGTTTTGTTGCTCATCGCGGATAAATGCATCGATGATCATGGGTTTACCTTAGCCTTTTCTTTAATAGTTTGGAATTTGCCATTATTAGAATTGTTGGTTGTTTGGTCAGACAAATGGCGAACTGTAAACGCATTCTTTACAGCAGTAGCAATAGTTGCTCTACGCTCATTTTCTTCTTCGTAACCAGACAATTTGTTGTTAATGCCTTTGGTCAATCCTTTAGACATTTGTTTACCACCAGAGATTACTCTTCCGTATTCAGACATATTAGCCTCACTTCAAATAGTTGGTGCGGTCACTGTTCATGTAACCATCGTTGTAAATCTTGCCGTCATAGTCACAGTTTGTGCTGACCATAACCTTTTGACCGCGAGTAGCAATGTTGCCACCTGCTTTAGGAGCGCCTTGTGAACCTTTAGGCTGAGACAAACCACCCATAGAACGGGTAATAGCAGTTACGCCACCAGTGCCAGTAGGAGCATGTTTAGATTGGTTACCCTTGCGGTTAGGGGCTTGGGTAAATAAGAAGTTAGTGGTCATTTTTTGCCTTTCGGTTTGCGTTTGTCATCGGAATCACGCTTCATTGAATACGCAATAGCGACTGCTTGTTTCTGTGGCTTGCCTGCTTCCATTTCAGTCTTGATGTTGGACTTAAATGTTTTTTCGGATTTACCTTTTTTAAGTGGCATTATACTTTCCTTAAGGAATCTAAGAAGTCGTCCATAGCATCATCTGCTGAAACTTCTTCTTCTCTGACAATGTTCTGTACATGCTCGATAGAGATGACAGGGGCGCGGGAAGACTCAAACGGAGCCAACTTGTCCGCGATTCTAGCCTTATCTTTAATATCTAGTTCGTCTGACTGCATAGCCTCAATCAGCACTTCCATAGCCGTCTTTAGCGGAGGCAATCCCTTGGCAATGTGGGCAGCGTTTAATTGGTTAAACAAAGCACCGTACTCGGTAACACGGTTAACTATGGACTTAGGGCGACCCACAGGATTCTTTGTTTTTAACTCAACTACTTTTTCGTCAGACATTCCATTCCTTTTTCAGTACGTATCCAAGCGTAGCTTCCATTGACGGTAAACCCACGTTTTGCATGAATCCTCATGAAGCCATCATGCTCTGCCCGAATAGAAGTCGAGCAAACAATGGGAACCCCCCAAGTATGCGCCCATAGTATATGTTGGTCAATCATCTCGTTAATAAGACGTACGCGATTACGTACAGGCAAAGAAAGATCAAGATGGTGGAACTTTGCATTACTTATCTCTTCGTTAGAGTAGGTTGTATAACCACCGCGATCAAACCAGCAAAACCCCAACAGTCTAGGTTGGTCATCTCCATCCAGTTGTACTAGTGGGGTATCACGGCAAACCGCAATGAACTCTCTGGACTTGTTAAACAGTTGTTCAGTGCAAGCAACCGTAACCCTATGCCTAAAGACTGCTCTAGACCGTGTGACTATGCCATCAGCCTCATGTCCAAAGAAACTGTCAGCCATTTCAACGATGTCGTCCACGTCAAAGCGGGGATCTGCGAGTGACCATTCCATACTTTATCCTTTAACATTTCCAATTCCTTAACGATGCTTTAGCCCTCTCAGCAGGCCCTTTGGCATTCCTGACCACACCTTCCATCCTCGCGCAAAAAGAAGCCTTACGCCCCTTGTCTGCTTTAGTCTTAGGAGATGGAGCGGGAGCCTTTAGATTGCTGCCATTCTTCTTGTTGTACTCAGCCCTGCCCTTAGCAGTCATACCAGCACCCTTGTCCGTAGGGTTATAGGTCTTACCTTTGCCAGTAGTCTTATGTGCGATTGGCTTATCGTGCTTCATTTCTTGGCAGTCTTCTGTTAGTTGTTGATAGCCGCTCACATAAAGCAGTGTTTCCGTCTTTCTGTATTTGCACAACATGAAAGGTAAGGCGCTAACCCTTACTCGGCTACCAACGCTTCTAGTATACCTAAGTGAAGAAAAGTTTTTGTAGAAATTTTGAGATTGGGGGAATGGGGAAAAAGTTTTAAAGAAAATTTGGGAATGGGTGAGTGGGCCCCCCTCCCCGCCTGCCGTTCCAGCCCTACCCCCCTGCAGCGCCTACTCCACCCCTATGTATCAATGGGGGGTCAAATGAGAATGAGTTGCATTTGCTAATGACTCACTGGTTAGTAACTAGATGCGAATCGTTTGCATTTACTAATGACCAGCGGGTTAGTAATGTTTGCCATGGGAGAGCCCTATCACTTCAGGGTTTTGTTTGTCATTGTGTTTGTTTGATCCCTTTTTGTTTGCTATACATTCTGGGGACACAATGGCTTGGGGTTTCCCTTTATTTGCGCGGGTTTCAGGCTGGTTTAATAAACAAAGCAAACCAATGCAAAGCCTTTTGTAATGCCATATATGTAATGCACACAATGGCTCAGGGTTTTAGGTTTTCTTTTTATGCACACTTTGTACTTTGAATAGTCAAAATAAATCAAGATGCATTTATCGATAGGAACAATTGTTGATATATTAGGGTTTGTACTAATGTCGCAATGTTTAATGTATCGTTATATTAGTGGCACTTGATCAGTAGTTGATCAGGGCAAACACAAAGGAAACCAAACCTATGCAAACGACAATAAACCAAACTATAGTTTTAACCCCTGATCTATTTGCACTAATCGATCATGCTGGGGCTTTAGATAGTGAGATTAAAGCACTGACTAAACAGTTAGATGCTATCAAAACAACAATCAAATCGCATGGCGCGGGTGATCATGCTGGGTTTACTTTCTCCGCGAAAGTGATCGATTCGGAGCGGGTAACCATTGATTACAAAGCTATTTGTGAAAAGCTTAACCCCAGCTATCAATTAGTTACAGCGCATACATCCAGCGCGATCATTCAATCAATCCGTTTCACAAAGGTTTAATCATGCGACATCAACTATTTGATATTGTGATCTATGTTTTGGGCTTTATAGCCTTATTGGTAGTTTGGCTCACAGCATAAGGGGTTAAAAATGGCACGATTAGAAATGGAAAACGGATTCCCAGTAATCATCGATAAATGGGACGGGGACGACATTCAATGCGTCGCGGAAAACATGGATTTGAAGCTAAACGAACATCAAGTTTTAGCCGTCATGCAATTGATTGTCAAAGCACATGATTGCAATATCGGCATCACATGGGATTTGATTGGTAGCGCAATTGATACCATTTTGGAGCAAAGGAAAATAAGCAATGCATAAAACAATAATGATGCGTAAAGCTGAAGCGCAATCGATTTGCGGGACACTAACCCAAACCAGCAAAATGCCATGTAAGAGTTATAGCCTACCTACAGAAGCATGCCAAACGGGCTACAAAATGGCACAAATCAAAGGATCTATTTGCGCATCATGTTACGCGGATAAAGGATTCTATAAAGTTTACGCAAACACTATTAAACCCGCGCAATTTGCCCGATTGGATTCAATAAACGATCCAAACTGGGTTGATGCAATGGTTAGCTTGATTGGTAACGATCCGTTTTTTAGATTCCATGATTCAGGGGATCTACAGGGTTTGCAGCATTTAGAAAAAATAGCCCAAATTGCGGATAAAACCCCAAACACGCGCCACTGGTTACCTACGCGGGAATATGCAATTATTAAACAATACATTGCAAAGCATGGAGCATTGCCTAAAAATCTAATTGTGCGATTGTCTGCAATGTACCCTGATCAGCCCGTGAAAATTCCCGCATCATTGCATGGATTCTTAAACATTACAGCATCAAATGTTCACACATCTAAACCAATCGGTAAAGCATGCAAAGCCCCTGATCAAAAAGGGGAATGCTTAGATTGTCGCGAATGCTGGGGATCTAAAGTTATTTCTTACAAAATGCACTAAAGGGGCAAACATGGATAAAAAAGAATTAAACGGGTTTATAGATGCCTATTGTTCAAATGTTTGCGATTACTCTCGCGATCATGTGACTAGTTTTATGGATGCATATCTAAACGATCAGGATTTATCAGGATATGACGGGTACACGTCAATAGTTGACGCGCTGGGAATGTGGCACGAAGCTATTAAATTTCAACTATCAAAGGGGCTAAACAATGATTAAAGCGGGAAATATAGGGGTAATTACAACAATAGATGATCAAACATTGTTTGAAATTACGGGCATTCAAAACGGGCTTGTTTACTGTTTGCCATTGATCGCGCCATTTGTGACGCGGGTTTGTTTGCCTGATCAATTCTGGGTTTTATTAGATGATTTTTAAAGGGGTTAAAAATGGAACTATTCAACAATTCAATACGCATGCGCGATGATCTAGCCGATGACGGGTTAGCCGTCCCAGCATCTAGATCGTTTAAAAACTATGATACCCAAGTAGATGTATCGTATATAACAGCGGAGGAACTAATCGGGGCTACTTACGGGGACGATCCCGCGCATCCCGATGATCACCCGTTTTGCTATGTTCAATTGCGCGATGGACGATCACTCTATTTTTTGAGTGTTGATCTAGATTTTGGGGATAATTCAGGCGCGGATTTAGACAAAATTATTGAATTAGTTTGGAATGCTTACAAAGCGGAAATCGTTAACGCTGGGGATTGGTTTTTTAATCTAGATAATTTCACTCTAAATTTTGTCGAAAATACTGGGTTTTTTGATGTCATAGCCTACAGCGCGCCAAACAATCAAACCGATTGGTCAAACATAGCAAACCGAATGACGATAAAGCTTTAAAGTAAACCTAAGCAAACGGGGCTAAAAACCCCGTTTTTTTGGGCTTGCTAAGTTAGTTGGCGCTCACTTCGATTTTGTCGCGGGTTTGCATGTTTGGGTTTTGGTTTGGTTTCCAGCTTTGCATGCATTCCCGCGCATTTATAAGACTGATTTAAACGCGTTTTACGGGGTTATTTTGGTTTGTAGGGGGTTGCTATCCCCGCGCATTTTTAGGGGCTCAAAACGGGTTTAAATGCGTTTTGTTTTGGTTTTGTTAAGTTAGTAAGCGCTTACGGGGGCGGTTAGTAAGTGAGTGCTTACTTACATTATTAAGTTAGTGAGTACTCACTTCGTTTGGTGATTTTTTGCCTATTTTTATAGCAAATGTCGTATTTTTGTACCCCCCACCCCCTAAAGTTTAGAAGGCCCCCTAATTTTTAGGGTTTTTATATTTGTGAGTTTGTAATTGGTGAATTTAAAAAGATGAGGCTCGATTTAGTCTTCAACTAGCTGGGGTGGAAAACCAGAAAAAGCCCCAGGTCAACATCCTCGATTGCTGGCTTAACGCCTCAAAACTCCACTCAACGGAGATTAGGGGAAACGTAATAGATATAAGGTTTGGTCAATAGATTGGGCTATCTCGTCAATTAGGTTCTGTATCTCAGAGTCTTGCGGTAGCTTTTGTCTTGCCTGCATCACATAGTCTTTCAGGGCTTCTAATTCTTCTTTTGCGGTTTCTGCTGGCGCGTAATAGGTAACAGGAAATACTGGTGTTGCATCAAACTTACCCATCATGGCTTCTGCTACTTGATCTACCAATTCAGGCAGGCCAGTGTAAAAAGCACCCAATGCTTGGTGCTGGGCGTAACTCTTACTTGTCCAATGGAGCAGATGTGTGTTAGTCGCTGCATGTAACAGGGTTAATAGGAATTCTGCTGCTTCATTCATGTTGCGCTCCAATGTGCTGTAGGACTGCCTTGGCTGCGTCTACCTTCCAAGGTTTAATCAATGGGTTGTGGGCTATCTTTCCCCACTCTATAACTTGATTGTACCAAGCAGTATCAAATGCCTTGGCTTTCTCTTTCTTTGTCAAGCCACCACTGTCTAACCATGTGTGGCACTTGTAGCAAGCCCAGACCGTCATGCAGTCATCAGCTTTGATTCCCTTACCTTTGCCATGTATCAGTTGGTCAGAGTGTGCAGCTACCGTTGTACTGCCTTCGTCGCCATCGCAATATGGGTGGATCTTTAGCAGGCACTCAGCGCCTTTAGCCAACTCTAATAAATGCTTGTCTCGGTACATTACGACATCGCCCTAGCTTCTACTCTGTTGTTGAAGCAGGTGATTTTATAGTGCTCGAACCTCAGTTTGGCAGCTTCCATGCGGTACTTTAGTTCCTCTTCTGTAGCTACTGCCTCGCGCATAGCTTTTAACTGGGTTTCGTAGGTCATGGACATGTATGCATCTATCTCACGGTCGCCTAAGGTCTTTTTGTCGCTGTTAGCCATTTCTGTGGCTTTGACTACCTTTAAATAGTTCTCTATGTATGTGCGTTCTGCCTTTGCTTTTGCATATACAGGGGCTGAATCCCGTATGTAATCTATGGCTTTTTGTGCGTCATCTTCAGTCATTTATTTCTCCAACTAAAGCGTCCCACATAAACACAGGTGTTTTAGGTCCCACATAAGCGCCTTCTACATTAAAGCTGATGTACTCAATAGCTTCTTCTTCTGTCATACCACCAGCTTCAAGAATAACTATCATCTTTTCTACTGAATAAACAAGTACATCTTCTCTAGTTTGATCGCGCCAAACGCAAGCTGTACCTATAACAGCATCATCAAATCCATCTGCCTTTAAATAATCTTCCATTTTTTTCCTTTTATGTCCCGATCAGAACATTTTTTATTACTTTGCAATGTTTTTGTGCATTTATGACCCGTACGGGATATTTTTTGCATGAAACTTCAATGAGGTTCTTCAGCAGGCCAGCACCTTACTGACCATGCTTCACCATACTCTTGTATAAGACTTACTGGATAGCCTTTGTTGACAATCCACTCACTCATTTGACCATCGGTATCAGGGTCGTATATGGCAGGAAAACCAAACTTCCATCCTTCGGGAGGATCAATCCATATTTTTTTCGACTTGATATTTAAATCATTGTCCGTTGTGGCGGTCATTGTGAACAATTTAGGTGTTTTTTGTCCATCATGGCGGGCAAATGGCGCGAGTGTGTCGCTAGTTCCTCTTTTGCGCCACAGGCTCATATCATTGCTGCCTCAATCTTTGCAATCATTTGATTTCTCTTTCTCAATTCAATGTCATATTCAATCAATAGCTTTTGCAATTCTTTTATTTCTGCTTTCAAGTGTTCTGCTTCAGTTTGCACTTTCAGAAAACTAACCTCGATGTCGTCTTCATAATCTAAGTCGTGGAACGCATTGTCTAGCGCTTTGGCATCAGTCATAAATCACCTCATAAATGTTGATCGATTAGCGCCTGAACACCAGCGTC
>Ga0304729_1002146_pt1 | contig 12131 bp, 19 predicted proteins | sample C_131016_MF_Meta_FD_190475 | JGI IMG/M metagenome (GOLD analysis project Ga0304729, IMG submission 190475) | Freshwater microbial communities from Lake Croche, Canada to study carbon cycling - C_131016_MF_MetaG (v2) (version 2) | ecosystem: Environmental > Aquatic > Freshwater > Lake | place... | reverse complement strand
GAGCCCGAGTCCTTCGCCGAGCCCGAGTCCTTCGCCTACGCCTCCCGTAACGCCTACACCTACGCCTCCCGTAACGCCAACGCCTACGCCTCCCGTAACGCCAACGCCTACGCCTCCCGTAACGCCAACGCCTACGCCTCCAGTAACGCCGACTCCAACGCCGACGCCAACACCAACTCCCACGCCGACGCCAACCCCCACGCCGACGCCAACTCCCACGCCGACGCCTAAACCAACTACAATTGGACCCATGATGGCTGCTGCTTTACCTGCCGTTTCTAACTGGACTCCTCCGACGCCGAAAGAGAGTTGGTTGGGAGGAACGGGCCGCCAAGCCACTTTTAAAAACCCACTACTGGTCGCAGCTATGATGGAAGAAATTCGCAGGAAAGATGAAGAGGCCCAAAAGGCAGCCGATAGCGGCTATTACTCTTATGGCGATATCTCTTCCATCGACGACATTCTTGGCCTGAATCAAACGCCTGCGGAGTCGCAGAATACAGCGCTTCAGAGCGCCCTCATGGCAGAGGATAAGACCCTGCCAGCCTACCGTAAGGGCGGCTCCGTGATGAAGTCTGCCCTGATGGCGGCTACCGGCGGCAGCATTGAAGATCACCGCCACCCTGAGTACGATGGAACCACTCCGGTGTTTAAAACCGGTGGAAAGTCAAACCATGTTCAAGGACCCGGCGACGGGCAGTCTGACGACATCCCAGCCATGCTGGCAGATGGTGAATTTGTGTTTGACGCCGATACCGTCTCTCAGTTGGGCAATGGCTCCAACAAGGCAGGCGCGGCAGTGCTAGATGCTATGCGCGAGGCACTGCGTGCGCACAAACGCTCGGCCCCGATTGGAAAAATACCTCCTAAGTCTAAGTCCCCTTTGCAGTACATCAAAGACGGCCTGAAGATGAAGGGTGAGAAGTAACACGACAAGGAGCTTGATATGGGAGTTATGGACAGCGCTTTATCAGGTAGCCCGCTACCGGACATTAGTTCGACCACCACCAATGCCACAACTGCGCCCGACTGGTACACGCAGTTGCAGCAAAACATTGGCGCGGCTGGTCAAAAGTCGATGGGCTATGACGCCACTGGCAAACCTATTGCTGGCTTTAATCCAAGCTCAATGATAGCCAGCGAGTCGCCACTCGCTGTTACGGCTCGTACTAATGCTGAAAATGTTGCGGGTTCATATCAGCCTCAATTAACTACTGCTGAGCAGACTGCCGCCCTTGCCGCCAAGGGTGTTGGCGCCGATCAGATCAGGTCGTTCATGAGCCCGTACACGCAGGACGTGGTCAGCAACTTGGCGAACATGAGCAACCTGAACACGCAAAGCAGCGTGCTTCCTTCCTTGATGGCCGCCTCAGGCGGCTCTGGTCAGTTCGGTAGCAGCCGCGCTGCCAATGCCTCTGCTGGTGCTCTGGCAAACATTCAGGCTGGCCTTACCGCTGAGCAGTCAAAGGCCCTTCAGTCTGGCTACGAGAGTGCTTTGGCCGCTGCGTTTAAGAATGCAGGCCTGTATAACGAGTCGGCCAAGGTCCAGCAGGGGCTGGCCGAGGACGAGCAGAAGTTGGGCATGTCCGGAGGCAAGTACATGACAGACATTGGCACTGCCGATCAGGCGTACCGCCAGTCGCTTATTGACCAGCCGATGACGGCTGCGACCAATGCTGCAAATTCACTTTCTACGTTGAAGGTGCCTTCGACTACCACAACTTCCTACAAGGGTCCGGGCCAGTCTGGGCAGTATTCCACTTCTCCGCTTGGCGCAGTCACTGGACTTGGGGCTTTGTTCGCTTCAGGCCAAGGCGGAAAAAGTGCGGGCCAAGGTTTGCTTGACGCGTTTAGAGGTCTTTTCTCAAGCAGTACTTCAAGTGAAGTTGACGATTGGGTTAAAAAAGCATTTGGTGGATAGGAGCAGCCATGGCCGAAGAAGCAACCGACGAAGGACAAAGCTCTGGCGAGAGTGGTGGTGGTTACAGCCCCTATCTTGCATCACTGCTCAAGATCAAGCCCGAGGACGTTCGGGGCGGGAATATTTCCCTGCTCCAGCTTGGCCGTCAGGCCATGGGCGCGGACACCGAAGAATACAGAAAAGTACAGGCTCAGGTTGACGCAGCTCAAGAGAAGCTGAATGCCGCGTTGCAGGCCCGTAGCACCGGCCTTGATCCCAAGTATTTGGCGCTTGCCGCTGGCCTGCTCAACCCGGGCGGCGGCGGTGGCTTCTTTGAGGGCCTCGGAAAAGGCATGACCGGCTACAACGCCGCAGCCATGGAAGAGGACAAGCGCAACCAAGAGATTGCCAAGGCCCAACTGGCCCTCGCTCAATCTCGGCGCGGTGAGATCACGCAGGCCACCCAGCTTGGCCTGAGCACGGCTGGAAAGCTGATGCCTAAGATGACGGCTGAGCAGATGCAAGTTATGGCTATGGGCATGGACCCCAATAGCCCGGCAGGCATTGCTAAAGTAAATTCTTTGATTGCCCTAAAAAATGCAACTCCCGGAATGAAAGAAGCTGCCGCAGAGGCAGGTGTTGACGTTTCTGATCCAGCATTCCAAAAGTCTTTTGGAGAACAGCAGCGTGCGAAAAGAGCCGAACAAGCGGCAACTCCCGAAGCAAAAGATTTTGTTGCACGCACTGGAATAAACTGGACCGATCCTCAGTTTGGCGCCAAGTTCCAAGAGTTCCTCAAAAGGAAGCCGCTCGAGGACATTGCTGTTCGCTTAAACCTTGACCTCAGCAAGCCAGAGCATTTTGGCGTTGCCCAGCGCGAATACAACCGCGAGAAGTCTCTGACCAACGTGTCGCCTGAGCTCAAGAAATACTTGGAGTCGTTCAACGGCGACGTGACCAACCCCAATGACATGGCAAAGGCGGCCAACTTGATGTCGCAGGCTCAGGGTCTGGACATCAGTTCAAAACAGGCTTCAATTGCTGCAAGCCGGGCTGCTACACAAGCTTCATTGCTGAGCCAAACGCGAACGTTGCAGGAAATCACTGAAGGTGCACGCAATGGCGATATGAGTGCTGTAACTGAGAGGGCCAAACAGTTTGGTGTTCCGGTGCCAAATAACATCGCACGTTATGCCGGACTAACTCCGAAAGAAGCTGCTGCTCAGCGCGTTAAGGATATGGACTCAACACGCGAGTATGTTGAGAAAGAAGTCGCGCCTTTGACCAACACGGTCGACGACGACATTCGCAATTTGAAGCGCGCCAAACAGCTTAACGATAAGCTTCCTACTGGAACCTTGCAGAGTAAACTAATTCCGGGCTACAACACATACGCGTCAGGTTTGGGTAATGAGTTCCAAGAGTTTCAGAAGCTTTCTAACAAAACCTACAGCGCTCAGAAGATACCGGGAGACCATAATATCTCCAACGCTGACATGAAGTTTTATGCAGGTTCTACTTTTGGCCCTGACAACTTGCCGGGCGCCAACAAGATCATCATTGAAAGCCAGTTGGCGCAGCGCATGCGCGACAAGGACTACAACGACTTTTTGAACAACTACGCGTCTGTTGGCGGAAACATTATTGACGCCAACCGCGAGTTCAAGAAGTACGCCAACGCTAACCCGATCATCGTCAAGGACAAGTCGGGTAACCCGATGATTAACCCCAATCGCATGACCTACCAGCAGTACTTTTACGCGCCGCGTAAGAACTACGACAGCCAAGGAAGAGAGATACCATGACCATTGAACGTGCCGACGCTAACGGGGTCATCCATCAATTTCCTGACGGTACGTCTGAGGCGGTGATCCAGCGGGTTACCGGCACCTCTCATGCTGTCCCTGCGGCTCCTCGGCAGGCGCCTGCGGCTCCTGTTCCAAAAACTCAGCCGGTGCTTGACAACGCGTTGGGTGCTGCTTTGCAAGGCCTGAGCATGGGCTGGTCCGATGAAGCCATTGCCAAATTGCGTTCCATGATGGATAGCCGACCGCATGACAGAAACCTGTCCAGCTTGATCACCGGCCAGCCAGTTCCGGGAAGCTACGAGGACTACTTGCAAGCGCAGCGCCAAGGCATGCGCAAGTACAGCGAAGAGAACCCAATCACCAGCACGGCCGCAGAGCTTGGCGGCTCTTTGCTTCTTCCCGGCGGCATCATCAAGTCCGGTGGCATGAAGGCTGGCAAAGCACTTGCTCCCAGCATCATGCGCATGATGGGCATGGGCGCGGCCACTGGCGCCGTATCCGGGGCTGGAACGTCTGAGAAGAAAGACTTGGGCGGAGTGGCCGAGGACACAGCCCTAGGCGCCGTGACCGGAGCTGGCGCCACCGGATTTCTTTCAGGCACCGGCCGCTATGTAGTCAAGCCAGCATGGGACAAGGTCAAGGTTAACATGGGCTGGACCGACCCCAACAGCGCAGCCAATCTGGCTATTGCCAAGGCCCTAAAGCTGGACGGCCACAACCCGGCAACTGTGCAGAACGTTGTGGACGCGCTTGGCCGTGGCGAGATTACCCTTGCGGACCTTGGCGAGAACACCCGCGCATTGCTCAAAAAGGCCACGCAGGCGCCGGGCGAGACGCGCAACAAAGCGTTGGCGGTCTTGGCCGATCGCGCCGACCAGCGCGTACCTCGCGTGAGCGAAGACCTGCAAAGTCTCTTGTCTGGGTCTAAGGACTTCTACACTGACTTGGAGAAGATGAAAAAGGCTCGAGCTGAAAAAGCTGGCCCTCTTTATGACGCTGCATATGCAGATTCAAAAGCAATCACGCCTGACGCCACTCAAAAGTTTTTTAGAGCTCCGACCTTTTTGCAAGCTTTTAAAGAGGCTGGCAACACTATGCTTGATCGGGGTCTCGACCCTCAAGCTCCTGAAAATCACTTGCGCGCCCTGCATGAAGCGAAACGTGTGTTGGATGGCTGGGCCAACAAAGCTTACAAGGATGGTGACAACAGGCTATATGGCGACTTGAAAGAGATGACTAAAGCCTTGTTGCAGGACATGGAAAAAGACTATCCCGACTACAGGCTTGCTCGTCAAGTCTATGCTGGTGAATCTTCCATCATGGATGCAGCAAAAAAAGGCAGTGAAATTTATGGCATGTCTGAGCCAGAAATGCGCGCCATGTTGTTGAAATACGTTGACAACCCGTCTGAGCTTGACGCCATGCGCGCAGGCATTGCGCAGGCCATGCTGGAACGCTTGCGGTCCAGTCCTGAGGGCCGTCCCATTCGCTCGGTGCTAGGAGATCAAAACCAAGAACTTAAACTGAGGTTGGCGTTCCACGACGACAACGCTTTTGATCAGTTTAAAAATCGCCTGCTGACTGAAGAGAAAATGCGCCTGACCGAGCGTCAGGGTGTTAAGGCTACGCCTACCGAAGCCCCAGATAGCGCTGGCCCTGACCTTACAGCCGCCGCCAAAAATGCGGCAGGCGGTAATTTAGGCAGCGCTCTTATGAATATGTACAACGCGTCAGTTAATAAAGTAACTCGCATGCCTGCCAATGTGGCGGCTCCTACGGCAGAGAAGCTGCTCACGCCTACCGGCCCAACCGCTACAGGCTTGGACCCCGTGCTTTCCAGCATCATGGACAGCCTCAAGCAGGAAGAGCAAAACATCATTAAACGCGGTCCTGTCAGCGAACTTGCAGCAGCAGGCACGGGCGCTTTGGTGGCGCGTAAGCCGCCGACACTGGGCGGTGGTGGTGAGCCCACATCTCCTGAGATGGAAGGGGCTCCAGAGGGTCCTAGCCCGCTACAGCAGGCTGTTCCCCAGCAATAGGGCTTGCCCAGTCGCCAACGCGCACCCAGTAGTGAACGACCTCGGTATTGCGTGGGTCCGGCATGTCTGAATAGATCACAATGGGCAGCGCCCAGTTGTGCTCTTTCATTGCCGATGCGATCTGGTCGTAAATGTCCAGCGCGTTGTCTTCAGAGCTTGCCAGTATTTCGAATTTCATTTCATTACCTTTAGGAATTTCTGGCGGGCCTCTTCGGCCTGCCGTTTTAGTTTCTCTTCTATGGTCTCGGTAGGCACGTTGCTCTGCGCCTCGTCCTCCTCTCTCTTTGCGTTAAGGTGCCGAACAAAGGCCTTCACGCTCTCTTGATCGTCAACGTGAACGTACACCTCAGTGCGCACCATCCCTTTGTCGGAACGGCGAGCTCTGAACTGTTCAACTCTCTCGGTTATCTTGCTCTTGGTTGCCATTTTGAATCTCTTCTAGTGTTTCGTAAATCAGTAGCAGCACGTCGTAATTAACTTCACTTGACTGCCACAACAGGTTCTTGATTGCCCGCAGCCGCTGCTTCAATTGCTCGTTGTTCATTCTTCAACCTTCTACGTTCTGCCCTTACCTCAGACCGATCCGGGTCCTCTTCGCGAGGTTGTTTAGGGGCTGGCGGTATCTTGATTTTCTTTGCCATCAGACGGTCCCACTTTGGCATGTCGATCAGCCTTAGCACTACTTGGTCCATTACCTGAGGGTTGTCCATTGCTAGTTCCATTGTCTTGCCTCTCAATTTTCATGCGCTCGGCCATTGCATACGAGGCCGCAGCTATGTTGTCGAAGTGATCAATAATATCCTTGGCGCCGCTCGTGTGCTTTCCGGCTAGAAATCCCTGCATGGCAAAGAAAGCGCACAAGTCCTCCCAGCTTAGTTCTTCAATTTTCATCTTTCTTCTCCAGTGGTTCCATGGTCAAGTGATCCATGTTGGCATGCTTGGACCATATCCGAATGTAATTGCAGACGGGCCGGTCCGGGCACGTCTTGCATGAATGATTTTTGGGGCTGGTGTTGTTCCCGTGGGAGCGGTGGTAATACAAGACGTGAGGAACGCGCATAAATTTGCGGCCCTCGACGATCTGCATGAACAAGTCACCGTCCTCGCAGCCGCCTGTCAGCTTGGTGTTGTAACCCTCAGTCTCTTTAAACACGGACATGCGATATACGCCGAATGGGCGCCAGCCAAAGTAGGCTAGGTTTGAGTCTGCGTCGGTGTAAAGGTTGTACCCAGTAATCTTGCCCTTGTCGTTGATCCCCGAGGTGTCGGAGTAAATCAACGCAATGTCAGGGTTGTCGTTCATGGCCTTCACGGCGTATTCGATCGCATGCGGGTAAAGCATGTCGTCCGAATCCAAATGGCCCACAAACTCACCTTTGAGGTGTTTTGATGCCGCCGCTCGGTTGCGCGGCGTCATCAGGTTTGTTTCGTTCTGATAGACCCTGATGCGCTTATCGCCTTCAGCGAGCTTTAACGCAAGCTCGAACGTGCCGTCAGTTGAGCAATCGTCGTTGATTACCAACTCCCAGTTCTTGTACGTCTGCGCCTTTACGCTATCTATCGCCGCCTTGATGAACTGCACGTTGTTGTAGCAGATCATCATCACGGAAAATAGCGGCCCTTTCATTTCCCGACCTTGACGGCCATGTAGTCTGCCAATAGTTTGGGGTTGTCGACCACTATTTTGATTGCGCGAAGCAACAGGGCCGACCGGGACCATCCATACTGCTCGGCAACTTTATCTAGTTTAACCAAATCCTTAGGCATGAGGTAGGTGGCTACATATTTAGATTCAGGATTTCTCATTCAATTGTTCCAGTTAGAAGCCCCGCTTTCGCGGGGCTGTTTTGCTTAGTTCCAGTCGTCGTCGCCTGCGGTGCCGAGGTCGGCTGCGGGCTTGGACTTACCTTTGACGATGCCGAAGTCATCGGCCGCTGACGAGCGCGCCACGCCCAAGGGCTTGCCGCGTCGGGTGAACATGATGTTGTTCAGACCGAACGCCACGCCCTTGTTGCCTGCCGTATCGTAGGCGTAGGCGTTCAAAGACACCCGGCCATGGTCACCGCTGACAATCTCGTCGTTGCCGAGGATGTCGTTGCCTTCGGCATCAACCGCACCGGGCCGCTTGGAGCTTTTGGTGTTGAAGAACCAATGGCCTGCGTACTCCTCGCCCATCGACGATCCGTCGCCTTTGGTCTCGGTGTCGCCGTCACGCAGCGGGTTGCGGATGTTTTTGGGGATTTTGTCCCCGAACTTTTCCGTCAGGGCCGCCTTGGCGGCAGCTTTGAGGCCTGCCACCGTGTCGGTGTCGCTCTTGGGAACGAGCACCTGCGTGCTGAACTCTTCCTTGCCGTTCATCTCGTTGGTACGAGCCGACAGGGCAGAAAAGTAGCTGAAACGAACTTCACCGGTTACTGTTTTAGTAGACATATCACGTTTTCCTTTTTCAAGTTTAAGGGTTGTGACCAGCAGAACTACTGGCCGGTTGCGATCTTACACTATAAAAAAAAGTTTTGCAAAATATTTTTTTGTGGCATACTAAAGGTTCAACTTAACGAGGAAACCGATGAAACTGCTACCGCACCAAGAACTGGCCGTGGACTTCTTGCTCACCCGCAAGCGCTGCATATTGGCCGACCAGCCCCGTCTGGGCAAGACCTTCCCCACCGTTATGGCCTCGGCCCAGCACCTGCCGGTGCTTGTGGTCTGCCCGGCCATTGTCAAGACAGTCTGGCAGACGGCCTTTAAGAAGTGCGCCGGGCTGGACTCCACCGTCATCACCGGCCGCGCAGGCGCAATGAAGCTGCCAAAAATCGACGTGGTGATCATCAACTATGACCTGATCCAATATGTGCCGGTCGAGGAGTTTGAGCGCTTCAAAACGCTTGTGCTGGACGAGTCGCACCGGATCAAGAACCACGAGGCCAAGCGCACCAAGGCGGCCCTGTGGGCGATGGAGAAAATCCCCCGCGTCTATGCCTTGAGCGGCACGCCCATACCAAATCGGCCCATCGAGCTATGGCCCCTCTTGAAAGGCCTTGGCATCTACCGTGGTGGGTACTACGACTTTGCCGCCCGCTACGCCAAGATGTGGAAGGCGCCGTGGGGCCTTGACGTCTCGGGCGCGTCCAACCTGCCGGAGCTTAAAGCGCTGATGAAGCCCAACGTGCTGCGCAGGAAGAAGGAGGACGTGTTCAAGGACTACAAGCAGCCGCAGGTGTCTCTGATCACCTTTGACCTGCCGGTGGACAAGCGCGAGAAGAACTTCGATGCAGACGCGCTGGTGGAGAACCCCAACGCAATTATGGCGATCGAGGGCCTGTCAGAGATCATGCTCGAGGCCGGGTTGCAGAAGATCAAGCCAGCGGCCGAGTTCATTGAAGACAAGCTGGCTGAAGGCGAGCCGCTGATCGTCTTTGTGCACCACAAGGAGGTGGCCCGGCTCTTAGCAGAGGAGCTCAAGAAGTACAAACCCCGGACAATTACCGGAGAAACCTCGGACAAAAACCGGACATTGGCGATCTCCGCCTTTCAGGAAGGCGAGACCAACCTGATCATCGGCAACATCGCGGCCATGTCCGAGGGCATCGACCTGTCCCGGGCCGACACGGTCATATTCGTTGAAGCGACTTGGCAGACCTCCGCGCTGGAGCAGGCCACAAGCCGCATGGAGAACGTCGTCAAGTCAGGCTTTACACCGCTGGTGTACCTGCTGACCATCAAGGCATCACTTGACCACAACGTGCTGGGCAAGGTATTGCGTAAGTTAAGCATCATTGACCAAATCATTTAAGGAGTAAAGAGATGAAATTATTGGACCTATTCAAAGAGAAATTCAGGGAGCCTACGCCACTCGAGGTGGTGACACGAGAGCTGGCCGAGGCGACGCTTGAGAAGTTCGAGGCAGAGACGGCCGTGGACTGGGCGCAGAGCGTGGTGTCGTACAACCGGGTGCGCATTGAGCGCCTGAACGAGTACATCGCCACTTACAGCAGGGAGAAATCAAAGTGACAGACGAGGACATCCTGCGGCTGCTGAAGGACTGTGGCATCTACAAGTACATCGGGCTGGACAAGGACCCCGATGCGATGCAGATGCTGCGCATATTTGCGTTCGATGTTGAGCGCGAGGCGAGGGTTAACCTCATTGATCAGGCAATTGGAATCATAGGAGAAGAGGAATGAAAGAAGAAACAAGACAAGAAATTAGTGCAGCGTTTGCAAAAGATTACACCGACTGGATGGTCAAGACAGGCGGGTACGCCAAGGACATGACGCTGCGAGACCACTTTGCTGGGCAAGTTGCAATTGGATTAATGTCCGAGTATTGGAATAGCGACAGCATGACCGACCCAAGTTTTGAAAATATTTCCAGACAAGCCTATTGGCTGGCAGATGCAATGCTTGAGCAGCGCAGCAAATGATATTGACAACAAAAGGCGGGTGGACAAACAAGGACATTCGAGACATGGAAGACAACCTTGAGCCAGAGCGTTTTCAAGTCACTGGCAATACTGTACGGGTTAAATACAAAAGCGCGGACGATACAAGCGGGTGGTGGAAACACCCATTAAACGATCAATTTTTGGAGAAAACCAAATGAACGAAGCAGACAAAAAATACATGGCGGTGTATGTGGAGGAGGAAGAGATACACGACCCGTGGGAGTTCCTCGCCCAGCAGATCAAGGGAATCATTGCATTCGCGGCCATTGTGGTTGGTGTGTGGATGCTTGTTGCAGCGGCGGTGTTTAAATGATCCCAAAGAAATTACATGTTATTTGGGTAGGCGATGAAAGCAATCGGCCTGATACTTGCATTGAAACATGGCGTGCTGCACATCCAGATTGGGAATTCAAAATTTGGGGCAACAAGGAACTTCACGAGGACCTTTGGCATAACAAAAAACATATGGATGAGATGAAAAAAGTAGAGTGGAATGGCGTTGCAGACATGATGCGCTGGGAAATTCTTTATACGCATGGCGGCTTTGCTTTTGATGCTGATTCCGTTTGCCTTTCAAGTTTGCCTGATTGGATGCTGCATTCAGAGACGTTTGCTTGCTGGGAAAATGAATTGGTGCGTCCGGGTCTTGTGGCTTGTGGTTTTATGGGCGCTGAACCTACCAACAAGTTTATTTACCAAGTCATTAAAGATATTCATGCGACGCCTTCGGTCATTGATCAAAGAGCATGGATAACAACCGGCCCACAAAGAATGACTGATACATGGAGGCAAATGCAATATACGGGTTTGACTATTCACCCATCGCATTATTTTTTGCCAAACCATTTTGACGGCATTAATTACGAAGGCAATGGGTTGGTGTTTGCTGAACACTTTTGGGGAAGTACATTAAATATTTACAACAAATTGAAAAATTTACATCATAGGGGCTAACACATGAACATTATTGAACTAGCAAAGCAAGCCGGTATGGTTTATCGAGAGTTTGAAAATGAGTTTGCCAACGCTAATACTGATGGCGTTGACTTAAAAACCATGCAAGCCTTTGCCGCCTTGGTAGCAGCGCATGAGCATGAGGAGTGCGCCAAGTTGTGCGAAGCTGAAGCCGACGATGGCACCGAAGGCGAGTGGGATGGATGCTGTTTATTTTTAGCTGAACAAATCAGAGCAAGGAGCAACACATGAGCAAGATGACAAACTGGTTTCCACCGCACATCAAGCCCGTGCATATTGGTGTGTACGAAATTAAATTTTCCGATGTGCCACTTGGCAAACGTTTAATGTACGCACGATGGAATGGTAAAGAATGGTCAAACTTTGCGTATAAAAAGAATGATGACTGTATGAACGATTGTTTCGGCGCAGTGCAAAAGAAACATTGGCGCGGTTTTACGGAGAAGCAGACATGACAGGCTACGAAAGCAAACGCGCAGCAGCGCGGGACAAGTTGGTTGATGATCGGCGGGCTTACTACGAAAAGTTTGACGACTTGTATGCTGTTTATCTCAACGGTGTTTACGATGGAAAGAAAGCAGCAGCGCAGGAGCCTACCAAGTATTCTTTCAGAGCACATTGGGAGGCGGATGGTTGTATCGGCGTAGTTGCGGCTATTGAGAGGTTAGATGGTGGTGTTCATTTATTGAAAGACACCATTGACGCACCACAGCCAGTGCAGGAACCTGTGGCGTATCTTTGTGGCCCAGACAAAAACGGTTTGTTTGGTTTACCGACAGCGGACAAGGCTTGCAAAGATTGTTTTCCTGTTTACCGACAGTCGCCACAGCCAGCGCAGGAGCCTGTGGCAAATGACAGGGCGTTACAACTTGTTACATATCAAATGAATCACTGGAGAGCCTACGCACTGGAGTTACAGGAGAGGCTGGTCAAGTACGAAGGTGGTGCGCCAATGCTTTTAAATA
>Ga0304729_1002144_pt1 | contig 12135 bp, 17 predicted proteins | sample C_131016_MF_Meta_FD_190475 | JGI IMG/M metagenome (GOLD analysis project Ga0304729, IMG submission 190475) | Freshwater microbial communities from Lake Croche, Canada to study carbon cycling - C_131016_MF_MetaG (v2) (version 2) | ecosystem: Environmental > Aquatic > Freshwater > Lake | place... | reverse complement strand
CACGGTTGTGTGCCAACCTGGATCAGAACGCTACTTCAAGCGCATCAAGCGCCGTGAGCATCATCTGGGTCCCGATGACTATGTGTTCTGCCATGAAGACGGCAAGCCTATCGGCGACTTCGGCGGCTTTGATCGGTTGCTGGAACTGGCTGGATTGACCCATGACAGCGAAGGTCACAAGCGCACGATCTACAGCCTTCGCCATACCTATGCGACGCTACGCTTGCAGCACGGCACCAATGTCTATTGGCTCAAGAAGAACATGGGCACCACGGTGGACATGATTGAGCGCCATTACGGGCAGACTTCTGTGCTTGTAGGCGCTGAATATGAAACGGCCCGGCGCTGGCGTAGCCGCAGCAAGGCTGAGCAAAAGCTAGAAGACGAGACCATCGCTACGGCCTTAGCGGATCCCGCCGTGCTCGTGCCCGAAGGCGTTGTGGATCTCAATAAAGACGATGATGCGGAAGATTAGCTCAGGATCATAATCTATTGATAAATAATGATATGATCGCCAAGGCAAGAGTAACGACAACACAATGCGACACCGATCTGGAAACGCAGGTCTGGCGCAGCCAATATCACATGATCTTAGAAGAACGTGATGCGCTGAGAGCCCAATTGCGGCAGCTCCGCAAGCAACAGGCAGCACTAGCCGAGAAGGCCGCACGTCTTAGATTACAGATCGCTGTCCGGGATAAATCAAGGATAGATAAGGATGACACAGATTGGCGATAAAAGTTCAAAGCTACGACTGTAGCGCATAAATAAAAGCATGCGCATCTCAGAAATCACCGGCCCAAAGAAACCTCCCTCACCGTTCGACGCACAAGCCAACGCGATCAAACAGCAACAGAAAGATCTCAAGGTTAAGAAAAAGAACCTGCAGGTCCAAAAAACACGCGCCAAAGCCAATGAGCTCGAGCAACAAAAAAACAAGTTGATAAATAAGCCCTAAAAATGGGCTGAACATTACTCAATGTGCCTTATTCAAAAAACGCTTTAGAGCGCTCCGTAGCGGGTGGCACGGCCCTGCCCGCTACGTGTATAAATTATAGGGCGCATTTGCGCTGCAGCGTGGGTTTTTATGCTTTTGCCTTGGGCGCAGGCTTCTCGGAAATGCTTAGTGAAACCTTACCACCGTTAATCTTTGGTGCCTTAGCTTTGATGTGCTTGGCATTTGATAACACCCACTCGCGAGCAGAAGCTGTTATTGCCTCAGCCGCTTTATCGGTCTTTGCAACCGTTACTGTGAAACCACCGTCTTCCGTCTTGACAACTGAATAGCTGACAAAGCCCTTGACTGAGTGCATCATTTTTTTAACGTCGCTTTTACTGGCAATAATAAGATCGATAAGTTCACCCGCGCCGGCACCCGAATAGCTTCTAATGACTGTGTGCATTTTATCCTCTCCCTGGTTTTCCTATTTCTTTTGCTTGGATCGATCATGGAAGAATCAAAGCCTAAGTAATGGAACATAACAAAGGTCAAAACTTAAGGGTAAAGATTAGGCTGTTTCGCCTTCGGCGTCGGAGGCCGGTCATCCGCCACGGTTCCCAGTAGTAGCACAGGACTACACCAATATAGTGCAGTCGCTCGACCACGTGAGCAACCGAAAAATCCGAAGAAAACTGGGAAAATATCTGAAAAATCCTGAAAAATTCAGAGAAATTCGGTTGTCCATACTACCGTCTGATCACATTATAGCTGTGTAGTCCTGTGCTACTACTGAGGATCGTGGCTGGTCGCCGTGGCCCGACGGCAGAGCCGAAACAAGCGCCACGGCGATTAACTCAACATCAGTCCATCAAGCCGGGAACGATGCCCGCGCCTCGACTAGCTTCCACACCGTATCGATCAGAACCTTGGTCTGTTTGCGCTTGGACCGTGGAATATCTGTCTTTGAAGCACGCTCGAGATTGTAAGCCAGCATGGTCAGCGCTCCCAGCGTGATAGGACGCTCTGTACATTTGCTCGCGCTAAGCCAGCTTTGCTTGCGCCCGCACAAGCGCCCGAACTCATATTGGCTGGAAACGATGCCAATGTTGCGTACGCAGTCATAGAGGGTTTGGTAGTATTCTTTGTTTGTCATGCAACTATTTATGCCCGTGAGATCCGGCCAATGATAAAAATAATGGCATAAAAACAGAAAATAAAAGCCAGTAGAATCAATGACCTAAAAACCTGGCTTTTTAGGTTTGCTACTTGGGTACGGGCCTAGGCTAATCAGTGCAAAATCTTTTGGAAAAGGCTATAAAAAGAATTCGCTAAATAAATAGCTTGAAAACATACTTGACCAAAATGAAGCTTGATTTAGCCAATAGGCCCAACCCGAGACCCATGACTGGAGCCCAGCTTAACGCCAGGCGCAGCCGCATGGCTCGCAGCATGCCGAGTGTGAGTTATGATGCTCGTCGATCCATCATCGCAAGCTACTGTGATCACCTGCATGACCATGATCACCTGATCCAATATGCTGTTACCCTTCAGACCAATCTCATCCCTGCGGAGACACCACGCCAACTGGAATGGCAGTTCGGTGTTCTCAAGGAGAACTTCAGGCACTTCTGCAATCGCCTAAACCAAGATGTTTACGGCAACGGCCATAAGCGTAAACCGGATCAGTTCAGCCTGCTGATCCTGCCTGTGATCCAAGGCGCACTATTCTCGCCCTATGGCGCAAGAACGCTGCACTACCACTTGGCGTTAGGTAATGTCCCCGCGGAATTGGATTTCAAGACACTAAGCACCCTCATAAGGCGCAACTGGAAGACCGTGCGCGTGGCGCGCGATGACACTGACACACGACCTGCGGACCCAGGTTGGCAGACCTACATCACCAGGGAAGTGGAGCAAGGCCATATCGCTAGCATAGACTACGATAATTGGCATGTGCCCCATGAGGTCCTGTCTCTCTGACCTAAGCGTCGTTAGACAGTGGTGATGCTACATTGGCAGGGCAATTGGCCCTGTCATTGTTCTTCTGATGAATAAGCTTTTAGACTCATGTTACTGATTTATCGTTTATTTTTTATGTGTTGGAATATCATAGTCCCATAGATCAACCATGCACTTCACGTTGCCAGAACAACATCCACTCTGTGATTATCTATCTTGGACGTCTCACTGAACAATCATTTAACTAAATCTCGCGGGTATCCTACATTTGCAGAAAACGACCAACAAAATTCTACCTTAATTCAACCCATGCAATTGGTCACAAAAAACAAAAAGATCAGCTCACCCCTGGTTGAGTAACTCAACCTGCCTGTACTTAAATAATCGATCATGGAAATCTGCCCATATTGAGTTACTCAACATGGCTTCACTAGATTAGAGTGGTTTGAGAAATCCGGCGAATAAGACCACCTGTGGAAATCCACCTTTGATATGCCATTTATTGATTATCTAACGATTTCTACTGTTTCAATGAATCACGAACTCGATTTTGAAAATAGTGGACTCCCATTTCATGCCGCGAAGAAAGAGGACCCGCTGAATAGGCTCCATTTGCATAATTTTGATGCGTTTCCTCACAAATTTGAAAATCTTCACGAACGACTGCCAAATTGCTTTCAATCGTTCGCTCACGAGCAGCTTTAGTATTGTCCGATATGTCCGCAAAATAAAAATTGTAGCTTTGCTCCGTTCGATCAACGGAAAGTGGATTAATCCGCGACGTGTTCATACCGCCTTGGAAGAGAGACAAGGTCCAATTGGGCCACATCCATAGCCACTTACCGCGATAGAACAGACCGTCCTTGGGCGGAGCTGTCATTTTTACCATTCCCTTATGAGCGGTGGTCTTGAATTCTTCAAAATTAATGGCGGCATAAAATGAAGGATGCGTACCGGGAATATGATACCCCTCAACAAAATTATCTGTGTAGATTTTCCAATTCGAAGCGAACTCTACTTTGGCGCTGGCTGAAGCTACATAGGTTTCCAATGGCTCATCGGCTAACTCATCGATAACGTCACCCAACTGCTCGATCAGAGTTTCGATAGGATCAACGGCAACGAACAATAGACCACGCCATTGGCTGACATGGATCTCTTCCAGTGGCCAATCTTCCGGAACTATTGCCGGGTCGGTTCCAAACCAAGGTGCCTGCACCAAGCGCCCATTATCGGCATAAGACCATTTATGGTAAGGACAAACGATCAATCGGCAATTTCCCGCCCCATTGGGAAGAAGTTTGGCTCCCCGATGGCGGCAAACATTTTTGAAAGCTCTTAATACACCGTCGCGACCTTGGATAGCTATGACGCCTAGCCCTGCAATGTCTGTGGCGAAATAATTGCCGGCCTCTCGTAATTCAACGACTGGACAAATGAATTGCCAACTGCGCCAGAAAATATTTTTGCGCTCTAGGTCCAGGACCTCAGCGGACACATAAAGTGAGGGATCAAGGTTTAAGAAGGATTTTGTCATGACAACGGGCCCAATAATATTTTTTCGATGATATCTTAGATGGATTTCATAGTCACCAGTGGTTCCCACTGGAGGTTATTATCTTTTAATCGACAAAAAATCTCATAATTCGCGATGGTTTGAGGTGCTCCCGGGCTTTGTATCCCGATAACATTTCAATTACTGCGTGCAGGCCTCAAAATAGATGTATCAATGCCATTATGATAACGGATGTGGGCCGAAACGGTCAGAATCAGGTATGTTTGCATTGGCTGTGATTATTTGTGGTGGAACAAGAACAAAGTCATGCTTATGAAGCTTAATTTTAGTGGCCATTGCCTATGGACTCCCAGACCAATCCGACGAGTTCTAGCGCAAGTCTCTTGTTACGTCAGATGAGTTCGATAAGACTTATTCGCAGATTTCTAGGCTAGAAGTATGACTTAAGCACATTTACCTAGACCTGGATCATCTCCCTTCCCGTGCACGTAAATCATAATATTAAGGATCTACCTTATGATCACATTCTATTTTAATGCTGCACCAAACCCTGCCAAGGTAGCGCTTATGCTAGAAGAGACGGGACTAGCCTATGAGGCGATTCCGATTGATACGCGTAAGGGGCAACAGTTTGAGGCCGGCTTTTTGAAGGTCAATCCAAACGGCAAAGTTCCGGCAATCGTTGTAGACGGCGTTTCGGTTTTTGATAGCAATGCAATCTTGCTCTATCTCGCCGAAAAGACAGGGCAGTTTCTGCCTGAGAATACCCCGGTCAACCGTGCCGAATTGTTGTCTTGGTTGATGTTTATTGGGACTGGTGTTGGCCCCTTCTCAGGACAAGCTGTCCATTTCAAACATTATTCGCCCGAGAAAGTGCCCTACGCCCATGATCGCTACCAGTTTGAAGTGCGCCGGCATTACACGATCTTGAACGAACGGCTCGCCACACGGTCATTTATGGTGGGGGATACCTACACCATCGTCGATATGGACCTGTGGGGCTGGGCGCGGATGGTGCCATTTATTTTGGGCGATGATGCTTGGGCTGAATTTCCGAACGTCAAGCGGCTTTTAGACTGGGTCAGTGCACGTCCTACCGCCGCACGTGCACTGGCGATAAAAGATCAGTTTACTTTCAAATCCGAAATGGACGATGAAGCACGCGCTATCATGTTCCGCCATTGGAAGCCGGAGCCATGACCACAAAGCTTAAGAGCTCACAACCCAGATCTATATATTAAGCCGAGCCCGCATTTCTTTGCCAGGCTTGAAGTACGGGACTATCTTTTCCTTGACATCGACCTGCTCACCCGTCTTGGGATTGCGGCCAACGCGTGCTTTTCTCTGCTTGACTGCAAACACACCAAATCCACGGATCTCTACGCGGTCACCTCGGCTTAACGCATCCACGATCTCTTCCAAGATCGCAGCAACCACGATCTCAGCATCCCGATGATAGAGCTCCGTGTGGATATCAGCTATTTTGTTGACCAAATTAGATCTAATCACGAGATTGCCTTTTCGGGTATGATAAATTTAGTCAATCGATAAGCAGCCGATGTATTCAAGTAACAATATGATCCGGAAGCGGTCAAGAACACGGCACCCTGATCTGTCGTCAATACGATCCGCTAAATCCTTCATGACAACGGGGGTTGAACCAGACCGTGAAATGCACTTCGGTAGTCAGATCTCTTATTCTATATAGTTAAACAGACCTGCGATAATCGTGCTATAATAGAGTTTGACCACGCTAGATAGCCGCATCCAACCCAGGAGAGACATCCATGGCAAAGGGGCAGATTAAGGGCAACAAAGAAGCCAAAAAGCCAAAATCGGATAAGAACCTGACAAAATCCGGCGGCTCTGCTTACAAACAGTCTCAAGGAGCAACCAGTAAGGCATTCTTACCGCCTACCAAGAAATAGGTTCGGCTGACGAAGTCATCTGCTATCGATCTGGTAAAGCATCTCATGCCCATCGAAAAAGACTCATCAATAGCTGCAACCCCAGGTCCAAAGCCTGATCCGGAGGGGTTTTTTCGTTATCATTTGCCTTTGGCCCATCTGACCTCCGTCTATGGCGACGATTGGTTTGCGCTCAAGGCCGAGGCCTTTGCGCGGTTCTTTGGAACCCCTACCTTCTTGATTTCGCAAACAATCATTGTGGCGATTTGGATCATCGTCAATGTTGCGGGCTGGACGCAGTTTGATATCTATCCGTTCATTTTGCTAAACTTGGCCTTCAGCCTGCAAGCCGCCTATGCCGCGCCACTGATCTTGTTGGCACAAACGCGCCAAGCCGACCGTGACAAGGCTCACTCTGAAGCTGATGCACTGCACCGTGAAGATCTGGCGCGCGCCAGCGAAGAGCGCCAATCGCTGGCCGTTTCGCAGACCACATTGTTGGTCGAGATGCTCAAACAAAACACCGAGCTGACCCAGACTATCAAAACCCTCACCGAGCGCTTGGAAGTATTGACTAAAGAGGTTCACGAGAAAATGATCAGTTCTTGAATAGAATTTACCAAACTAAGATCTAATTATAGAATTATTCCATAAAAGATAAAAAGCCACCGCTAACTTAAAGATAATCTAAAATAAGAGAATACGCCATAATCAGGTACAAAAGCGACTAAATCTCCGATATCTGCAGAAAACGTCAGAATCAGATATAATGTTATTCTAATTTGGTGGAACAGGAGCTAAGCCATGCTTATAAAGCTTATTTTAGTCGCCGTCGCCTTTGTAGTTATAGGAACGATAATCTACTTCTTTCTAAATTCTTCCACCGAAGTCGATCCTGATCCGCGTGAAGGTAAACCTGATCAGGCCCTTCTCAAAGCCAAGAACTTCAAATCTGTTTGCCAGTATCTGTTAAACTGCCCGGACTTTGTGGATCACAAGGAAGGCGTATTTCTGCTAATCACGGATCTTGCCACGATGGCACAGAAGGACAGCGTGGCGTATGGTTTCACGGAATGCCAAAAAGCCATTGATATCAGTTACGGCGAGACCAAGCTCAAGCTTATCTTGAGCGATGTGGCTGAGCCCCCTACCCCAGAAATCAGCCGACATAAGCTAGGTGATCTCATGGTGTTTTCTGGAACTGAATGCCTTCTCAAGACGAAATCAGAAGTCATTGCCACACAGCACGGTATAGATTATCGGGTTTGGACCGATCAAGAAGCCGTGGCGGTGATCAAAGACGGCCCATGGCTCGGGGATCTCGACGAACTCGTCCTAGCCATGATCTATACGGAAGAACAAAATCACTCTACATCAGGCATGATTTCGGGCGCGGTTCTTGGTTCTGCGATCGGCATAGAGATCGACGGTTTTAGAGACTGAAACGTGCTAATAGCATTGGGTATTTCGTCTATTGGATTTATAGTCAACCGGCACCTAATCCAGCTAGGCGATGGCAGGGTTTAACTCCCGTAAAAGTTTTTGTTTGATAGCGTCCCTAAAAGTTAAAATATTTTCCGCAGGCACAAGAAAATGCCCCGGTCCTCCAATAACATTTTCGCTGTAGTAATCTTGAATTGATTCCGATCCGCTAATGATCGGCAGACCATTGATTGTAATTTCAAGGGAAACGGCGTGATCACGGGCCGAAGGCGGATCGCCACTCTCATTATCCTCGCCGTCTCCTGAAACATCAATGACGCGACGGCTGCTCTTGAACTCAAGTCGATCAAAATAACGCTCACAGAAACTGATCGCCGAAGCCAGACCAGTCCCTCCCGGTATCCAGCGTCGAACGGCAGTCTCAATAATGTCAGCTGCCGCTTTCGCCTGAAATGAGTTTTTTATCATCGTCCAATCTAAAACAACTTCTTGGCTTTTGCGACTTGACCATTGCACAGCGCAAATGGCGATTACGCCATGCTGGCCTGCTAATATTGCCTGAATAAATTCAGGATCTCGAAATGCCGCAGCAATTCCGGACATCTGTAAATGATAATCACCCGCATCAACGCTTGTGGAGACATCAACTGCAAGAATGAGAGCAAGGTCGATCGAAGTTTGGTTCATAATTGAAAAATAACATGATCAAGCCAAATTCCAAAGCTCATCGGCCTATTATGTCTTTTAATACTTTCAATCGTTACGCTAAACCTTCAAAGGCGAGACTTCATGAACGCCGCCGTTGAAATAGACTGATGGAGTTCACCATTCTGATCAGCCGGATCTTTATCCAGTAACCGATGCCCTTCTTCTGAAACATCTACTACAACGGCGTCATTAAGATTAGCTTCCGCCAACTCGGCATCTGGAAGAATAAAACTTTCCGAAGAATACCCCACAATAGATTTAGATCGTGGTCTTTTGAAGTTTTTTTCGGTGCCACGACTCAAGATGGGATTTAACAAAATGCTCATTGATCTGCTCCATACATTCTTAAGAACGTGGGCACGCGGCATTCTAGGATGCTATAATGTGAAACTTATTAGTTAACAAATTCTTAAATATAAAATCACCAACCTTCTCGTCTGACGAGCGCTTCAACAACTCGAACTCATAAAATGATTTCCAAGAAAGCTGATCAGAAGCTGTCCTTAGTGAGGATGTGGAAACTCAATGTATTCATCTTATAGGCGCGCTCTGCGGCATCTTCGATCCGCTTACGGTTATTATCGAAGGCTTCAAGAAAATCCTCTTCTGTCCTCGCATTTGGGTTCATCATGGCAAGAGCAGAGTTATCAACCTCAAATGTAACTTCCAGAGCGCGATCCGATGCCCAGAAGGTAATGCTCCGATGAGCAGGATTATAACTGCGGCTGGTATTGGGAAAATTTAAACTCACAGCAACACCTCTTAAAAGATATTCTACGGGATTAAAAAGCATTGGCTAAACTCCAGTACACGGTAAAAACTGAAAATATAGCTTGTCAAATATGTCTAACGATTAACGCTTTTTAGTACCCCGATTCTAAACCTTCCTGGCAAATCGGCTCAAGGCTTAAGCGAGAATTTTGGGTTTATCATTCATTGTTAGAATTAAATAACGATTGAGTATCGACGTCTACCACATCATCCAATGTTAACGAAAACTTGACCAGACGCCTACCTGTGGCATCATGCACCCCATGAGCTTGATCCGATGGAGGGCTTGATGGGTACTCTTTCGTTAAAGTCGCCCGAAAAGGCAGCCGAGCGGCTAAAATCTAACCTAAATATAATAAAATTCCGCAATAAAACGCCTGAAATGGAAGCACTGCTAACCCACAATGACCCGGCTGGCTCTGCCCTGCGTCTGCAAAAAGATGCGGATCAAACCGCTGAAGATTGGATTTGTGCAACGTTCAAAAAGACATTCGATCCTATTAAACCTCTCCCATTGGCGAGCGGCATTAAGGAAGCCGCACTCAAACTTATGCCGTCCTATATAAATCCCTCTGAGCTAGCGAGCTTTTTACGGAAATGGACACGCCAGGCGGCCTATTTTAAAGCTCTCGCAGAACCCGGCTCCATGAGATGCGATCTGGAGGGGCGGCCGATCGAGACCGTTAAAGACACCCATAAAAAATGGGCAGAAGAGATGTTACTAAAGAAAAAATATCTTTGACTGCGCTTTTTGTAATCACCCATTTTGACGAGGGCATGAAAAATGAGCCGCTTCTTTCATAAACTATCTCTGCTTCGGTATCTTATCTTTGCCTGTGTATTCTCTATTTCACAAACTTCCGTTTCGGCACAACAGCCCCAAACAATTTGTCCAGATGATTTGAAATATCTCAAAAATGAATGTTACGGGGTACTTCAACTAAATAACGGTCGATATGACGGCTATTTTATCAATAATGAATTTTCGGGGCATGGTCGCTTAATTTTTGAAAACGGTGATATCTATGAAGGAGAGTTTAGCCATCATGAATTAAACGGAAACGGTTCATTCGATTATGCAAATGGAAGCAAATATAGTGGCGAATTTAAAGACGGAAATTTGAGCGGAAGGGGTAAATTAATTGACGTAAACGGAGATATATATGAAGGCGATTTCATCGAAAATAAAAAGTCGGGATGGGGTAAACTAACATTGTCCGATGGAGGAAGCTATAGTGGGCAGTTTAAAAATGACGTCTTTGATGGCCATGGCTACTTACAATCAGCCAAAGGGTTGAAATATGAAGGTCAATTCAAAGATGGTTTATTTGATGGATTTGGCGTTTTGATTTATCCTAACAATTCAAAATTTATTGGAAATTTCGAAGCGGGTAAGCGAAAAGGTTGGGGAACCCTTATATTTCCAAATGGAAAAAAGATCGAAAACAATACCCAATAGCTTATTGATTTTTATATTGGCTGGAGATGCATTGAGAAGCAAATATCCGTTTGAATAAAGTCTTTTAGAGATTTATACAAACTTAGATAAAAGAGGCAAAAGCTTCACAGGGAGGCCAAAACAATGGCTATTCTTGATCCGCTCCTCAAAAATATGGTTCGTTCCGGATCACTTCGTGTCATCGATTGGCACGGAAAATCAGTTGTTTATGGCGACGGCACAGGCAGTCCAATTACCGTGCGCATCCATAGTGCGATGGCTGGCCTCAGAATGGCCTTGGATCCTCAACTAGCCGTCGGTGAGTGTTATATGGATGGCTTACTAACTGTTGAACAAGGAACCTTATACGATCTTCTTGACTTAACATTTCGTCAAATTGGTATGAGACCTATTTCTTATCCTTTGAGTGGACTGGCTATGGGTCTCAGAAAAGCATTACGACGTTTCCAACAGTTTAATCCTGTTGGTCGTTCTGAAGCCAATGTGGCACATCACTATGATTTATCGGATACGCTGTATGATCTTTTTCTAGATAGCGACCGCCAATATTCTTGCGGCTATGTTTTGTCGCCTGATGACACTTTAGAACAAATTCAAGCACAAAAAAAAACGCACATAGCTGCAAAATTATGTATTAAGCAAGGCCATAAATTGCTCGATATAGGATCAGGATGGGGTGGGCTAGGGCTTTATCTCGCTCAATTTTATAAATTAGACGTAACGGGTCTCACACTATCCGAAGAGCAGTTTCGAGTATCAAACCAGCGGGCGGAAGCATCTAGCTTATCGGATCGAGTGAAATTCAAAAAACTCGACTATCGATTAGAAACGGGTGTTTATGACCGAATTGTTTCGGTTGGAATGTTTGAACATGTTGGCGTCAACCATTTTGAGACTTATTTTCGAAAAATTTATGACTGTATGAATGATGATGGCGTCGCACTTCTTCATGCCATTGGTCGCGCCGACACTTCGAACTACACAAACCCATGGATTTCTAAATATATCTTTCCGGGTGGCTATTGTCCGCGCCTATCGGAAGTCACAAAAGCCATCGAAAAGTCTGGCCTTTTGATCACCGATATTGAAATACTAAGACTGCATTATGCCGAAACTCTCAGACTGTGGAGAGAACGATTTGATGCAAACAGAAACAAGATTAGAGCGCTTTTCGATGAAAGATTTTGCCGGATGTGGGAGTTTTATCTCATGACCAGTGAATTTGCCTTTCGTTATCAAGGACAGATGGTGTTTCAGATCCAGCTTGCGAAAAAAGCCAGATCTGTTCCAATTACTCGGAACTATATCGAAGCTTTTGAAGCCTCCCAGCCGCCGGCCCCAGTCATTGCACCACTTTAGTCTTTATTACCTATAAAGGGCCTGCGAAAACCAAGAACTTTTTCGTTTAAGCATGTCCGTCGTCGAATGATTT
>Ga0304729_1002141_pt1 | contig 12152 bp, 11 predicted proteins | sample C_131016_MF_Meta_FD_190475 | JGI IMG/M metagenome (GOLD analysis project Ga0304729, IMG submission 190475) | Freshwater microbial communities from Lake Croche, Canada to study carbon cycling - C_131016_MF_MetaG (v2) (version 2) | ecosystem: Environmental > Aquatic > Freshwater > Lake | place... | reverse complement strand
TTCGCTGCAGCCAACTCGGCCGCGCTCAAGCCATATCTCTCGGCAATTAAGCTCAAATTTTCGCCGTGCTGCACTGTGTGTAATCCGCCGGTCGCGCTAGCCAGCGTGCGTTTGATATCGCCTTCGTTAGCCAGGTTAAGGCGCAAAGCGGCTTGGCCAAGTTGGTTAGCCGCTTGAGGCTGGTTATCGTCAAACCGCGAATTCATATTTCCTTTAGGTTCAAGCAATATCGTGCCACGCCATCGCTCAACTTGGGGGCAACGCCTCAGGTGTGGCAATCTTTACTTGTGTCTGAAGCCTTGAAGCAAGTAACTAACTGGATCACCGTCGTTGAAGCGGCCGAGCAGCTGAATATGCCCATCGGCAAAATTCGCCGGCTAATCGAAGAACACTCGCTAATTGCCATAAAGGTAGATGGCGTGCAAAAAATCCCAGCGGATTTGATTGCCACCGGTGAACCGTTGCCGAGTTTGAAGGGCACCATTTTCGTGTTGCTTGATTCGGGCTTTAACCTATCGGGCGCGATTGATTGGCTTTATACGGTTGAGGACTCATTGCAGATGACTCCGATGGCAGCGCTGCTCGCAGGTCGCAAGGCAGAAATTCGAAGGCTTGCCCAAGCGCTGGCGCTTTAGTGCGAGCGGTTAATAACCTTTAGCGCTAATTCGGTGAGCGCAGCGCGACCATCATCGGCAAGGTCTGCTTGAGTCAGAGATTCGAGGCTACGATCTGCCAGCTCTTCGATCATTCGCTCAGTCTTGGCGAGCGCTCCAGATTCGGCAATCATCTCTTGCATTTTCGCGATCTCGAGCGTGTCGGTTGTCTTGCTCGTTAAGAGTTTTTCAAATTCTTCGCTGTGGTTGCCTGATGATTCGTTGAGCGCGAGCTTTGTTAGTGCCACCAAGACGGTGCGCTTACCTTCGCGCAGGTCATCACCTGCTGGTTTGCCGGTTATTTCGGGGTCGCCAAATACGCCCAAGACGTCGTCGCGCAGTTGAAAGGCCGTGCCAAGCGGAATTCCAAAGTTAGTCATCGAGTGCAAAAGCTCCTCGCTGGCGCCTGCGAAGCTCGCGCCTATTCGCAGTGGCGCTTCTATGCTGTATTTGGCGGTTTTATATAGGATTACCTTTTCGGCGCGACCGACTGCCTCTTTCAGGTCTCTCATCGGTGCAGCGTTTTCTTCGAGAACATCAAGGTACTGACCCGCCATAACCTCGACGCGCATAAGGCTAAATTCATCGCGACAAGCGCCTTCGATTTCTTTGTTCACCGAGTGCAAAAGCGCATTGCCAAATATCTCACTAGACCAGCCCAGCATCAGGTCACCGACCAAAACCGACCCGGCAGTGCCAAATCGTTCAGCCGACCCAGCCCAGTTGTGGCTTTCGTGCATAGCTTCGAATCTTTTGTGCACTGCTGGCGCACCCCGACGAGTGTCTGATTGATCTAGCAGGTCATCGTGAACGAGGGCTGCGGCATGGAACATTTCGAGCGCAGATGCAATACCAACTAAGCCAGCCTCACTTTCGAGCAACTGTTCGTCGGTCAGGGCGCTTTGGGCAATCGCCGCACGCCAGGCCCAGTAGCAAAACAGCGCTCTAAAACGCTTGCCGCCGCCTAATAGGCTTTGTGTGAAATCAACAACGGGCACGAGATCGGTCGAAATTGCTTCAAATTCGGCGCGCCGAGAGGCGCAAAAGTCGTCAAGCTGGCTTTGAACCTCAACCAGCAGCGCTTGGGTAGTTTTCACAGGGATAGCCTAACCGCGGGCGCAGAGTTAAGATTTGAATGAACGTCGTTGCGTTCGAAGAAAGTTGCGGGATCAAAATGGCACTGTCGCATGAAGAGCAAAAAATTCTTGACCAGCTCGAAAAAAGCCTCGGCAAGCCTTCGCGTGCAAGCGAAAAGCTAAGCCCCAAGCCTGTCGCTATGCGAACGAACTTCGCGCTTGAGCTGGTAATTGGTTCACTCTTGGCTGTAGCGGCGATTGTGCTGCTCATTATTGCTTCAGCCAGCCACCTTGTTGTCATCGGCGTGATCGCATTCGTTTTGATGCTCGCTGGGCTTTATCTGGTGACTAAAAACTGGTCGAGCCGGGCTCTCAGCGCCAAAATCGAGCCTAAATCTCGCAAAACCGAATCGGATTTGCCCAATAAAGGGTTTTTTCAAGAACGCTGGGATCAGCGCAACGGCGATAATTCGTAGTCATTTTTGAGCATTAGCCAGCTTTAGCCCCACAAAATCAGCAATTTCGCGCTGCCTTTGCAGCTAGGTCGCTAGGTTTACCCAAAATTTGAGCGGTTTTGCCAATTCTGGCTATTTTCCCTCCACCACAATTTGCTTGCCAAAACAAGGCAAGACACGCCAGAATATTTAATTCAATAGAAAATTCTCGATTTTGTGGATGAAAGTGGGGTATAGTGGAGCACACTAGAACAACGCTGAGTTTGAAAGGGGTAGCAGATGTTCATCGGCACTAACTACCCGAAACTCGATGACAAATTCCGCCTGATTTTGCCGGCTAAATTCCGCGACCGTCTAGCCGGGGGAGTTGTTCTAACCAGAGGTCAAGAGCACTGCTTGGTGTTGATGACCCAAGCCGAATTTCAGACTCGTTCCGCACAGGTAACCAAAGGTGTCGTTTTTGGTACCAGGGAATACCGCGAAATCAACCGCCAATTCTTCGGCGATGCTGACGAGCAAACTCCAGACGGCCAAGGACGCATCTTGATCACTGCCAAGTTGCGTGAATGGGCCAACCTGAGCCGCGATCTAGTCGTTGCCGGCGTGGGCTCACACATCGAAATTTGGAACCAAGCCGACCACGAAGCCTTCATGAACGATTCAGCAGAAGCCTTCGCAAACTTCGGGGAGGTGAATCCGTCGATTTAGTTTCTAGCAGCCGACCTCCAGCTATTTGGCTTTGATTTTCTTCCCCGATATCAAATGCAAAAAGCCAAAATGGCTCAAATGGATGGGGCTCAGCGGCTAGAAGCCATACCGGAAATCAAATGGCAAGCACTCCGATCAACGAGAAGCACATCCCAGTGATGCTGGCAGATTGCATCGAAGTGCTCGGTGCAGCACTTTCTGCTCCGGGTGCTGTACTTGTCGACGGAACTCTAGGCCTCGGTGGTCACAGCGAGGCATTTCTCGAGCGCTTCCCAGAACTGCACCTTGTGGCTATCGACCGTGATTCGAACGCGCTGGCTCAGGCTGGCGAGCGTCTGGCTCGCTTTAGCGACCGCACCGATTTGGTACAGGCAATCTATTCAGAGATTCCAGAAGTACTGGCTGAGCTCGGCATCGAGTTTGCCGATGCGATCTTGCTCGATCTCGGTGTTTCATCAATGCAACTCGACGAGGTCGAGCGTGGCTTCGCCTACTCATTCGATGCGCCACTCGACATGCGCATGGATGACTCAAGCGACCTGACCGCTGCCCGCATTCTCAACACCTACGGCGAAGACGAACTTGCCAGAATCTTCAAGAGCTATGGCGAAGAGCGCTATGCAAAACAGATTGCACGTGAGATCGTCAAGCTGAGAACGACCAGCCCTTTTGTAACCAGCAAGCAGCTCACCACTTTGATTCAGCGCGTGGTGCCTTTCATCCCAGGTAAATCAAGCGGTCACCCAGCTAAGCGCGTATTTCAAGCGCTTCGCATTGAAGTCAATGGCGAGCTTGAAATTTTGAGCGAAACCATGCCAGCCGCACTCTCAGCCCTTCGAATCGGCGGTCGCATCGTGGTCTTGGCCTATCAGTCGCTTGAAGACCGAATCGTGAAGCAATACCTTCAAGCAGCCGCTGTTTCGAGCGCTCCGATCGGGTTGCCAGAACTGCCAGAGCACGCACCAACTCTCAAATTAGTCGTCAAGGGTGCGCGACTTGCCACCGATGAAGAAGTATCAACAAACCCAAGGGCAGCATCAGTGCGTATGCGCGCTGCAGAAAAGATTAGGCAAGCGGCATGAGCGCAATCAGATTAGAGCGTCTTTCACAACCTCAACCTCAAACTCAAACTCGCTACGAGAGCGTTACTAGAAGCGCACAAAGTACGGCGATCCAGACCCGCACGTCAATCGGCAAAATGATTATGTGGGTCGTGCTTGGCATAACAACCGTATCGCTTGCGAATTTGGCGCTGATTTCGATTAATGCCCAAGCCATCTATGACATCAGAAACCTAAAAAATGCCAACGAGCAGATGACCACCACCGCCCAGATTCTTGGCGAAAAGGTTGATTCACTCAGCTCGCAGCAAAACCTGTCAAACACTGCGCGTCACTTAGGCATGGTCATCAATTCGAACCCAGTATTTTTGCGAATGGCAGATGGCAAAGTGCTCGGCAAGGCAACCCCCGCCTCGTATTCGGCTACCGGTCGCGTTTCGACGAACTTGGTTGCTAATTCAGTTTTGGTCGAGACCACCAATTTTGCGGCTCTAAAGGCTCTGCCAAAAGACACCTTCAGCATTCCTAAGACAACATTCAGTGTCTCTGGCTCTACCACCGCTTCAACTTTTTCAAAGGTGTCAAGCTCAACTGTGACAACCTTCACCGTGGTTGGTGCTTCGCCGGCGGGGGCAGCCAAGCCGAGTGTCATTGCCGCCAAAGCATTGCCTCAACAAGTAGTTTTGCCTAGTGGCGGCATTCCGGCTTCGCCAACACACTAGAGGTGCAGGTGAATAGCGAATGCATCAAGATCCAATTCATTTTCGCCTAGGCAAATTCCTAAAAGTAATTGGGCTTGTATTTGTGTTGTTTATCGGCCTGCTGTTTAAAGTGCAGGTCGTCGATTCCGGTTCTATCAATGAGGTTTCGTCTAAAGCCAGAACAAAAACTGATGTAAGAATCCCTGCAGTTCGAGGCAATATCGTCGACTCTGCCGGGCATATCCTGGCGACCACCGTGACTCGCTACGACGTAAACATTGACCCCTCGATAGTTTCGGCAGTCACAGAAAAGATCAACGGTCAAGACACAGTGTTCACCAAAGAACAGGTTGCTGGGCAGCTGGCAATTCTGCTAAAGGTACCGCAGGCAAAAATATTGTCGAAGTTTCTGATTAGCGGCCGATATGCAAATCTTGCGAAAGCCGTAGATGCTGCTGTCTATCGACAGATCGAGGCCTTGCGCATCAACTGGGTATCTGCAGACCCGGTTCAGAAGCGCGTTTACCCTGGTGGCGCGCTAGCGGGCAACCTGCTCGGTTTTGTTGGAAGTGACGGCACACCACTAGCCGGTATCGAGCGTGAGATGAATGCCTGTCTTGCCGGTACAGACGGAAAGCAGACGTATGTGCAGGGCGCTGACGGAATCATCATTCCAGAGTCTCTCAAAGTGACCCAGCCCGCTCGAAACGGAAACACCGTTGTGCTGAACATTAATAGCGACCTGCAGTATTACGCTCAGCAGGTTGTTGCCGACACAGCAATGACCCTCAATGCAGATTGGGCCAGCGGCATCGTCATTGAGGCAAAGACCGGAAAAATTCTTGCCGCCGCCGAAGCCCCAACCGTAGACCCGAACTCGTTCTGGAAGACGAAGAGCCAAAACCTTGGATCGCGCATCTTTCAATTCGCATTTGAACCGGGTTCAATCATGAAAACAGTCTCGGCAGCCACGGCGCTCGATGTTGGGGTGGCGACCCCTGCCACTCGCGCAATCGTTCCAGATCGCCTGCGCACGCCTTGGGGTCAATATATCTACGACTCCGAAATCCATGGCTTTGAAAAATTGACACTAACCGGTGTACTTCGTGATTCATCGAACGTGGGAATCGTAAAAATCACCACCAAAGTTCCTCTTGCGACGAGGTTTGCCTATCTCAAGCGATTCGGCTTAGGCGCGAAGACCGGTGTCGGTTTTGAAGGCGAGTCGAGTGGCCTGATTGGCAACTATAAGAACTGGGACAAAATGACTGACCTTGTTTCGTCATTTGGCCAGGGTATTGCCGTTACCCCAATTCAAACAGCGATGATGTACCAGACTGTGGCAAACCAAGGTGTGCGCCTAGCGCCAACTCTCGTGGCCGGTTGCAAAGATGCTTCTGGCGGCATTCAACCACTACCGAGTGTCGCACCACAAACAGTGATCACACCTGAGACAGCCGCAAGCACCATGGATATGCTCGAGAAGGTAGTCGAATTCGGCCCTATTGGTCGAACCGCTCAGCTGCCCGGTTATCGAATCGGTGGCAAGACCGGCACCGCTCAGGTTAGCCAGGGTCACGGCTATGGCTTGTTGCACGCAATCTCATTCGTCGGCATCGCACCAGCCGAAAACCCTCAATACATCGTTGCGGTGACCGCCTATAAGTCGCGCCGGGTAAGCAACTCACTTGGCATCACCCCGGCATTTAGAAAAATCATGTTGCAGGTTTTGCGCACCTATCGTGTGCCGCCATCGAGTGGGCACTCAAAAAAAATTCCGATGAGTTGGAACTAACCATGAAGGAACAGATTCCTCCCATTCTTCGGCCAGAGCACGTGAAGCCAATTTTGCTTCACGAGCTGGCCATTGATTTCGACCTGCCGGTTTTGGGTGCGAGACCAAATGTTGCACTAACCGGAATCAGCATGAATACCAATGACTTGCGTGAGGGCGATCTTTTCGTCGCAATGCCCGGCATAAAAACTCATGGTGCGAAGTTTGCGTCCAAGGCGTTGGCCCAAGGTGCAAAAGCGATAATCACCGATCGTGCCGGCCATGAAATTCTGGTCGAAGAATTGCTTGACTCACATGTGCCAATTGCGCTGATTGAATCTCCGCGCGAACACCTAGGCGATCTAGCGGCGTATGTTTATGGCAACTCGGGCGAGGGATTGCCGCTGATGTTTGGCACGACCGGCACAAACGGCAAGACCTCTACGACCTACATCCTTGACGGTATTCTTCGTCAACTTGGTCTTGTTACCGGCCTAACTTCAACGGCTGAGCGTCACATAGCCGGCGAGGTAATCGTTTCTCGGCTGACCACACCTGAGTCGACCGAGATGCAGGCCCTCATTGCGAGAATGCGCGAAAAGCAGGTTGACGCAATCTCGATAGAAGTTTCGGCACAGGCGCTCAGCCAGCTGAGGGTCGACGGTATCCACTTTGATGTTGTTGGTTTTACCAATCTGAGCCACGATCACTTTGACGACTATGACGGCTTTGATGATTACCTAGCAGCCAAGGCAAAACTCTTCACTAGTCGCAGAGCAGGCCGCGGGGTAGTCTCGCTCGACAGTGAGTTCGGTGCGCGCGTTGTCGAACTCAGCGAAGTGCCAACCGTGACCGTTAGCTCGAAGGGGTCAGCTAGCGCTGATTACTCGGTGCGAGTCACCGGTGAGTCTGCAAACCAAACCGAATTCGAACTCACAACGCCAACAGGTGTAGTTATGAAATCTAGTGTTCCCATCATTGGGGCACATATGGCAGCCAATGCCGGCCTTGCAATTGCCATGTTGATCTCTGCCGGAATTGACGAGAACAAAATCGCTCAAGCCATTCAAACTGGCATTGACACTTATTTGCCAGGTCGAACCGAACTCGTGTCACCGGCAGAAGCACCAAACGTGTTTGTTGACTTTGGTCATTCGCCCGATGCTTTTGCAAACACGCTAGCCGCAGTTCGAAAAGTGACACCCGGCAAGGTGATCATGCTTTTTGGTGCCGACGGTGATCGCGATGCCAGCAAGCGGCCAGACATGGCCAAGGTCTCGGCAGAACTATGTGACATCTTGGTGATTACTGACCACCATCCGCGTTTTGAAGATCCGGCATCGATCAGAGCAACATTGGTGAGCGCGGCCAAGGCACACAGACCTGAACTTGCCGTCTATGAGGTTTCGCCGCCTGAACAGGCAATTCGCTTTGCACTCTCTCTTGCCCAACCGGGTGACTCGATTCTTTGGGCTGGCCCTGGTCATCAGGACTACCGCGACATCGAAGGCGTGCGCACGCCATATTCGGCGCGACAAGAGGCCAGAGCTGCGCTTCGAGAATTGGGCTATGCATGATTTCGCTAAGTCTTGAAACAGTTGCCAAAGTTTTGGGTGGGCGTCTTATCGGCGACGCTGAACTTATTGTTAGTGGATCGGTTGAAACCGATTCGCGACTTGTGGCTGCTGGCTCAATTTTTGTGGCCAAGCCTGGCGAAATCACCGACGGTCATAACTTTTTGCAGGCGGCAAAAGATTCGGGTGCAGTCGCAGCCATTGTGGAACATCTCGTTGAGCATGTTGATTTGCCACAAATTATTGTGCCAAATAGCGTGGGTGCGCTAGGTGATTTGGCTAAGTACGTGGTTGCTGAGGTCAAGAGCAAAGGGGCACTGCGAATTGTCGGCGTCACCGGTTCGAACGGCAAAACGACAACCAAGAACATGCTGCGAGCCATCTTCGAAAAATTTGGTGAGACCGTAGCGCCGATAGAAAGTTTCAACAACGAAGTTGGCGCACCGTATTCAATGCTGCGGGTAACCGAGTCAACAAAATATTTGGTTGTTGAACTTGGTGCCGGGGGGCTCGGCTCGATTCGTTATTTGGCCGACATGCTTGAAATTGATTTGGCAATCGAACTCAAGGTCGGACTTGCCCATGCGGGTGAGTTCGGTTCGATTGAAACTACCCAGCGTATTAAAGCTGAACTTGTTGAGAGCTTGAAATCAGATGCCATAGCGCTGTTGAACGCCGACGATTCGCTGGTAGCTCAGATGCAAAATCAAACTCAAGCCCAAGTGGTTTGGTTTGGTTCCTCGGTAAGCCATGGATACCAGGTTTCTGCGGCGAGAACTTCGCTCGATGGCACCACTTTCGACCTAAAGTATGCCGATGGTGATCTACTTCGGGTCACACTGCAAATCATCGGCGAGCATCATGTCATGAACGCTGTAGCCGCATTGGCAACAGCAGATATTCTCGGCCTAGATCGCAAAGTTGCCATAGCGGCAATTGCCGACATGCCGCTTGCAGAGCAGTGGCGCATGCAGGTTTTGAATCGGGCCGATGGCTTAGTTTTAATTAACGACGCCTATAACGCCAGCCCAGAATCAACCCGTGCGGCACTTCGAACTCTCGCCGAGCTTGCCAAGCAAACCGGCAGGCGCTCAGTGGCCGTGCTGGGCGAAATGGCTGAGCTTGGTGACTTCTCTGCACACGAGCATGACCAAATCGGTCGGCTAGCCGTTCGCCTCAACATCGCACAGGTCGTCGTTGTTGGCGCTGGCGCGAAACTAATTCACATGGGCGCTTCTTTTGAGGGTTCATGGGATGGCGAATCGCAGTATTTCGAGCAAATCAGCGATGCGAAGTCTTTCTTGCGTGGAATGCTTACTGGTAACGACATAGTGCTGGTCAAATCTTCTAAGTCGGCACAACTACGGCACCTAGGTGACGAATTAGCGAGGGAGCAGGCTTGAGAGCTTTACTTTTAGCCGGGTTCATCGGTCTCGTCTTTTCACTTGTGGTAACGCCGCTATTCATAAGAGTGTTTAGGTGGTTGGGTTGGGGTCAACCGATTCGTGCTGATGGCCCGGTGAGTCATCACATCAAACGTGGCACGCCGTCGATGGGCGGTGCTGTGATTATCGTCGGATCGATCATTGCCTACTTCGTCGCCAAGGCCGTCAACGGTGAAACACCGACCCATTCCGCGATGCTAGTTATTTTTATGTTCACGGGCCTTGGACTTGTCGGTTTTATTGACGATCTCGTTAAAGCCAGAAGCCAACACAGCGCAGGTATCAGCGGTTGGCAAAAGATACTTGGGCAAACAGCGGTTTCGGTTGCCTTTGCACTGATGTCGATTCAGTTGCCAGATTCCAGTGGCATGACCCCTGCGTCAACTCACTTGAGCACGGTGCGCGATACGGGCTTTGACTTTGCAACTGTGTTCAATTTTTTCACGCCCAGCGTAGCGAGCTTTCTAGGCACAGCATTATTTGTGCTGTGGATATGCCTACTTGTCGCAAGTGCTTCTAACGGTGTGAACGTGACTGATGGTCTTGATGGGTTAGCTACAGGTGCAAGCATCATGTCGATTGGCGCTTTCGCTGTTATTGGCTTCTGGAAGTTCAATCAGGCCTGTGATCCAGAGATGCTCACGGCAAATTGCTACACGACTAGGGATCCGCTCGATCTCGCCGTTATTGCGGCAGCACTTGTGGGCTCACTGATTGGGTTTCTTTGGTACAACACTTCGCCGGCGAAAATTTTCATGGGCGACACCGGCTCGTTGGCACTTGGTGGCGCATTGGCTTCGCTTGCCATCTTGAGTCGAACTGAGTTGCTGTTGGTTATGGTCGGCGGGCTTTTTGTGATTGAGGCAGGTTCTGTGATTTTGCAGCGCGGTGTATTTAAGATCACAAAGTGGCGCACGGGCCAGGGTCGAAGAATCATTCGCATGAGTCCGCTTCATCATCACTTTGAGCAGGTGACACCACCGTGGCACGAAATTACCATCGTGGTCAGATTCTGGGTCATCTGTGGACTTTGCGTCTTAGGCGCAATCGGCGTCTTTTATGTCGAGTGGTACGCGGCTCGATAGCATGGCAGACCTTTCAAATTTCACTAGCTGGCGCAGCGACTGGTCTTCATTGAAGGTCATCGTTTATGGTCTTGGCATTTCGGGCTTTGCTGCCGCTGATACTTTGCGTCAGCTTGGCGCAGAGGTTCTTGTGGTCACTGAGAATGCCAACGAAAAGCACCTTGATCTTTGCGACGTGATTGGCGCAAAAGTTGTGTTGGCGGCAGGTTTTGACTCGGTACCAAAAGAGGCCCTCGAATTCGGCGCTGACCTAGTGGTTACTTCACCCGGTGTGAAGCCTGAAGCAGCCCTTTTGCGCTGGGCTCAAGATGAGCATATTGATGTTTTTACCGAGGTAGACCTAGCTTGGCGATTGAGAGATCGATTGGGTAAGGCATCCAAGTGGATATGCATTACCGGCACAAACGGCAAAACGACAACGACAGGTTTAGTGACAACGATGCTCAGGGCAGCAGGGATCAACGCCGTAGCCTGCGGCAACATCGGCCTGCCGGTATTAGACGCGATCTGCTCACCAGCAGACTATGAAGTCTTGGTAGTCGAGCTGAGCAGTTTTCAACTGCACTATTTGACTCACGTCGAACCAGAGGCGAGCGTTGTTCTAAACATCGCCGATGATCACCTCGATTGGCACGGCAGCCGAGAAGCCTATGAGGCCGCCAAGAGCAAGGTCTATGACCACACCAAAATCGCTTGTGTGATCAACTCGAGAGATGTTGCCACCCAACGTGCTCTTGAGCGTTCAGCTGATAACGCCGAGGCGCAACTGGTTGGCTTTAGTCTTTTGGTGCCTGCCCCGAATGAAATCGGTTGGGTAGAAGACCTATTGGTTGATAGAGCCTATATTGAAGATCCGAATGAGGCACTTGAACTTGCGCAAATCGCCGATCTAGTGCGCGTTCCAGTCAAGTCACCACACCTGCTTGAGAATATCGCTGCTGCGGCTGCACTCGTTCGAGCTTTGGGTGTCGATGCTGGTTTCATTGCTGCTGGCCTTCGTGAGTTTGAACTTGATGCCCATCGAATTCAGGTTGTCGGTGAGCACGACGGCGTTGTTTATGTTAATGATTCGAAGGCGACGAATCCGCACGCAGCGGCAGCTTCGATTGCAGCATTTGAGAGCGTAGTTTGGGTGGTCGGGGGCTTACTCAAGGGCGTTTCGCTCGACGACCTGATTTCAAAGAACGCAACAAAATTGCGAGCAGCTGTAGTAATCGGCGTCGACCGAAGCGAAGTGTTGGCGGCCCTTGCCGCGAACGCGCCATTGTGCCAAGTAGTTGAAATCGAGCCTCGCAGCGAGGTAATGAACTCTGCCGTATTGGCAGCCAAGCGGCTCGCAGTTTACGGCGATACTGTGCTGCTTGCACCAGCTGCCGCATCGATGGATCAATTCAAGGATTACGCAGACCGGGGCTATCAATTCGCCCAGGCTGTGCACGATTTAATTTCAAGCGATAACTAGAAGAGAAACATCATGGCAACTCGAAGCATCAAATCAAATCGCCCCGGTGGCAGAGCTAATCCACTTGCTGGCCTTCGCAATCGATTGGCTGCACTCCCAGAGTTTTTTAGAGGATCTTTCGGCAGATTTTTCTTCGGCCAATCGCCAGTTTTTTACCG
>Ga0304729_1002136_pt1 | contig 12181 bp, 13 predicted proteins | sample C_131016_MF_Meta_FD_190475 | JGI IMG/M metagenome (GOLD analysis project Ga0304729, IMG submission 190475) | Freshwater microbial communities from Lake Croche, Canada to study carbon cycling - C_131016_MF_MetaG (v2) (version 2) | ecosystem: Environmental > Aquatic > Freshwater > Lake | place... | reverse complement strand
ATCAAAGGCAAGAACGGCAAAGCCTTTTTTGGCTAACTCATTTGCGGCGCCCCGATCACCATAATGATCACGTTTCACCCAGTTAAGTTCCGCTGGAAGTTCACCAGCACCATCGACAACTTTCTCTTTCCCGTATGACTTAACATCATCATGGCTATGCAAAAACAGGGCCCCGGGCAGTGGTGTTGTAGTACCGGCTGGTTTTAGTAATAGCGCTTCGGTACGCGGGCCAAAGCCAGTACTCCAACTAATTTCGCGAATCGTGACGCCGTCGTGGTCCCAACTCTTGCCGTACTCGATTTTAAGATCTGTTGGCATCTCAGGAAGGTTTCCAAAAATTGATAACAAATCTTTACCAGATATTTTTGGCGTTTCTGGTGGCGCAAAATTGAGCGCTCTCTCTAAGTCCGCGAAACTTCCTAAGTGTGTAGACATCTTGTGAGAAGTTAATCATTATTTAGCTCTGCTGGGGAGGGGTCAAAATGTGGCATTCCCGACTAAACTTGGGCCCAATACGAAAAATTGGACCAATGACAAGAAGTGTCAAGAAATGACAAGAATGGGATGGGAATGAAGCCGATTGTTCAAGTTTCACTAGATTTGATTGATATTGATGAAGCACTTGAAATGGCGCACACCGCGGTTCGCGCGGGCGTCGATTGGTTAGAGGCCGGAACGCCTTTCATTCTCGCTGAAGGTCTCCACGGTGTCCGTGCACTTCGTAAAGAATTTCCAAACCATCCGATCATCGCTGATCTAAAGACAATGGATGGTGGTTATCTTGAGGCCGAGATGATGGCGAAGGCTGGCGCGACTCACGTAGTTGTTATGGCTCGCTCACATCCAGAAACTATTAAATGCGTTGTTCAAGCTGGAAAAGACTATGGAATTAAAGTTATGGGCGATAACTTAGGTTGCACCGATATGGTCGCCGGCGTTATTAATGGTGAGATCAAGATTCTTGGGTCATTTGCTTCAACCGTTAAAGCTTGGGCTACCGCGGTAGAACTTATGAACTCGGGAAAGTTAGATCTCTCCTACTTAGTGACACATAAGTTCCCGTTGGCAGATTTTGCCAAGGCAATCGATGCGCTTAAAAACGCACCTGCGCCTCGTGGAAAAGTCGCGCTAGTTATCTCGGCTTAAGCGAATCTTCCAGAGAGGCCGCCATCAACTATCCAGTCGGCGCCATTTACGAAAGATGCATCATCAGAGAGTAAAAATGTAACAACCTTCGCGATTTCAGATGGTTGCGCCATACGCTCCATGGGCTGTACTGACATCGCCTGCTCACGCTTATCTGGATTCTTTGAAAAGTGTTCTTCAAGTAGCGGGGTCAGAGTAAAACCTGGTAACACTGCATTGACTCTGATGTTGTACTTGCCTTCATCCAGCGCCAAATTTCTGGTGAGTCCAATAATTCCTGACTTTGCTGCTGCATAAGGAAAGTATTGTGGGTACGACATTCGAGCATGTATTGATGAAATATTTACAATTGCCCCTTTTCTATTCTTTCTCATAGCGGGTAGGCAAAGTTTTGCAGTAACCCAGATGCTACGAAAATCCACATTCATAAAATCTTCCCATTGCTTTTCAGTCATCTCAACTGGGTCAAAATGAGCATTAACACCAGCATTATTTATAACACCATTAACATCACCGAAGGCTTTTGAAATCTCTGCGTGTACTTCTTGCATAGAGACCACGCTTCCAACATCGCCTTTATGGAAAAAAGCGTCGTGGCCGGCGCTCTTTAACTTGGCTTCATATGCCTTACCTTTATCAACGTCAATGTCACAAAATGAAATTCTTGCCCCGGATTGCGCTGCATCTAGTGCAATTGCCGCTCCAATTCCTTCTGCTCCACCCGTCACAAATATATGTTGGCCGTTTAGCTTCATTCTTTTTCCTCTCGATTAGGGAATAGGGCACTTCGCAGAGCTGAAATCCGATTTCGCCAAATTAATTGTGAGAGTTCGGCTTCCGGTGCGAATAATTCTGCTGCGTGGTACGCGCCAGGATAGAGGTGGAATTCCACTGGAACACCAGAACTGGCTATCTTGCCGACTAAAGTTATTACCTCGTCACGAAATAAGTCAACGGTTCCAACATCTATAAACATTGGTGGCAAGTTGGAAAAATCTTCCGCCCGAGCTGGAGCAGCATAAATTGGAATTTCATTAATTGCCTTTAGGTCGCCGAGATACCACTGCCAGGCTTCTAATTGTTCGTGACGATCCCAAACCCCCACATCAACTACTTCAAATGACGATGGCGTCTCACTTCGATCATCGACCATTGGGTAAATCGGAGCGAGAAACGTGATCTTTGGTCCACCACGATCGCGCGCCATTAATCCGATAGCAAGTGCCAAATTACCACCAGCGCTCTCGCCATAAACTGCAATCTTTTCAGAATCAATTCTGAGTTCGACGTGGTTATCAAAAATCCAGTTCAGGACAGTGAAGCAATCCTCAAGCCCAGCAGGGAAGGGAAACTCTGGTGCAAGTCGGTAGTCGACCGCAATGGTAACCGTACCGGAATCCTCGCAGAGCGTGCTGGCATGAGCATCATCCGCTTCAATGCTCCCCATAAACATCCCACCGCCATGAATTGCAAATATCGCAGGTAAAATTTTTGGTGAATTGATTGGACGATAGATTCTAATGTGAATAGTCCCATCACCGGTTAGCCTTGGAACTTCGCGATCTTCCTTAGTCACGTTGAGGTTTTCTGGCAATCCAGCAGAAGCCGCTCTTAATGATTCAAGATGCGCAACTCGTCGCTCGACCGGATCTCGCATAGTTCCAAGTCCACCAGGAAAGCGTTCTAGATGCGCATTTAGTGCAACACGTAGTTGTGGATCGATCTGCTCGTTTATGCTCATGATTTGATACTACCTGTAGAGCGCGGTTCCATCAGTCGAAAAAGTCTTAGAAACTTTTCCGTAAGAAACAAGAACTTCAAGGGCACCGAGCACTGGATAGACCAAGTATTTGTAGACCGGATCTGGCCAGATACCGAGGCGATCATGTGCAAATTCAATGATTTCTAGAAGCGAGATAGGCGAATTACTTTTGGCAAGAGTTTCCAATGTTACGGTTTCCACCAAGTCGGTATAGCCAAGTGAGATATCTAGAAAATCAATTCCATCCTGGCCCACGAACCTCGGGTAGTGCGAAGTTAAGATTTCGCTTGGATTTAAACCCTTAATCATTCTTATTGTTGAACGATACGCTTCAACGAATCTATATGTTGGCGGAAATGCATGTTCTCCTGTTGCAAGCAGAACAGATTGTCCAAGCACCGCATCACCAATCATTATTGCCCCTGTTTGTTCGTCCAGGATGCTTAAGTGGCCCCACGAGTGGCCGGGGGTATGCACAATTTGAACGAAGCGATTTCCAAGATCGATACGTTCGCCGCCAGAAAAACCAATATCTATCGGTGTTTCAAAGGCAACAGTTCCAATGAAATCGATTGCCTCTTTTGATTCTGAGAAGCCATGTTCCTTTTCGAATTCGTTATAACGATCATCAATCATTTTGGATAAGTCAGCGATCATGGCGCGATCACGTTCACCGCAACATATCAATGCATTCGTCATCAATTCTTTTACCGCTCTATTTCCACCAGTATGGTCATAATCTGAGTGAGTATTTACTGCGTAACGCACCTTGTCGAGGGAAAGTGAATTAGCTTTCATGTAAGGAACCAAAGTTTCCCGAATTGACTGATCAAATCCGGTATCAAGGAGAAGCGTGTAGTTATCTCCAACAACTAGGTACAAGGCAACATAGCGCGGACCGATTGGACATTCCACGCGGTGAATACCTGGCAGGATTTCCATAGCTATCTCCCTTTGAATTGCGGTTGACGTTTTTCTGCGAAGGCGGCACGTCCCTCATTACTATCTTCTGTTGTAAAACAATATGAGAAAGTATCATTCTCATATTGCAGGCCAATATCAACGGCTGTTGACATGGAAATTCGAACCAAGTGCTTAGCTAATTCGGTTGCTATCGGTGCATTCGAAGCAATTCGCTTTGCTAAATTTGCCACGGCCTCGTCAATTTCATTTTCCGATAAGATGCGATCAACTAAACCTTTGTATTCCGCTTCGGTAGCCGAAACTAAGTCACCAGTGAATAGCATTTCTAATGCTTTTCCAGTACTCATGAATCTTGGTAAAAGTTGCGTATTGCCAGCCCCGCCATGCCAACCAAGCTTTATCTCTCCAGCACCAAATTTTGCGTCTTCAGTTGCATATCGAATATCCGACATCAGGGCCATTTCCAAACCACCACCGATGCAATATCCACGAATCTTTGCTATTACCGGTTTGCGAATTTGCCATATCCCCCTGGCATAGTCGACTCGATTACGCAGTTCCCAATTTGAACCATACTCATCAAGAACTTTTACATCGCTACCGGCTGAGAACGATTTTGATCCAGTACCGGTAAGTATTACTACTCGGATACTTTCGGTGTTATTGATGTAATTAACCAGACTCATCAATGCTTTGCCCATGGCCGGTGTCATCGTGTTCAATTTTTCTGGTCGATTTAGGGTGATAGTTGCGATGCCAGCAATCTCTTCAAATTGCAGTTCTGTTGGTAAAGCTGGAAGCGTTATTATCATCGTCGATCCTTCTTGCGCAACGTAGCTGATGCACGATTTGCTTCTTCTAAAAGAGCACGCATTGCCATCTCTGCTGCATCAGAATCTTCATCAACTATGGCATCAACGATAGCTTGGTGAGCGACCAAAAATTCACCATTGGAAATAACATGTCGAACCATCTCATCGCGAATTCTAAGCAGAGGAATGAATAACAGTCCCATCTGCTTCATCAATTCATTCTGGGTGGCATCAAGTAGTGCTTGGTGGAAAACGGAGTCGGCTTCCCCAATAATTGGGGAATCTGGCCCCTCCTGATAAAACGCATCGGTCATGCGTTTCATGGCGGAATTCAAGTTATTTATATCTTTGGTTCCCCGCCGCTTGGCTGCAATACGTGCCACCCATGGTTCATAACTAGCTCGGACCTCTTCGAGGTCACGAACCAGCTCTGGGCCAAGCCCGGAATCGTTAAGCCATTTGATTACGTCTGGATCAAGAAGATTCCAATCATTTCTTCCAAGAACTATTGTTCCTATTTTTGTGCGAGCTCGAGTTAATCCTTTGTCATGCAGAACTTTAAGCGCCTCTCGAATCACAGTTCGACTTACACCAAATTTCTCTTCGAGAGACTCTGAAGTCAAGATAGTTCCGGCTGGAACTTGTCCAGAGACGATCTGACTTCCAAGTGAAAAGATTATCTGTGCTGGAAGATTCCGGGCCATCGCAGTTTTCATAAAAGATCATCTGCTTCACAAATCGCAAGAGCAAGTGGTCCTTGGCCCCAAGGAACTAAAAATCCTCTTGGGGTAAATTCGTAATGTGATTTGCGAGTCGAAGCCATTACAGCTGCTGTGACATTTAGCAGGTGTCCGTTTTCATCAGTATCTGCGATGGCGCCAGCAAGTGCAGCAATTAGGGCTGGCTTAACTCTTGCTTCATCAACAATCTTTAGCTTTATTGCTCGCGCAAAACCCGTAGCCATGAATGCAGCAGTAGAGCCCTCCTCGCCAGAACGTTCACTGTCTACGACGCAATACCAGCGGCCATCCTCACGTTGCAGTTCAATCATTCGATAAATTTGTTTGTTAACCGCTTGAATTAATCGATCACGATGTTGGTGATCATGAGGAATCACTTTTAAAACGTCAAGTAGTCCAAGCATTGACCATCCTTGACCGCGTCCCCAACCTGGCCCAAATGTTCCTGGCACACCATTAAGAAAGAAGTGGTCGAATATTCCATCTGGCGTTTGAAGGGCGTCAACATAAGCTAGAGCTTGTGTTACACCAGCTTCAGTAAACTCTTCATTTTCTAGCGCTGCACCTAACGCTGTGAAAAATGGCGGATCAAAATGTAAACAATCAACACAAGTTCCCCCTGGTGGCTCGGCAAGGAGCGCAGCTTCAATTGGTGGAAGTGTTTCACCGCCATAGGGTGGAATCAAACAGAGAGATTCCCAGGTGTCATAAATTCCACGATCGACCGATCGACTCATTAAGTACCTTGCAAGTGGGATGAGCGCTTCTAATAAAACACTGTCTCCGGTTAAAGTTGCTACTTCAACCATAGCCATTCCCGGTGCAGTTGCATCAAGCCTGCGGAATGGTTCTTGCCTAGTAGCCCATGCCCGCATCCAACCATGTGCAAATGCCAAATAGGTCGGATCTTTCAGGAGTTTTCCAGTTTCGATAATGCCTTCAAATCCCGTTGAATCACCAAAGTTCCACGTGCTGTAACGCATTTCAACAAGGGACTTGCCAATCTTTTCAAGTAGAGCTAACCGAGCTTCTCGGTTTGGCAATGCAAGTGCATTAGTCATGTTTAGCGCCCCCTAAATTCTGGTTTACGTTTTTCAGCAAATGCCCGTTGACCCTCTGCAGCATCTTCGGTCGTCATGCAATATGAGAAAGAATCATTTTCATATAGCAACCCGATATCAAGAGGTGTGTTTTGTGCCATCCGAATCATGTGCTTAGTCATTTGGGCAGCGATTGGCGCCTTCTCTGCAATTGAGTCAGCAATTTGAATTGCACGATTTAATACTTGATCTCCACTTGCTAATTCCTGTACGAGTCCCATACGTAAAGCAACCTCAGCGCTTACTGCTTCGCCATGAAGTAAAAAGAGTGCGGCATTTCCAGGCCCGACAGTGTGAGTTAACAATTGTGTTTGACCAGAGCCACCATGCCAACCCCAGCGAATTTCTCCGGCCATGTACTTTGCTTCAGGAGTAGAGATTCGCACATCAGAGGCACATGCCATTTCTAACCCGCCGCCAATTACCCAACCGTGAAGTGCGGCGACTACCGGCTTCTTTATTAACCAAATCGCTCGGGCGTAATCCAAATTGCGAGAGAAACGATTGCGGTATTCCCAGTTGCTACCGTACTCATCAAGTTCAGTTAGGTCACTTCCAGCACAAAATCCCTTTTCGCCTTTTCCGTAAAGTATCACCGACCGGATATGAAGGTTGTTATTAATTTCGCCAATATAGGAATTCATTTGCTCATCCATGGAAACGGTCATGGCGTTAATCTTTTCCGGACGATTGAGAATTAAGTGGGCAGTGTTACCGTGAACTTCAAGGTCCACACTTCCAGATAATTTAACGCTCATGATTTACCCCTTTACCGCAGCGACTGCGCTCGAATTAATTAACTGATCAATTTTGCTTTCTGAGTAACCCAGCACGCCAGCCAGAATTTCTCGGGTGTGCTCTCCAAGAGCTGGTGCACCACGTCTTATTGTCGGTGGAGTTTCTGACAAGCGAAGAGGTGGGCGTATTGTTTTTGCAGATCCACCTCGATATTGAGGTTGCTCCCAAATGTAATTGTCTTCAATTATGTGGCGGTCTTTCACAAGATCTTCGTAGTTGTAGACCGGGCCACACCAAGCACCAGCTTTGTCACAAATTTCAATCCACTCTGCCGTTGTCTTCTCCTCAAAACTGTGACGAATGAGCTTATAAACATCATCTCGATGTTCATGACCCGCGTTGTAATGCGTTAAAGAGCGTAGCCAATCATTGTCCAAGATTTCGCCAAGAATATTTAAGGGGACCATTGCAAGGGTGAGCCAAGCGTCTTTAGTTTTGTACACACCATATGGAGCGGGAATAGATCCGTGTGCACTCCGCTCGGTCAATCGTCTCGGCATGCGCCCGGCATTTAAGAAGGTCACAAATTCTTGAAGTTGGCAATCCATTACGACAGACAACATATCGATTTCTACATGTTGCCCAACACCGGTTGAATGTCGCGATTCGATTGCTGCTAAGATTCCAATAACCGCTTGATAACCTGTCATGACATCGGCTCCCCAAAGTGCGCTTGGGGTTGGATCATCACCCAAAGCACCAACACTAAACATTGATCCGCTGTAGCCTTGTAAAATTAAATCTTGTCCAGGACGGTCGCGATACGGACCTGTTGAGCCATACCCAGAAATAGAGCAATAAATAATTTTAGGATTAATTTTCTTCAAATCCTCGTAGCTAATTCCAAGGCGAGCAGCAGTACCGTGGCGAAAATTCTGCAAGAACACGTCAGAGTTCTTAACAAGTTCATATATGACTTCTTTTGCTTCTGGGTTTTTGAGATCGATAGCGAGCGAACGTTTGTTGCGATTTACAGCGAGGTAGGTTGTCATCTCGCCATTACTTTGTTGATCCTCAAATCCCCGTGTCCGATTGAATTCACCGACCTCTGGTGGCTCGATCTTTATAACGTCGGCACCGAGGTCCCCAAGTCGAGTCCCAGCTAGTGGTCCGGCCAACATCTGGGTGGCATCGATTACGCGCAGGGATGCAAGCGCTCCGGCTTTTACTGAAGTTGAGTTTGATTCCATTTATAAATACTTTAGTATGAAGAATTAAAAGTCAATGGTTTTCTCGCCTGATTTTGGCCATAGGCCAGCGCTTGGATTAAGGGATTATGCGAACCGGGCGTGCAAGCCGCCGTCAACGATCCAGTCAGCGCCATTCACAAAGGAGGCATCCTCCGATAGGAGAAAGGTGACCACCTTGGCAATCTCTGAAGGCGCCGCCATGCGGGCCATTGGCTGAACCGCCATAGATTCTGCTGCTTTCTCTGGCAATCGGTCAAACCACTCTTGAAGAAGTGGCGTGAGCGTGTAACCAGGTGAAACTGCATTTGTTCGAATGTTGTTAATTCCTTCATCAAGGGCAAGATTACGTGTGAGGCCGATGACACCTGATTTTGCAGCAGCGTAAGGGAAATATTTCGGATAGGTCATGCGCGCGTGAATTGAAGCGATATTCACGATGGCACCCTTTTTTGCAGCTCGCATTGCTGGAAGAACTAATTTCGCTGTGTGCCAAACACTTTTTAGATCGACATTCATAAATTTATTCCACTCTTCATCAGTCATCTCAACTGGATCAGCATTGGAATTAACACCCGCATTATTCACCGCACCACTTATGGGGCCGAATTCTTTAACTATCGAATCATGCGCGGCTTTAAGTGAGTCAAATAATCCCACATCAGCTTTCGCAAACCAAACTTCATGACCTTGATCGCGCAAACTTTGCGCATATGCGGATCCCTTACTCTCGTTTATATCGCAAAAAGATACTCGGGCACCAGCTTGTAGTGCATCAAGAACTATGGCCGCGCCTATACCATCAGCCCCACCAGTGACGAAAATATGTTGGCCGTTGAGTTTCATTTATTTTACCTCTTACCAATCTGCTACTGAACCGTCTTGGTGAAACCACTGAGTTGGTGTCACTGCTTGAAAAGGATACTTTGCTGCCAAAACTTCATCAATATCCACACCAATTCCTGGAGCTGTCGGTGGGTAAATAAAACCATCTTTAATCTCTGAGACTCCCTTAAATACTTCATTACGCCAAGGTACATCTGAGCGCATGACTTCTTGAATTAAGAAGTTTGGGATGGTTAAACCAAGGTGGACGTTCACCATGGTTGCGATTGGTCCAAGCGGATTATGGGGTGCCATATTTACTCCGTAGGTCTCACAGAGTGCGGCTATGCGGCGAAGTTCGGTTACACCTCCAGCATGACAAACATCAGGTTGAGCAACATCAATTAAGCCCGCTTCCAAAATTGGCAAGAAATCTGCCCGCGTTAGGAGTCTCTCGCCCGCAGCAAGTGGGACCGAGATGCCGGCTCGCGCTACTTTCATTGCTTCGACTTGATCCGGCTGAACAACTTCTTCTAGAAATAATGGGTTATAGGGCGCTAATACTTTGGAATATGCGATTGCCTGGGCAGCAGTAGTACGTCCGTGAAAATCAATCATGATGTCCACATCAGGGCCAGCAGCTTCGCGAGCCGCAGCCATTAGATCACCAGCGTGACGAAGTTGTTCCGCACCCCCAAGTGGGGCTGTTTTTGGTACGGCGAGAATTTTTACAGCTGTGAAACCATCAGAAATACTCTTCTTCATCTTTTCGGAAAATGATGCCGTTGAGTCAGAATCATAAACAGCATCAGAGCTGCCACCACCAAGATGGTCGTACATGCGAACTCGATCGCGGGCTAAGCCACCTAATATTCGATAAAGCGGAACATTTAAATCTTTTGCCGAAATATCCCAAAGCGCTTGGTCAATCCCGCTAATGGCCGACATCGTTACTGCGCCACCTTTAAAAAATGGATGGCGATAAAGGATCTGCCAGTTCTTTTCAATTTCTCGCGGGTCTCGACCAACTATCAATTGAGATAAATCTTCAATTGCCCCAACTACCGCTCGAGCTTGAAACTCGACCGTTGCTTCACCAATCCCTATCAGACCAGGAACATCGGTAAAGACACGAACTATCACCCAATTTCGCATTCTTGCATTTACTACAGTTGACGTGATCTTCGTTATTTTCATGCTTTTGCCCCTCGCGCTTGATTTATTGCATTCCGAAAATCAGCCGCACGTTTTGCTATTTCACCTATGCCGCCAGATGTTAACGGTCCACCTAAACCAAATGCCGTTACTCCGGCCTTAATCCAAGGTTCAACACTTTCAAGAGTTACGCCCCCAGTTGCAAGCCAAGTTTGCCCCGGGAATGGATCACGAACAGATTTTAGATATCCAGGTGTCAGGCTTGATGCTGGAAAAAACTTCAACATATCTGCACCAAAATTAATTGCATTAGCCACATCGGTTGGGGTTGCTACTCCTGGAATTGAAATCAACCCAGCTTTCTTAGTTGCACGGATTACCTCTTTGGAGGTGTGTGGTGATATTACAAATTGGGCGCCAGCGGCCTTACCTTTTGCTACATGCTTCTTATTCATTGCTGTTCCGAGGCCAACATGTAAACCGGGTTTACCAGCAAATTCTTCAATCAACTTAAAGGCGCCTGGCGTCGTAGTTGTGAATTCAATAATAGTTACACCGGCTTCAACAAGCGCTTGGGCAAACTCGCGACCTTCATTCTCGGTTTTACTACGAATAATTGCGACCAGACCGCTATCAATTGGTAACTTAACTGCTGAAGAATTTTTTCCCATTTTAGCTCCAAACCTCTGCTGGCAAGATTCCGTTCTTACCCGAAACCATTCCGGCCCAGTCTCCCATCGTAGCCGCGACCATCGCGCCACATTTACTTCCTTGCTTAATTGCCGCGTGAATATCTAGCCCGGCAAGTAGACCGCAGATGGTTCCAGAAATGAATGCATCGCCGGATCCAACTGGGTCAACAATCTTTACTATTTCTGGTTCAAATTCAAAGTATTCACCTTGATGCATAACGCGCATTTTTTCTGGGCCAGCCGTCATGATTAATGTTTTAATGTTTTTGCTGGCCGCTAATTCAAAGTTCTCCGCAGGTGTCTTGCCACCAAAGACCAACTCGTATTCATCCACGCCGCCTGTAATTAAATCAACGTTGTGAACCAATTCGCGCAGCGTTTTACTGGCTTTTTCGGCGCTCCAGAGTTTTCGGCGAATATTTAAATCAAAACTAATTCCAACTTTATTTGTGCGGGCAACTTCCATTGCAAAGGCCACGGCATCTCGCGCAGAATCCGAAAGCGCAGCGGTAATACCAGTGACATGCAGCCAGCGAGATTTTTCGAGTTTCGCAACATCGATATCTGCCGGAGCAAAAGTTGATCCAGCGCTGCATCGTCGCAAATAAGTAACGTCTAATGATTCGCTTACGCCACGATTTCGAACGAAAGCGCCAGTGTAGTTTTCAACCCGTAAGAAATGGTCGGTCGTAAAACCTTCATGAGCAAATTGATTTGCCACGTTATCGCCGAGATGATCGTTACCCAGTTTTGTTTGAAAATAAACATCGAGCCCAAGTCGCCGGGCTGCAACTGCAACATTGCCTTCCGCGCCGGCCGCTGACATCTCATACTTAACCGCACTCTTTACTGAATCGGTATCAGATGACATAAAGAGCGCCATCGCCTCCCCGAATGTAAAAAGATCAGTCATATTAGTAAGTTGCTCGACCACCAGAGATATCGAAAGTAAACCCGGTGGTGAAGGAACAAGCCTTTGAAGCCGCAAATGCGATTAGTTCGGCCACTTCTTCTGGTTCGCCTAAGCGTCCCATCGGAAT
>Ga0304729_1002129_pt1 | contig 12216 bp, 15 predicted proteins | sample C_131016_MF_Meta_FD_190475 | JGI IMG/M metagenome (GOLD analysis project Ga0304729, IMG submission 190475) | Freshwater microbial communities from Lake Croche, Canada to study carbon cycling - C_131016_MF_MetaG (v2) (version 2) | ecosystem: Environmental > Aquatic > Freshwater > Lake | place... | reverse complement strand
CCCAGTTGACCGGTATGCCGATCAAATTCTGCCGTCGCGGCCAAATGCACCGATAACTGGAACCAATGGATGAAACCGACCACGGTTTGACGCCACGAATCGCCAATTTGAAAGTGAACAGGAAAGTCAATGAAATCAACGATCTACCAACATCACCCCCGCGCCAGTGCTGGTTTTGCGTACCGCCAGTTATTGCACTGAAAACGAGGGGACCCCATGTGGCACGCAAAATCAAGGCACGTCCATTCTCACAAATAGTTCTTGATATGTTATTCTCAATCAGCTACCATCACAACGAGTTTTGATAAGAAAGGTGCCTATGCGACCCTCACTGGTGCTTAATCTGAAGCGAAGTGCCGTCCGTGAAGTGGCGAGCCGCTTTCGCGTGGCAAACCCGCGTGTCTTCGGCTCGGTGCTGCATGGCACTGATCAGGAGGGCAGTGATCTTGATCTTCTTGTCGATGCATTGCCTGGAGCCACGCTATTGGACTTGGGCGATTTGCAAGACGAACTGAAATCGCTGCTCGGCGTTGCCGTTGATTTGTTAACACCCGGCGACCTCCCACCAAAGTTCCGGGCTCAGGTACTCGCGGAGGCACAGCCGGTATGAGTGAGAACCGTCTACCTGATTACATCGACCACATACAACAAGCCGCAACCGATGCGTGCAGCTTCGTAGAGGGACTTGCCAAGGATGACTTCCTGGAAGATAAGCGCACCCAGCAGGCCGTCATCATGAATTTCATCATCATCGGCGAGGCTGCCACGAAGGTGATGGATGGTTACGTTGAGTTCACTCAGGCGCACCCTGAAGTGCCGTGGCGGAGCATGCGAAATATGCGCAATCGCATGGCCCACGGCTATTTCGACATCAATCTAGATGTGGTGTGGGAGACGGTACAAGAATGGCTCCCGGCGTTGATCAAGCAACTGCCCGCCGCGCGTCAGGATGCTGCGAACGAAGATCGCAACGCCAATCGAATGGCGCCATGACGGAAGCGGAACTGAAGGCAATTATCCAGGCTGCCGGCGGCGGATGTTGGGCGCTTGACTATGCCGGGGCGCTATTGGAAAAGGTCACTAGCCTCGAAGCAGCGGGTGGATATGAAACATTGTTCACGCAACTGCGATCCGCGAAGCAACCAGGCGATTTCCGTGGCCGGGTACTCGAAGTGAATTTCGCCGACCTTTTCGTCAAAAAAGGCACGACACTGCAATACGGTGCCAAGCAGGGGATGTCGGGGGATGTCGATTTTTGTTGGTGCGTACCGGGCCATCAGGTTTTTATCGAGATGAAGTTGCTTGGTCAAGACCTGCGGACAAAAGAAGCAGCCAATCAGCAGCTAGAGGCCACAGAACGGTGCGCTACCCACATTTCAGATGACACGCGGGATGTAGCCAGGATTCAGCGCGACATCCTCCAGAAATCTTCGACCAAGAAATTTAAAGCGGAGCCCGAGTCAACCTGGATCAATCTGGTTGCTGTCGATGTGTCCGAGCTTCAGCTCGGCACTATCGACATCGGAGATTGTCTGTTGGCTGCGGGCGGCAACGAACTTGTCAAAATGCACTGTGACCCTGCGTTTCAACGTCCATCGGTTGTCGGGGTCTTTGAGCCTGCAGATAAGGGACTCACGGCCGAGCAAGATGACTGGGTAGTAAAGTGCCACCACAGCGTATTGGCGGCTGGTGGCACGCATCCACGCGACTATATTCACGGCGTCCTGTTTCTCTTCCGAAAACCTGCAGAACTTGCAGCATTGAGCTATGAGTTGAGCAGTGTGGTGGTGTGGAATCCTGTCTTGATTGATGCAAAGCTAGCGAAACCGGTTTTAGAGGCTTTTCATCAAATAGTTCCCCAAGCAAAATCATGTTGATCGGCTACGCCCGTGTCTCGACGCAGGATCAGAACCTTGAGTTGCAGCTCGAAGCCTTAACCAAGGCTGGGTGCCTAAAGGTCTTTGAGGACAAGGTAAGCGGTACGCGGGCCGACCGTCCCGGCTTGGGTAAGGCGCAGGAAATTCTTCGCGATGGCGATACCTTGGTGGTTTGGAAATTGGATCGCTTGGGTCGCAGCGTCAAGCAACTGGTCGATCTGGTCGGCGAACTGCACAAGCAGGGCGTCCAGTTTAAGAGCCTGACCGATTCCATCGATACTGGCACGCCTTCTGGCCGATTTTTCTTTCACGTCATGGCCAGCCTCGCCGAAATGGAGCGTGAGTTGATTGTTGAGCGCACCCGAGCCGGGTTGGAAGTTGCTCGCAAACTTGGCCGCAAGGGTGGCCGCAAGCTCAAGATGACCGAAAGCAAGATCGAATCGGCCAAGAAATTGCTGGCCAGCGGCGTTCCACCCAAGGACGTGGCCGAGAACCTAGGTGTGTCCGTTCCTACGCTTTACCGTTGGATTCCGGCCTCAACAACGGCTTAGCGTACGATTTTTTCCGTTTTCTACAGCGCCCCCAAATACAAAACCATTGCGCTTTCCTTTGCAGATGTTCAATTGAAGGCCTTGCCTGACGGTGTCATTCAAATGAGGTTCAACCAAAAATGGCAAGGTGACTATGCCGTGATTCGCACGCCAGGCAAAACCATGACCTGGCAACGCGAGCAAGACCGGTGGGTAATTCTTTCGGAAAAGTAGGATGTTGACGCTGAACCCGTAGGTGGTCAATATTGGTCGGTACCAACAGTCAAGGGGCACTTTGCAATTTATCAATTAACACCGCATTTGAGCCAGGTTTAATGGGAATATCAAATCGATAGCCAAGCCCGTAAACTGATGTAATGCAGTCTATTGTGGGCTCAAGCGCCTGCACCTTTTTGCGCAGATTCTTGATGTGCGTGTCGATGGCTCGGTCACTGATGTCCCGTTGACTGTCGTGCACGCTGGCCAGCAGTTGCTCGCGTGAGAAGACCCTACCCGGGCGAGCCAGCAAGGTTCTGAACATCATGAATTCAATACGGGTCAAAGGAAGCCACTGCCCCATCCAGCTGATTCTGAAAGATGCATCCTCCACAAACCAAGCTTGCGGTGACGCTTTAACCTTGCCACTTGCTCTGCGCAGGAGCGAGCGAACGCGGGCAACCACCTCTCGCGGCGCAAATGGCTTGCAGACGTAATCGTCGGCACCGGTGTCCAGGCCCAGTAAGCGGTCCAGTTCGTCGATACGTGCTGTCAACATCAATATGGGCACATCACTGAATGCACGGACTGCCTTGCACACCCCAATGCCTTCCATACTCGGTAACATCCAGTCCAGGATGACGAGATCAGGGGGGCTCTGTGTGATGCGCTGCACGGCTTCTCGTCCATCGTAGACCGGTGTCGCTTCATAACCATCGGCACGCAAGTAGGTGAGCAGCAGTTCAGAAATTTTACGGTCGTCTTCTACGACCAGCACCTGGCTCATGGCTTTTGTGTTCATGCCGCTGTATCTCCCACATGGGGTAACTCAAGTAGAAATCTAATCCCGCCTTTTTGCGAAGCCTCGGCTCGCACGACACCGTGGTGAGCCTTGGCAATTTGCTGGCAGATCGCCAGTCCCAGGCCACTGCCACCTGTCTCCCGGTTCCTTGTTGGGTCTGCCCGGTACAAGGGCTCAAAAATGCGCGAGTAATCCATGGGTGACAGGCCTGGTGCCGTGTCTTCCACAAGGATGGTGACCTGGTCTGCGTCGCTTTGAATGTCTACAAACACAAGACCCGGCGCATCGGTGTAGCGCAGACTGTTGTCCAGTAAATTGCTCAGCAGTTGTTCCATGCGTTTACCATCCCAGCGCACGGGAATGTGCGCATGGGGCGTGTGCTTGTAGTGGAGCGTCATGCCTTGCTGACTCGCCCGCAGTGCAAAACGCTGGACGACTCCTTCCACTAGCTCCACAGCATCCATGTCTTCAAAGTAGCAAGGTAGCGCTCGCAAATCGGCCATGGCCAGTAGGTGTAAATCATCAACCAGGGAGTTGAGTTGCAGCACCTCGTCGCGCAGCGATTGCAGGGCCTGCGGCGACATCGCTCTGACCCCCTCAATGAGTGCATCGATCTCGCCACGCAGCACGGTCAGCGGGGTGCGCAGTTCATGTGACATGTCAGCGATCCATTGCCGACGAGAAATTTCCAGCTTTTGCAGGCCTTCGGCCATGCGGTTGATATTGCGCATGGTGTCACCAATTTCATCATCACGCTGAGTGCTCAGTCGAGTGCTGAACGCTCCTTCAGCGATTTTTTCAGTAGCCGCCTGTATTTCAAACAAGGGGCGCACCCAGTGGCGTACGACCCATTGGGCGCTCGTTAAGGCGGCAAATAACAATACGCTCGCTACCAAGAGGATGCCTTGGTATTGCGAAGTCAGGAAGCGAGCCTCCACATTGTCAGGAACCGGCTTGAGTTTCAACATGTGCATCACGGCGACCGCTTTACCCTGTACATACACAAGCCGTTCGATATGCGCGCCTACATCGGCTGGAAGCGATTTTCCGAGTAATGGTTGACCGTTGGGGGCATAGAGTGCGACCCGGTCTTTGAAGGCGTCAATGCTATCAATGGGGGGAGGAGGCGGGGCGAAGAAGCCCCCTTCAGGACCTGTCATGCGGGGCAACAGGGGGCCGCGCGGCGAGGCACCTGTTGCCAAGCCAAATTCATGCAGGAGCACAGGAAGATCCACACCCTGGGCCGCCAATGCATCCAAGCCACCGGCCTCATCAGCGCGCGATGACACGAGGGCCGTGAATGCTTCAAGTCGTTCAACATCGCGACTGGCTAAAAAGTCGGAAAACCCATTGCGCAGATTCCAGGCGTTCAAGGCACCCATGCATAGTACCGTCAAGAGCACGGTAGACAGCAAAACAAGTGCTTGGGTATGGGCAAGGCGAAATCGCATGATTGATTCTATTGGGCCATGCAAATGTGAAGAGATTGTGAGCATTTGCACATATTTTCACCACATTGATTTTTCAAAATCACTGAACGGCATCGCAGGTGCATGCCGATCAACCTGGAGTCAGCCTATGAAATTGAGTGAATTTTTGAACATCTCTTTTGGTCGTATTGCGGGGGTGACCGCGTGCACTGCCGCGTTGACCGCGTGTTGCGCGCTCTCAGCGCAGCCCACTGATGGTAAGAATGCCCCGCCCAAACCACCACCAGAGGCATTGGCATCGTGTCAAGCCTTGAGCAGCGGTATGGCGTGCAACTTCACGTCACCGCATGGCGTCGTGAAGGGAACTTGCTGGGCGCCTGAGGGTAAGCCTTTGGCTTGCAAGCCCAAAGATGCGCCATCAGAGGGCAGGCCTTCAGCCAAACAGTAAGTACCTTGAAACCAGTTATGTTGCTCAATCTGAAATACCCTATGCCAAGTTCTTGTGTTTTTTCTATTCGACCTCTCGTGCTGTCGATAGCCTTAACGTCCATGACTGCAAGCCCTTTGGTGTTGGCGCAGCCTGTGGAGAATGATGCTTGGCATTTCAATGTCGGCATGGGTGTCTTTGCACAGCCCAAGTACCCCGGTAGCAATGAAACACGCACAGGTGCCATGCCCGTTTTCAATGCTACCAAAGGACGTTTGCAAATAGGTGCCATGCCCGGTGCTGGGGCCTTGGGTGTTAACTACAACGTGTTTCAGGATGGGCCTTGGCGTTTCGGCTTAGGTCTAGGCACAAGTTTGGGAAATCCACGTAATGCCAACGAAGGTACTGCGCTGTCGAGCCTTGGAGAAATCAAGCAAACAGCCTTAGGCTCGCTGTCTGGCAGCTACTCTGAGGGTTCCGTCAGCGCGTCGGCCAGCGTTGTCGGTGATATCGGCGGGCACCAGCAGGGCACACGCGTGCTTTTGGATGTCATGTTCAAAACCAAACCCCTGGAAAAATGGGTTCTGAGTGCCGGACCTGGTTTGACCCTGATGGACAGTCAGTACGCGCAGACCTATTACGGGGTGAGTTCTGCCCAAAGCGCGAGTTCTGGCTACAGCACTTATAAGGCCTCGGCGGGTATCAATGCTTTGAGGCTTGGTGTCAATGCAAATTATGAGATCTCGCGTGAATGGAGCCTGGGTGCCAGGTTCAGTTTTTCCAAACTTCAGGGCGATGCAGCGAACAGTCCTACCGTTGAAAAAGGCACTCAAGCCAGCTATGGCTTATTTGCCAATTACCGTTTCTAAAACTCTTCATCAACACTAACTTAGGAGATTTTTCATGTACATACACACGCTATTCCATCTCGCTGTTGCCAGTGCTCTTGCCATGACGCTGAGTGCTTGCGGCGGTGACAGCAGCACCAGCAGCACTGACAGTACTGAATCAGGCACAAGTACAGCTGCAGTACTTTGCAACTACGCTTCCAGTCTTTTCAATAGTTCACCCTCTGTCAACGCCACAGCGACAGCGACTTGGAATTGCAGCAGCACCTTGCGCTCTATCACGGCAAACGGGCTGCCAGACCATGCTGTTGGCACCTTTCCCAACACCGACAACCCCAACGCCATCTCTGCACAAAACGTTTCAGCCTCCGTCGCCGTAGCCCCAACAAAGACCAATGTGATTACGCCTCGTGTTGGCGCGCAGAACAAACCAGGGATGGCATTGAATGGCATTGTCTTTGATCCTGGGACTGCGGGTGCATGCGATAACTCGGGTGCTTGCGATTTAGGTCGCGGCACAGGTGCATGGAGCATTGAAGCATTGGGGCAGAATTCGTTCAGATTTGGCACTGACAGCAACAACGCGCATGTGCAGCCGCAAGGCACCTATCACTACCACGGCATTCCTGAGGGCTTAGTGACCAAACTGAACAAGGGCGTCGCCATGGCCTTGATCGGTTGGGCTGCTGATGGCTTTCCCATTTATGCGCGCCATGGTTACAGCACGGCTTCCGATGCCAGTTCGGCCATCAAGGTTGTCACCTCCAGCTACAAGCTGAAAACCTCTCCTGATGCCAATCGGCCAGCAACAAGTCTGTACCCAATGGGCGCCTTTACACAGGACTATGAGTATGTGTTGGGTTCTGGTGATTTGGATGAATGCAACGGCCGCACGGGTGTCACGCCTGAATTTCCAAATGGCATTTACCACTACTACGCGACGGATACTTTCCCTTACCTGCAACGCTGTGTGAAAGGCCAGCTTTGAAGTCTCTGCGTGCATGGAGCACAGCATTCGGCGCCACTATCTCACTGGTGGTCAGCGTCGGGTGTAGTCGCACTTACACTTCGACTTTTACTGCCAATCCGATTGGATCAGTGACATCTGGCGTAGCCTGTGACTACAGCCACAACGGCATGAATGCCCATCCGCTTGTTCGCATGAGCAGCATCGCCAACTGGACCTGCACCAGTAGCGCACGCAAGCTGGTGGCCAATGGTGTGCCCGATCACGATGTGGGTCCATTCCATATCCAGGCCGACCTGGACTTCAAAATTGCCACTCAGGCGATCAGCTTCATTGCACCCATCTCACCCGTTCTCACGGAAACGGTCAAACAGATCGGAGGTCCGCAGGGCGATACAGGCTTTATGTTGAACGGTGTCAAGATCGACCCGGGAACTGGGGGTAACTGCAACGACAGCGGCAGCAACTGCACTTTGTTGGGTCGTGCGGGTCGATGGCGGATGGAGGCGCTGGGGCAAACATCGTTTAATTTCGGGGCAGACAGCAACAACGCCCATGTGCAGCCCGGCGGGGTCTACCATTACCACGGTATACCTGAGGGCTTTATCAAGAAATTGAGCAAAGGCCAAGCCATGACACTGGTAGGGTGGGCAGCAGATGGTTTCCCCATCTATGCCAGATACGGGTACGCCGAGCCCATCAATGCAACATCGGCGGTGAAGATCATCAAGAGCAGCTACCGAACGAAGGCCGAGCCTGATGCGCACCGGCCTGCCTCGAGTCTTTACCCCATGGGCACCTTCCTTCAGGACTATGAGTACATTGCTGGGCTTGGAGATTTAGACGAATGCAACGGTCGCACGGGCGTGACGCCCGAGTTTCCTCAGGGCATTTACCACTACTTTGCAACCGATACCTTTCCTTACCTGCAGCGCTGCGTGAAGGGGGCACTGTGATGCATGCCTGGCTTGGGCGCTGCTGCGCCAAATCGATTGCAGCAGGTCTTTTAATCTGCGGAGCCTTGTTGGCTTCGGCCACTGTGCACGCGCATTGGGTCGCTGCTCAAAGTGGCACTTTGAACATGGTGGACCAGGCTGCGTTCTTGGTGCTTTCTGTGCCTGTTTCAGCTTTACAGGGCGTTGACGATGATCAAGATGGCAACATGTCCAAAGCTGAATTGGCGCGCCATGACGGTGCCATTCGTCAGCAGATCCAAGCGGGCATTCAAATGATGGGGCCTGATCGGGCGTTTCCCCTTCAATTGGTCATGGTCGATATTGCACCTGCAGACAACACGCCCGAATCACCAGCCAGTCACCTTGTCGTATTGGGTCGATTTGACTTGAATCCGCACGGGTCCAATGTGGACAAGTCAACTTCTACTGCGTTTTCCAACCTTGAGCTGCATTTTTCGCTGTTTGGTCAAAACGATGGCGAGCAAACTCAGGACTTGACGATCACGCGTCAGTCGGAAAAACAGTGGTTAAGGTTCACGACCGACAACAACAATAAGAAAACTCTATTCCCCAGCTCGGCGGCCGTGTTCAGTGAGTACGTACGTACTGGTGCAAGCCATGTGCTCAGTGGCGCAGACCACCTGTTGTTTCTGCTTGTCGTCCTGTCGGCGGGTTGGCGCTTGGTGGCCTTGGTCGGCGCCTTGACTTGCTTCACAGCGGGTCACGCCATCACACTTGCGGCTTGCGTTTGGGGAGGATTTTCGGTCTCTGAGCAACTTGTCGAACCTGCTATTGCTGCAACCATTGTGGTTATGGCTGCTTTCGATGTGTGGACACGCAGGCGCGCCAAGGTGGTGCCATCTTTCTTCCGGCTGCTGATGGTGTTTGTTTGCGCACTGGTACATGGGCTTGGTTTGGCGGGTGCGTTGAGTGGCTTGACGCAGTGGCCAACGGGCAGCAGCCCATTCATTCTCGCGCTTGCAGGGTTCAATCTTGGCATTGAGTTGGCACAGATCAGTGTCGCAGTTTTTGTGAGCTTGTTTGTCCTGCTTCTGAAGCGATCAGTTGGGTCTAAGGTCCTACTGCAAGCGTCGCATTATGGTTCGGTAGTGGGCATGATGGCTGGCACTTTTTGGTTTATCGAACGTGTAGTGCAAGGCTTTTAAATTCATCTGTACCCATTTGTGGAGTTGAAATGAAAATTGTGGCTGCCGCATTGATAGGGTTAAATTGGGCCATGGCGCATGCGCAGGTGACCCGGTGCCCGAACACTTGCGAACAGGTTCTGGGCGCGCTTGCCACAGAAGGCGACGCGACTGAAGCCAACTTGGCCGTACGCCATCAGGTCACCGTGACGGGGCGACACTATGACAATTCTGTCGGGAGCAGCGACGCGGCTTCACAAGGTGTCATCCGGTCTGCACTGCTTGCCAACCGCGCCGCACTTCGTCCCTGAGTTACCGCTTTGGATTGGGCACACCACAAATTTGCCTGTTCTATCTAGTCTGTCTAGCTATAGCAGGTCTTTTAATAGCGCTTGGTTATTCGTGGTTGATGGTCTGCGTGTAAGCGTCCAGCAAAGTCATCTTGAGATTGGCAGCGAGGTCTTGCAAGATTGTGTCCACAAATTTGATTGTGGACACAATGCTCAATACCTCAGAGAACCAAAGATATTCGACCCGGCGAACCCATCGCAGATATTCGCCTGAATTCAAAGCCACGCTTTTAGCGACCTGCCTAAGCCCCGGCGTTTCAGTTGCCGCTGTGGCAGGCGAGCATGGCATGAATTCCAACGTCTTGCACCGCTGGCTCAAGGAGCATCGGGCTCTGGCGCTTGTTCAACCGCCTGTCAGCATCTCACCCGCAACTGACATCGCACAGACCGGCGGGTTTGTTCCTTTGCAGTTGCCTGCGCCAACGCCAACGCCCACGGCACCCATTGAACACAAAGAGATCAGAGTCGAGCTGCGTAAGGGATCGCTGTCGATGGTCATTGCATGGCCGACGAGTGCGGTGGATGACTTTGTGCGCTGGACTGCGCAAGCCCTTAAATGATCCGCATCGACGCGCTGTGGCTGGCAACCACCCCGATCGACATGCGCATGGGAGCCGAGCGCTTGTTGGCCCGGGTGGTGCAGGTGTTCGGCTCAGCCCAGGCCCATCATGGTTACCTGTTTGCCAACGCACGGGGTAATCGTATGAAGCTTTTGTTGCACGATGGCTTTGGCATGTGGTGTGCGGCGCGCCGGCTCAATCAAGGCGGCTTCGAGTGGCCGCGTGCTGGTCAAGATTGTGCCACCGCTGTCACGCTGACCAAGCAGCAGTTCGATGCCCTGGTGCTGGGACTTCCATGGAGCAGGCTGGAGCAAATGCAGTCCATCACGCGAGTCTAGGAACTGTCCTTTAAGACTGCGCAAATGGCAATTAGAGGATGTCCTAATTCACATGTTTGTGTGGATTTTGCACAATACAAACATGCTCAGCGTGGACCAACTTAAGCCCCAAGACTTCGTCGGTCTGAGCCCCGCTGCTGCCGCCCAATTGGCCGCCCGCGTGCTGGCTCAATTTGGTGAGCAGAGCCGACAAATTGCCCAGCAGGGTCAGCAAATCGACTCGCAAGCGCAGGCCATCCAGTTCAAGGACGCCCGAATCGAGAGCATCATGTTTGAGCTGCGCCGCTTGAAGGCCTGGCAGTTTGATGCCAAGACCGAGCGCATGAATGCCCAGCAGCGCCAGTTGTTTGAAGAAACGCTGGCCGCCGACCAGGCCGATCTTGAGGCCCAGCTTGCCGCCTTACAGGCTGCATCCAAAGATTGGGGCGACACGACTGACTCCATCGACTCCAATACCCGCCGCCAGCCAAAGCGGCAAGCCCTGCCGGATCATCTCAAGCGGGTGGAACACCACCACGAGCCACAGAGCACGACGTGCGGCTGCGGCCAAGCCATGGTGCGTATTGGCCAAGACGTCAGCGAGCGCCTGGACATCATTCCTGCTCAGTTCTTCGTGCACCGCCACATCCGCGGCAAGTGGGCCTGCAAATGCTGCCAGAGCCTGGTGCAAGAACCGGTTGAGCCGCATGTCATCGACAAAGGCATGCCCACGGCCGGTTTGGTGGCCCACACCACGGTGAGCCGATTTGTTGACCACATTCCGTACTACCGCCAGGAACAAATCAATGCCCGCAGCGGCATTCACACGCCGCGCTCAACGCTGGCGTCCTGGTCAGGCCAAGCGGGTGCTGCCCTTGTGCCCTTGTATGACGCGCATCGCAAGTTCGTGCTGAGCTGTGCGGTGGTTCATGCCGACGAGACGCCGGTGGCCATGCTGGACCCCGGCGCTGGCAAGACCAAGCGGGCCTACATCTGGGCCTATGCGAGAAGCGGCCTTGATGTCTCACCCGGCGTGGTGTACGAGTTTTGCTTGGGGCGAGGGGCAAAGTATCCGCTTGAGTTCCTCAAGGGCTGGTCGGGAACGCTCGTTTGCGATGGCTATGGCGTGTACGACAAAGTGATGGAGCAAGACGGCCGCATTGGTGCGGGATGTTTTGCGCATGCGCGCAGGAAGTTTGATGAACTGGTCAAGGACAACCTGAGTCCGGTGGGCACGCAGGCCATACTGCGCATTGCTGCGCTGTACAAAATCGAGCGCGAAATCAAAGGCTTCTCGGTTGAAGACCGGCACGCCGCCCGGCAGTCCAGTGCAAAGCCATTGTGTGTAGATCTGCATGACTGGTTGAAACTGGAGCGCCAACGCGTGCCCGAGGGCAGCGCCACAGCCAAGGCGATTGCGTACAGCCTGAACCGCTGGGATTCGCTGACGGCCTACTTGGACAACGGCGCTGTTCAGATCGATAACAACCATATCGAGAATCTGATGCGGCCTTGGGCTATGGGCAGGAAAGCATGGCTCTTCGCGGGCAGTGAGCTGGCCGGTCAACGTGCCGCCGTTGTGATGAGCTTGCTGCAATCGGCAAAGCTGCATGGTCATGATCCGTGGGCTTATCTCAAGGATGTGCTGACGCGACTGCCTGGCCACATGAACAGTCGCATTGACGAACTGCTGCCTCACCGCTGGCAGCCGCAACCCTGAATTGGCGTAACGGTCAAGGTGCCGTGGCTAGCCGCTTACAAACAAACGCTGGCTTGCCACTTGGTAACTTT
>Ga0304729_1002127_pt1 | contig 12225 bp, 13 predicted proteins | sample C_131016_MF_Meta_FD_190475 | JGI IMG/M metagenome (GOLD analysis project Ga0304729, IMG submission 190475) | Freshwater microbial communities from Lake Croche, Canada to study carbon cycling - C_131016_MF_MetaG (v2) (version 2) | ecosystem: Environmental > Aquatic > Freshwater > Lake | place... | reverse complement strand
AGATGGCGCGATCTCTCTTGACCAAGACCTTAGGATCAGCACACAGAAGAGAAAGTGGTGGGATATCTCGTGGGGCTGACCTTAATCCAAGGTGGTGAATCCATTCTCGCCGACCGCGCAATCGCAGCTCTTCTTGCCAAGAATCCTCAAGCAACCGTCACGCAATTAGAGTGCAGTGAGATCGAACTTGGCGCTATTACCGATGCGCTTGCGCCTTCACTCTTTGGCGAAGATCGCATCCTTGTGTTACGTGAAATTCAGGAATTAGCCCAAGATCTACAGGATGAGGTCTCAGAATTCTGCAGCAATCCTGATCCATCTGTTGAATTGGTTCTATGGCATAAAGGTGGGGTAAAAGGAAAAGCGCTTCTCGATAAGATCAAGAAATTAAAGCCAGAAGTGATCGCCGTTGATGCAATTAAGAAAGATGGCGAGAAGGCACAATTTGTTCACGATGAATTTGCTCGCGCTGGGAGAAAAGTTACGGTTGATGCGGTGCAGGCGCTCGTTGATTCCTTGGGCTCTGATTTACGAGAATTAAGTGGAGCCACATCACAGCTTGCATCAGATGTTGCCTCTGGCAAAACGATCGATGTTGCAGATGTTGAAAAATTCCAACAAGGTCGAGTTGAGACCACCGGATTCGATGTGGCAGATGCAACCCTTGATGGCAAGACTGATCTCGCCTTGATAACTCTCAGACAGGCGCTTACAACGGGAGTTGATCCAGTTCTTATTACATCTGCCCTTGCATCCTCGATTCGGACTCTTGCAAAAGTTTCCGGCTCAAACAAAGGTGTGAAATCTTTTGAGCTGGCATCCTCATTGGGTTTGCCGCCCTGGCAGATCGATAAGGCGAGGCGCCAACTACAGGGCTGGACTCCTGCCACCCTCTCCTATGCAGTTGTAACCCTCGCGCAGGCTGATGCTGCGATCAAAGGTGCGGTAGCGGATGCTGGCTATGCGCTCGAGCGCGCAATCCTTGAGATCGCCAGAGCCAAGTCAGCCCAATAGTCAGCCCAATACTCAGCCCAATAAGGGGAGCGATCTCGGTTTGAGCCTTGGAGCCCTTGGCTGATAACCTTTCCTCTTCGCCATCCCACAAGGGCTGGGTAATTTTTAAGAAAAGGTAATCTTCACGTGGCAAATATCAAGTCGCAGATCAAGCGTATTAAGACCAATGAGAAGGCTCAGGAACGCAACAAGTCAGCTCGTTCAGGACTGAAGACCGCTATCCGCCGCTTCAAGGATGCCGTTACCGCCGGAGATTCCGCAAAGATCAAAGAAGAACTTCGCGTTGCTTCTAAGACTTTGGATGTTGCTGTCTCAAAGGGCATTATCCACGCGAACGCTGCAGCAAATAAGAAGTCAGCGTTGGCTAAAGCAGCCAATAAAGTTTCCAAGTAATTTAACGACCTAATAACCTTTAGGCGGTAGGACACCATGCCTGCAATTCCATTAGCTAAAGCGCCGCAGCCGTCACAGACAAATCCTGCGCAGATTCGTAATTTCTGTATCATTGCCCATATTGACCACGGCAAATCGACACTCGCTGATCGCATGCTTGGAATCACCGAAGTTGTTGAACAGCGCAATATGCGTGCCCAATATCTCGATCGTATGGATATTGAACGTGAGCGCGGAATCACCATTAAATCTCAAGCAGTCAGACTTCCGTGGCGTTCAGGGATAGATGGCCAAGAATATATCTTGAATATGATCGATACACCGGGGCACGTTGATTTCACCTATGAAGTCTCTCGATCACTTGCCGCCTGCGAAGGTGCTGTCTTGCTCGTCGACTGCGCGCAGGGAATTGAAGCGCAGACTCTTGCGAATCTCTACCTGGCGATGGAGAACAACCTCACCATTATTCCGGTGCTTAATAAGATCGATCTTCCAGCAGCACAACCAGAGAAGTTTGCCGAAGAACTCGCACGTCTTATCGGATGTCAGCCTGAGGATTGCCTACGTGTTTCAGGTAAAACTGGAGAAGGCGTAGAAGTACTTCTCGATCAGATTGTGAAGCAGATTCCCGCACCCGTTGGAGATCCAAACGCTCCAGCTCGCGCGCTGATCTTTGACTCTATCTACGACTCTTACCGTGGTGTCGTGACATATGTCCGCGTAGTTGATGGGCACCTTTCAACTCGTGATCAGATTCAGATGTACTCAACCGGAGTGCGCCATGAGATGCTTGAAGTTGGTGTGATCTCGCCAGAACCAGTGCCTAGCAAGGGTCTTGGGGTAGGTGAAGTTGGATATTTAATTACCGGGGTAAAAGATGTTCGACAATCTCGTGTCGGCGATACCGTCACGAACTATCAACGCCCAACCGATAAGCCCCTGGCTGGCTACAAAGATCCCCGGCCAATGGTCTTCTCGGGCCTCTTCCCATTAGATGGCGCTGAATATCCAATGCTTCGTGAAGCTCTCGACAAACTTCAACTCAACGATGCCGCACTTGTCTTTGAACCTGAAAATTCTGCGGCGCTTGGCTTTGGTTTCCGTTGTGGCTTCCTTGGGCTACTCCATATGGAGATTGTACGTGAGCGACTCGAACGTGAATCCGGCCTAGCGCTTATTTCAACAGCGCCAAACGTTGTCTACAAAGTCACAGACGACACTGGCAAAGAGATCATCGTTACCAATCCAAGTGAATTTCCTGATGGCAAGATCATGAAGGTAGAAGAGCCAATCGTCCGTGCGACGGTTCTTGCTCCATCTGAATTTATTGGTGCAATCATGGAACTCTGCCAACAACGACGCGGAAACCTTCTTGGTATGGATTACCTCTCAGAAGATCGCGTTGAAATTCGCTACACACTCCCACTTGCAGAGATTGTCTTTGACTTCTTTGATCAATTAAAATCACGAACTCGTGGTTATGCATCTCTTGATTACGAACCTATCGGTGAAGCCGAAGGTGACCTCTCCAAGGTAGATATCTTGCTTCAAGGTGAGAAAGTCGATGCCTTTAGCGCCATTGTCCATCGCGATAAGGCATATACCTATGGTGTGATGATGACGACCAAGCTTCGTGAATTAATTCCACGCCAACAATTTGAAATTCCTATTCAGGCAGCTATTGGTTCACGCATCATTGCACGTGAATCAATCCGAGCGATCCGTAAAGACGTTCTTGCAAAATGTTACGGCGGAGATATCTCTCGTAAGCGCAAACTCCTCGAGAAGCAGAAAGAGGGTAAGAAGCGCATGAAGATGGTTGGTCGAGTTGAAGTCCCGCAAGAAGCGTTTATCGCTGCCCTCACTACCGATGATGAGAAGTCGAAGGAAGTGAAGAAGTAAGCATGAGTGCAGCGGTCGATAGTTCGGCGCTCTCTTTCTACATACATATCCCGTACTGCATTAAGCGCTGTGGTTACTGCGATTTCAATACATATACGCCCGCTGAGCTGAAAGTTGAATCGACGCTCTCGGATGTATCCCAGGGCTATATTGATTTGCTGATCAAAGAGATAGAAATGGCAAGAGAATTTTCCAAGGCTACCCAGGTACCGACGATCTTCTTTGGTGGGGGCACCCCAAGCCTGATGGAACCTGAAGATCTTGGACGAGTTATCAATGCAATTGCCACAAAATTTGGATTGAGCTCTGATTGCGAGATTACGATGGAGGCAAATCCTGATTCGCTTACCAAAGAGCGCCTTCAAGCCTACCGTGATGCAGGTATCAACCGACTCTCGATCGGAATGCAATCTGCAGTCCCGCATGTATTAACGGTTCTTGATCGAACCCACAATCCTGAAAATATCAAGAAAGTTGTGACCTGGGCTCGGGAAGTTGGCTTCGCTGAAATCTCAATCGATCTCATCTACGGGACACCAGGGGAGAGCATGGCCGATTGGGAGGCGAGTGTTGATGCAGCCCTTGCACTCAACACAACTCACATCTCTGCCTATGCGCTGATTGTTGAACAAGGAACAAAACTTGCGGCACAAGTCCGACGCGGCGAGATCACCATCCCTGACGATGATGAGACCGCAGATAAATATATTCTCGCTGATGAAAAATTCAGTGCTGCTGGTTTGCAGTGGTACGAAGTGAGTAATTGGTCTAAGGCTGGTTCACCATGTCGCCACAATGTTGCTTACTGGCAAGGAGCGAATTGGTGGGGTGCAGGTCCCGGCGCTCACTCACATATCGATGGCCGCCGTTGGTGGAATGTCAAACATCCGACTGCATACCGCGAACGGATTGAGAAATCTTTGGCACCAATGCAGGAGCAAGAAATACTCACACCAGAAGAGAAATCTCGCGAAGAGATCATGCTGCTGATTCGCCTTCCTGGCGGATTGAAGCGAGAGGTACTCGATAACGCCCAGCTTGCGTGTATTGAGGGATATGTAGCTTCTGGGGATATTGATCCTAAGGATTGGGATCTGGGCGTAGTGACTCTGACGCAGCAGGGACGGCTGATCGCAGATCGGATCGTCCGCGATTTAGTCCTCTAGTAGAGTGTGCCGATCATGCATGAGCGCCAATTAGAGATTCTGCGAGCGATCGTAGATGAGTACGTTGCGACCGAAGAACCGGTTGGTTCAAAGGCGATCGCAGAACGTCATGGACTCGGGGTTTCACCCGCCACCATTCGCAACGAGATGGCTCTACTCGAAGATGCGGGCTTAATCACTCAACCTCATACAAGCGCAGGGCGCATTCCTACCAATCAGGGTTACCGAATATTTGTCGACCGACTTGCTCAAATTAAACCACTCTCACCAGCTGAACGTCGCGCTATCGAAAGTTTTATGTCAGGTGCCCACTCACCAGATGAGATTGCCCAACGTACCGTGAGACTTTTAGCGCAGATCACCCATCAAGTAGCGATCGTTCAGATTCCAGATCAAGAGCGAGTTGTCTTATCCGGTACAGCTAACTTGGCGCGATCACATCACGATAGTGCATCAGACCTTGGTTCAATTTTAGAAGCTCTTGAGGAGCAAGTCGTATTATTGAAATTGCTCTCCGACGCCGGATCTTCGATCAATGTAAAGATTGGCTCCGAACAAACAACAGCGAATCTTCAATCGACGAGCATTGTCAGCATGGGTGCAGGCGCTGGCGCAATCGGAATTCTTGGACCTACCCGCATGGATTACTCCGGTTCAATGGGAGCAGTCCATGCGGTTGCACGATATATCGGCCGATACTTTGAGAGTGAGAGTCGATAGTGGCAGATCACTATGAATCATTGGGAGTGGCTAAGAATGCTTCACCCGATGAGATTAAGAAGGCTTATCGCAAGTTAGCTCGTGAACTTCATCCGGATGTGAATCCTGACCCTAGCTCTGCTGAGCGTTTCAAAAATGTCACCACTGCCTACGAAGTTCTGAGTGATCCACAGAAACGTCAGAGCTACGACATGGGCGGAGATCCATTCTCCCAATTCGGTGGTAGTGCGAACTTCGGCTTCGGCGACATTATGGATGCCTTCTTTGGCGGTGGCGGAAGTCGTGGGCCTCGAAGCCGGATGCGACAAGGTCAAGATGCTCTTATTCGAATCGAAGTAGACCTTTCAGAAGCTTGCTTCGGCGTAGAACGTGACTTTGAAGTCGAGACTGCAATCGCCTGTGAAAAGTGCAATGCAACTGGTTGTGCCAATGGTGCAAAACCATCTGTCTGCGATATCTGCAAAGGTCGTGGAGAAGTCCAACAAGTTCAGCGTTCATTTATCGGGCAAGTGATGACAACACGTCCATGCGCAAGCTGCCAAGGTTATGGATCGGTCGTGAAGGATCCTTGTAGCGAGTGTGCCGGCGATGGTCGAGTTCGTGCTCGTAAGAGCATTCATGTAAAGATTCCGGCAGGAGTTGAAACTGGAAATCGCATTCAACTCAGCGGCCAAGGTGAAGTTGGACCAGGGGGCGGACCTGCGGGCGATCTCTACGTTGAAATTGTTGAAACTCAACACCCCTACTTGGTGCGAGATGGGATTAACCTCCATCTTTCAGTCTCAATCCCCATGACTTCTGCCGCCTTAGGTGGCGCCGTGACGATTGAGAGCCTTGACGGCCCACGTGAGGTCTCCTTTAAGCCCGGAGTGCAGAGTGGGCAGCGTGTAGTTCTCAAAGATCTCGGCGTATCACGACTTCGTGGTGGCGGCCGTGGCGATTTAATTGTGCACCTAGAAGTTGCCACACCTGTGAAGCTTGGTAAGGATGAAGAAGAACTTCTTAAGAAGTTAGCTTCGCTGCGCAAAGAAAATGCAGCTTCTGTAACTGTACATCGCCTCGATGAGAAGGCAGATTCTGGGATCTTTAGTCGCTTCAGAGATGCTTTTCACCGCTGATGCTCTCACTCTTTATCGTCTCAGAAATTTCACTACAGGATCAGCTCACGATCGAAGGCGATGAAGCCTACCACGCCATTACGGTGATGCGGATGGCAGTTGGGGAAGAGCTTCAGGTAACGGATGGCCGTGGCCGATGGGCGCAAGGAAGTATCACCTCGATCGCGAAGAAGAGTTTCACAATTGCGATTTCAGAGCGTGGTGAATCCGTCCCTGCTGGTCCAGAACTCATCGTGATCCAAGCTCTCACTAAATCTGATCGAGTTCGCGAAAGTATCGAACTACTTGTTGAAGGTGGCGTCGATCGCATAATCCCGTGGCAATCAGATCACAGCATTTCAAAGTGGAAAGAGGATATGCACAAGAAGTGGCGAACTGCCGCTATCGCTGCGTGCAAACAATCTCGTCGATACACGATCCCTGAGATAGAAACTCCAATCACTTTAGGAAAGATCGCCGAACGCTTCGAGATAGATTCCCTGCTTTTAGTGCTCCATGAATCTGCCACGCAGAATCTCAGCTCTGTGGTTTCGGAGAGTTCTACCGCTGGAAAGCAGGTAGTGCTTGTGATTGGACCTGAAGGCGGTATCAGTGCTGCTGAACTACAAGCGCTTGAGCGGATTGGGGGCAAGATCGTAAAACTTGGTAACCCCGTCTTGCGCTCGGCCCATGCCGGTATTGCTGGACTCGCCGCGGTCCAAGCGCTGATGAAGCGCTGGTAAGCAAACGCTTAGGTTATAGAGTCTCATCATGTGTATCTTCTGCAAGATTGCAGCGAATGAATTTGGCACGCAATTTCTCTTTGAGAATGAGAACGTCCTTGCTTTCCGCGATCTCGACCCACAGGCGCCGACCCATATCTTGATCATTCCGCGAAAACACTTTGAGAATGTAGATGAGCTCGCCAATTCAGAGCCTGCCCTCGTTGGCGAGCTATTCGCCGTCGCCCGATCTTTGGCGATCTCCGAAGGTCTCTCCGCCCACCGAACCGTCTTTAATACGGGGGCTGGCGCTGGACAGAGCGTCTTCCACGCCCACCTGCACCTGTTAGGGGGACGATCTTTCGCATGGCCGCCCGGTTAATCGTAGGATTGCAGTAATGGAATCAGCCTTGATCACCGTCCCAACCGCGATACCTATGGTCGCCCTTGTTGGACCAACCGATGCATATCTGCGTATTCTCGAAAGCACCTTCACCAAGGTCATCATCACAGTTCGAGGAAATGAAATTTTTGTTAAAGGCGACCTTGAAGAGTCCGCCGCCCTTGAAGCTCTCTTAAAAGAGTTACTTGTTTTATTGCGTGCGGGACAATCTCTTAGTGCTGATTCGATTGAACGCGCCGTGGCGATGGTAAAACATATTCCGCAAGATCATCCAGCAGAGGTGCTCTCTCTCAATATTTTAAGTAATCGTGGAAAGAGCATTCGGCCAAAGACTGCTAATCAGAAACGCTACGTTGAAGCGATCGATCAGAACACGATTACATTCGGCTTAGGACCTGCCGGAACAGGTAAGACCTATCTCGCCATGGCGAAGGCGATCCAATCTCTTCAAACAAAAGAAGTGAATCGCATCATCTTGACCCGCCCTGCAGTAGAAGCGGGAGAGCGCCTAGGTTTCCTCCCAGGAACCCTGCAAGAGAAGATTGATCCATACCTGCGCCCACTCTTTGACGCACTTCACGACATGATCGATCAAGAATCGATTCCACGGTTGATGCAATCTGGTGTTATTGAGATTGCGCCACTTGCGTACATGCGTGGACGCACACTCAATGATGCATTTGTGATTTTAGATGAGGCGCAAAATACCTCTCCCGAGCAGATGAAGATGTTCTTAACTCGCTTGGGCTTTGGCTCCAAGATGGTTATCACCGGCGATGTAACTCAGGTGGACCTTCCTAACTACTCCAAATCAGGGCTTGCAGTTGTTCAGAATGTCTTGAACGGTGTTGAAGATATCGCCTTTATGCATCTTGGATCTGAAGATGTAGTTCGTAACAGACTTGTCGGCGATATCGTCGAGGCTTATGGCCGCTTTGATGATGCACAACCACAAGATGGCAAGAGCGATGGCTATAGAACTTTCAAACGAGTCTAAATCCACCTGTGATGAGCCGGCGCTCATCTCTGTCGCGCATTTTGCGGTTGCAGCTATGGGAGTCCACCCAGAATCTGATCTGAGCATCACCATTGTCGATGAAGATCGAATGAGTGAACTTCATATCGAGTGGATGGATCTACCTGGTCCCACCGATGTTCTCTCCTTTCCGATGGATGAATTACTTCCAAACTCCCACGAAAGTGGCCCTGGGATCATTGGAGATATCGTGCTCTGTCCAGATTTTGCGGCAAAGCAGAAGGTTGCTCACTCGCTTGCCGATGAGTTAGCACTATTAACCGTCCACGGAGTTCTGCATTGCCTTGGCTATGACCACGCCGAGAAAGAAGAGGAGATCGTTATGTTCTCACTTCAAGAGAAGATCCTTGCTGATTGGAAGTCGACCCAGTGACCGTCGTACTGAGCCTCTCCCTTTTGATTGTTCTTCTCATCGCTGGCTTTGCTCTCGGATATTCGACCGCCGTGCTTCCGGTCTTAAAACCAATCGATCAGTTTATTCATGGGTTGATAGGACTCTTCACTGCTGGACGTGGAGTCGGTCGCAGTCACTATGCAGATGAAGCTCAACTTCGAGATATGGTCGATGAAGCGAGTGAGCGTGGGCTGGTAGAGAACTCTGAGCGAGAGATGATTCACTCTGTCTTTGATCTCGGTGACACACTTGTCCGCGAGTTAATGGTTCCACGTACCGATATGGTCTGGATCGAAGGCGATAAGACAGTTCGTCAAGGTTTATCACTCGCGCTTCGGTCTGGTTTTACTCGTATCCCTGTCATTACCGAGAACCTTGATAACGTCATTGGAATCGCTTATGTGAAAGATTTAGCTCGTCGTGTTCACGAACACCAACAGTCTGAACAGACAGAGTCAGTCGAAATCCATTCCCGCCCGGCAACCTTTGTCCCTGAGACAAAGACTGCGGCTGAGTTACTCAAAGAGATGCAGCGCGATCAGATCCATATGGCGATCGTCATCGATGAATATGGTGGTACCGCAGGTTTAATCACTATCGAAGATATCCTCGAGGAGATTGTCGGTGAGATTGCCGATGAATACGATCTTGAAGCGTCAGAGATCGAATGGCTCAATCCAGATACTGCACGACTATCGGCGAGATTACATGTTGAAGATTTTGAAGATGCCTGCAAAGTTTCTCTCACCGAAGATCAGAAAGAGGATGTAGATAGCCTCGGTGGCTTTATGGCGAAGGTTCTCGGGGGAGTTCCGATAGCTGGGAGCACAATCACAATTGATGGTTGGAAGTTGACGGCAGAACGCCCAGTAGGGCGTCGTCACCGAATTGCATTTGTTTTAGCTACGCGCAGCGAAGAAGCGGATTCCATTCCGACCGCCTAGAAACTCCCTGTAGGCTCGCCCTATGCGCATCGTTCGATTCTCGCCACCAGCATCTGCTGGAATCGGTTCCGACCCTCTCTTTGGCGTCCTCAATGATCGTGGTGAGATCCTCGTTGTGAAGGGTGATCCGATCTACGCTGGAATCGTGCCGACTGAGACAATGGTTGCTCTTGAAGATGTGCGCCTCCTTGCACCCGTGATTCCTCGCAGCAAAGTTGTCTGTGTCGGTAAGAACTATGCAGACCATGCAGCAGAGATGAACTCTGCAGTTCCAGATGAGCCGATTATCTTCTTAAAGCCAAACACTTCCGTTATCGGTCCGGAAGAACTTATTCAATGGCCCGCGATGGCGCCGAGTATTGATTACGAGGGCGAACTCGCCATTGTGATCTCACGTATCTGTAAAGATGTCCCAAAAGAGAAATATGCAGATGTTGTCTATGGCTACACAATCGCCAACGATGTCACATCGAGAGAGCTTCAAAAACGCGATGGCCAATGGATGCGCGCGAAGAGCTTTGATACTTTCTGCCCGCTTGGGCCATGGATTGAGACTGAATTTATTCCCGGATCGCAGCGCATCGAGACGATCGTTGATGGCGTCCTTAAGCAATCTGAGCCGATCTCATCGATGATCTTCGATATCCCAACAATTATTAATTTTGTCTCATCGGTGATGACTCTGCTTCCCGGTGATGTCATCTTGACCGGAACTCCATCTGGAATTGGCCCAATGGGCGCCGGGGATAAGGTCCAGATTTCAATTGAGGGCATTGGCCAGCTAACTAATACTGTGAGTGCTCATGCCCGTTAATACGCCAAGCAAGGTAAGGGTTCGGTTCGCGCCATCTCCCACCGGTGAGCTGCACGTTGGAAATATTCGTACTGCGCTCTTTGACTGGGCTTATGCCCGTCACACCGGTGGTACCTTCATCTTCCGCATCGAGGATACTGATACTGAACGCGTTACTCCTGAATATATTCAAGCTGCAATTAATACCCTGAAGTGGCTTGGCCTTGATTGGGATGAGGGACCAGAAGTTGGTGGCGAGAATGGTCCCTACCTTCAAAGTCAGCGACTCGATAAATATGCCGAGTGGGCGGCGAAATTCTTACAACAGGGCGATGCTTACCATTGCTATTGCTCCTCTGAAGAACTCGAAGCAGTTCGCGAAGCCCAACGCGCAGCCAATGTTGCACCTGGATATAACGGCCATTGCCGAGATTTAAGTGCGGATCAGATTGCAGCGTATGTTGCAGAAGGCCGCAAACCAGTTATACGTATGCGTATGCCAGATGGCTCAACTACCTTTACTGATCTCATCCGCGGCGAAGTTACCTTTGAACATAAATTTGTTCCAGACTTTGTCTTAGCTCGCAACGATGGTTCACCGCTCTACACGTTAGCGGTCGCAGTAGATGATGTACTCATGAAGGTCACACACGTCTTGCGTGGCGAGGACCTTCTCTCTTCAACTCCACGTCAGCTTCGAGTGTACGATGCAATGGGTGTCAAAGCTGCAGATTACCCACTCTTTGCTCATCTTCCCTTTGTTATGGGCCAAGATAATGCCAAGCTCTCAAAGCGTAATGGTGAGACATCTATCTCCTGGTATCGCGATGCCGGGTATCTACCAGAAGCGATCTGTAATTATTTAGCGCTGCTCGGATGGTCACCTGGTGATGATCGGGAGAATGTCACAATGAAGGAGCTGACCGAGCTCTTCACGGTTGAGCGTGTGCACAGCTCGCCGGCGCGATTCGACATGAAGAAGCTTGAAGCCATTAATGGCGACAAGATTCGTGCACTCTCACTTGAAGATTTCTTCACGTGGGCGATGCCATTTATGAAGAAGGCTGGAACCGTAACAGGGAGTGAAGAAGAAGTAGCACTGATTAAGCGAGCGCTACCAATTATTCAAGAGCGCATCGTCACACTTGGTGAGATCCCAGGGCTTTTGAACTTCCTCTTCGTTAAAGATTTTGCAATTGCCACTGACTCCTTCGAGAAGATTGCAGATGTGCAGTCGAAGCAGGTCTTACAGATCTCTGCCGAGCGACTTGCGACTCTCACTGATTGGACGCATGAATCTATTGAGGCTGTATTACGAAGCGCTCTGATTGAGGAGCTTGGACTCAAGCCCCGCATCGCCTTTAGCGCTTTGCGTATTGCAGTGACTGGCAGTCATATTTCGCCACCACTCTTTGAATCGATGGAGCTTCTCGGAGCTGCAAAATCATTAGCCCGCATACGTCAGGCTCTCTAACCGCCCCGTTCGAAAGCAGCTGAAAGTTCGGCTATTCTTAGCCATTCCGAGATAGGCGTGAGAACGTCGATTTTGGTGGGGTATGGGGTAATTGGCAGCCCAAGTGATTCTGGTTCATTTAGTCTAGGTTCGAGTCCTGGTACCCCAGCGATACTTCTCTCACTCTG
>Ga0304729_1002119_pt1 | contig 12268 bp, 10 predicted proteins | sample C_131016_MF_Meta_FD_190475 | JGI IMG/M metagenome (GOLD analysis project Ga0304729, IMG submission 190475) | Freshwater microbial communities from Lake Croche, Canada to study carbon cycling - C_131016_MF_MetaG (v2) (version 2) | ecosystem: Environmental > Aquatic > Freshwater > Lake | place... | reverse complement strand
CCTTCTTGATAGCGCCGATAAGGTCGAAGCCCAGCAGGGTTAAGGCGATTGCAAAAATCCCATCACTCAGTGTGTCAATGCGAGAGTGGTCTATATCGGTAAATTTCCTCGCCATCGTACCTCCTAGGTTTTTAGCGAAATACTAGCAGTTGAGCCACTCAAACTTACATTGGGGTTCGAGTGCTGCCGGGCTCGCAAAGCCAAGAGTGTGGCTTGCCGAGGCCTCAGTGATCTATAGTTTTCTTCTCATGACTGTTGAATTCTCATTCAACCCCCTATTGGTTGTCATTGGAGCACTTATTCACCGCCAAAGCGACATGGCCACCTCATGGGAAAATGGAGAATGAGTGAGCTGAGACACAGTCAGTGATTGACTCAGTGATTCGAGTGATATTCAGTGACATCCCGTGAGACTGCTTTATGGCTTACACCCTGATAAAATAAGGATGAAAGACCAATCGTGTTCATCTTTGAAGTATCTACGGATCAGAAGGTTGGGGGTTCGAGTCCCTCCAAGCGCACAATAGCTCAGGTTTACTTATTCCGCTGAACAGCTACTTAAGTCCCTTAATCCTAGAATTATGCCCTGACAAAGAAAATTGCCCGGCGACTCCCAAAGCGCATCGCTCAACTCGAAGATGCTTTGAGAGCCTTTGAATTCGATAGGCACTATATCGAGCCCGAAGTAAACGACATCCTTCGAGAGTATTTCGAAGACCACGGTTTCGCACGGCGTTTGTTGATTGAGTGGGGATACTTAGACCGTAGGCAAGATGGGTCTTATTATTGGCGCTTGAAATAGCGCTAACTGCAAGCACAGAACTCCACAAGTCACTTAACCCAGTTCCTACTTACCAAGACATGGTTGTTGGTAGGCTGGCTGAAACTTTTAGATACTCAGGAGTCTCGGTGAGCGAAGCGCATTGGAAAGATTTCTTACAGGCAGATGGGCTTGAGGATTGGGTTGTCTTGCACGGTGGGCCATCTGCTGTCTTTGTAACATCTAGTCTTGCTGATGCTGCTGAACTAGCTCGAGCTGTTGCTCAACTGCCTGGCTTGGAGGATTCGCACACTCAGTTGAGTATTGTTTCTAAGCGCTTGACTGTCAGGCTAACCCGTGAGATCTGGAAGATTGAACCAGATCACATAACCATCGCTAGAGAGATCTCTAAATTAGCTAAGTCACTAGGGGCTGTCAGCGACCCTAACCAAGTACAAGAAGTGCAATTCGCTATTGCAGCTAAAGCAGATGCAATTGATCTAGGGTTTTGGCGTGCAGTCCTTGGCTACGATCCAATGCTTGAAGACAATGCCATAGATCCACTAGGTGTGAGTTCAACTGTTTGGATGCAGGACATAGAAGAAGGTAAGGCTCTTCGTCATGCAATGCATATAGATGTCTCTCTTTCAAAAAAGAGTGCACAGGCTAGAGTCGACGCTGCAGTAAAGGCTGGCGGGGTAGTCGTTGATGGTTCTCACGCACCTTCCTGGTGGATCCTCGCAGATCGTTCAGGAAATAAGGTGTGCGTTGTTGCTTGGCCTGACGGTGCTATGGCTGACAAGTCTGAGGACTAAGGTACGGATCAGAAGGTTGGGGGTTCGAGTCCCTCCAAGCGCACTCTTTATGAAGTGAGAGTTAATAGTTAGTAGCCAGGGCTTATCTTGGTTTGAACTGAATCCAAATAGTTAGCAAGTATTCACTAAATGGGAATACTGGCTCTATAGAATGACCCCAACTCAAGGGGCTTGAGTCCTAACTAAAGAAATGGAAACTGTTATGTCTGAAGAAAGAAATGAAATCACCAGACTCATAAACCTATACATTGATGGTGCTGGCAAGGGTGATGCTGACAAGCTAAACGAAGCTTTCCACGAAAGTTCAAGATGGTTCGGCACAATGGGCGGTACTGATTACGACATGGATAAAAAGGGCTTTGTTGACTTAATGGTTTCACAACCAGGAGACACAGGAAACCTAGTCGCACACATCACTGACATTCAGATTGATGGAACTGCTGCCGTTGCAACAGTCAAAGAAGAAGGCTTCTGGGGAGTTTACTCTTTCACCGACTATTTCACTCTCTCAATCCTTGATGGCCGCTGGCAGATCACCAACAAGACATTTGCTAACACCGGTGTCTCAGAAGAAGCTGCTCACTAAGCAGCTGGATTAGGTAAAGGAAGAATAAATGGCAACAGTTAACGAAATCTGGGTTGTTGAAGGCCTAGAAGGAACAACACGTAACCAGCAGAAGCAGAGACTTGCTGCATGGAAAAAAGTGCAGATGGCTGAAGGTGTGAAGCACGTCGATATCTGGGAAGGTGGCTATGGAGATTTCAATGGCACCTGGTATTTCTGCATGATTCACGACAGCGCTGAGGCACTTGGAAAGCTAATGGACAAGTTCTCAGCTGACTCTGAAAGCTTCGACAACGCAATGGAAGAATGGCAGAAAACGCCAGTGCTGAAATTCCGTTCCGGAGGATTGCTACATTTGGCCGAAGACCTAGCCTAAACAAATCGAGATGGGCTCTGGTCTGAGAGGACCAGGGCCCATTTTTTTTGGGGAAATCCTGACAACGGATCAGAAGGTTGGGGGTTCGAGTCCCTCCAAGCGCACTTACAAATTGTGCATCTCACTCGCTGTGTCTAGGGGTTCTGAGATCTAGACCTTAGAGTCCCGCGACACGTCAGAGTCAAATTCAATCCGGTCCGAACTCACTGACTCATCAGATTTGAAGGCAGTTAGAACAGGTGATACGGACCTTTTCAGATATTCAAGCCGACTTGCTGATGCGGGTAGCGGTTGTCGAGTAATTGGAATTACTCCTCAGTATTCAGAATCCCAATAGACCCCAAATCGACTAATTTCTCATTTGCTTGCTGCTGATCGCCGAAGCCGTAAAAAATCCACTTCCCTGAGATTGAGTCAGTTCGGAATTCCTCGCGGTTACCAGTCTTATCGTAGATTTCACCTTCGAATAGATGCAATCCTCTTTGCGAACCTAGACGTAATGTGCCATTACACTTCCACACTTCTAAGCCCTTGCCATTAGCCGATATCCGTGAACATGTCGCCTCATTAAATGCTCCGGTGCTTGGAGAATCGGTCCACAGGCCGATAACAGAAATGCCTGACTGATCAAATAGGGTAACCGTAGCGGTATAGGTTTGACTGCTAGATGAAGTGTTTACCTTATCTCGATCAAGAGAAATCGAGTTCATGACAGGCAACACATCATCGCCTGCACCGGTCTGCATAAAGTAGTTGTCATCGGGAAGAATTACGGTTTGGGGTCCCAGGTCAGTTTCTGACTTGTCAGTATTCCAATATTTGGGTTTATCAAGGTCGCTATACATGTAATAACTCTTGAGAGAGTTGTCTGTAGCGTAGGCGGTTAAACCCCATTTACCTTGACCGACCCCTTTAGGTAAATTGATTTCACACTTCCAGGTGCTTGCTAGCTTCGTTCCGCTAACTTTATTTGCTGGCTGCCAGTCACCGCCAGCGCCGTAATAGTTCATGTGTCTTACACCGCAAAATACACCTGAGACGCCGGAAAAATCATCGGTGGCATCTATAGTCAAAGAAATTCGGGCTGCCTTAGCGGAAGTGTCCACGCTTGTTTTGTCTAGCTTTACACGCGAGATTCGAGGCGATTGTTGGTCACCGCTGGCCGCGCCGGCTTGTGTAATTACAGGGCTGTCTAGAGTGAACTCACGGGTGGAGTTACCGGCGCTGTCGGTTCGGGGCACCAACAGTCTGTAATCTCCAGGGGCGGTTCCAGCACGTAGGGTGACACTGCAACTCCAAATGCCATCATTTATCGTTCCCGAGATTTTTTTTGCTCGCCCATCACCTTTACCTGAAATCCTTCGGTTGTCCTTAGGCGAATAGACATAGCAACTTAACGCGGCAACGCCCATTAGGTCATCGGTTACATGCATAGTTGCGGTGATGGTTTTCGCTGAAGTGGTGGTGTCAATAAGAGTTTTATCCAACGAAATTGTGTCTAGCACAGGGCCCGACTCATCAAAACCACAGTAGGTTACTGTGTCGAGCAAATCTCTTTCACATAGATTCTTTTCCTCAGGGGCAGGGGTACCATCTGACCCCGCAAGAGTGTCTGCACCAGTCCCCCCAACTAGGCCATCATCGCCAGAATCACCGTATAGTTTGTCATTTCCAGCGTCGCCGACGATTCGATCATTTCCTTTATCACCATGGACATCATCGTTACCGGCACCACCGCTGATAATGTCGTTTCCTTCACCACCGTCAATGGTGTCATTACCGCCACCGCCATTGATGAGATCATCTCCACCCAGCCCACAAATAACATCTTTCTTCGCCGTGCCAGTGAGAATATCGGCACCTGAAGTGCCGACAATTGTGCATGTTTTGCCTGAAGAGGTCTTCACAGTCTGAGCATGGGCCGCTGAAGCTGGAGCAAACCCTGAGACGGCAATTGCGGCAATTAGCATGAACGACGCAACATCTTTTCGGCTAGGTAGGTTAGGCATCTCTTTCCATTCCTAAATCAAATGTAAAAGTACGATAACAGCCGCGAACAAAGAAACGCCACTCACCCCGATAGTGTGATGTAGGTGCACAAGTCACAGTTAAAGCTAAGGGGTTAAATTATGTGGGGAATGTATGTCTTCTTGTTGCTTCCGTTGACTTGCATTTTGGCGGCAATTCTATCGATTCCCGCCTACATCGCTCAAGCCAAGAAGCACCCATATAGGCGTCAGATTTGGATCATTTGCATCGGCAGCGCGGTTGCGTTCGCTGTTGGAGCTCAAAGTCCCAGCTTGATGTTTCTGTCATATTTCTTATTTGCCCCTGTCGCAGCATTGGTTTGGGTTTTGATTCCTCTAAAGAAATCAAAATAAGCAGGCACCCTAAACTCCCGAACTCTATGAAAATTCGAGTCCATCCAAGCGCACCAGCACATTGAGGCCACAGCCACCAGATAAGGGGCTCCAACTTGGCCGTGCATTCGACGACGCGCGAGTCAACACTTGCGGTTTATTAGAGTCAAACCATGGATGAGCTAATCGATGTGACTTTTGATCACCGCACAGACTCCGGCGGCAGAGACCTCGATAAATACAGCCCGAGGCTGAAAAGGCATCATCAACTGTTGTTCACCAAACCGCTTCCCTCAGGTGAGATTTTCGATTTGAAACCGATGAGAAACAGATACCTAGTTTTGAACCCTGATGAACTTGTGTTTGCGCTGTCGAGTGACCAAATCTCAAACTCATTCAGATCGAGTGTGCGCATGAAGCACATTACAAATCAAGTGGCAGAGGCCGAGCTTGACGAGTTTCAATACCTGGGTGCCACTCTCGGCGGCACCATTCTTTTTCCGGGCAAGCAAATAAATCGAAAAATTACAATCAACGTGGCTCGAGGTCTAAATAGCAAAATAGCCGATCGAATCGACCTCACGCTCGAGTGCATTCGCCTTCAATATCTAGCTCTGCCGAATCCGCTGCAATTCACGCTAGGCATCTACTGGCAATTTTTCGAACTCTTCGAAACGTTTGAAAATTACGTCGAATTTTTTCTTCTTCAAGATCTGCTAGAAGATGGCATGGTCAGATTCTTTCTTCCAGCTGATGGGTTTTCTAGACCGCCTCTGCCACAAGATCTGAATGAATATCGCGAGTACATGATGAATGCCAAGAGCTTTGTGCAGGCGCGAAACCACCGAATGCGACAGTGGGCACAATCGAACTAAATATTGCGGGTTGACCCTCGTTATTCTGCGTGTGGCCAGTTTGGGCAGGCAAATGTGTCGAATTCGGTGGCCCAAAATGTCAATCAATCAGCCGACTGAAGAGGCATCCCTGCTATTTTTTAAGCAACATTTTTGTATCAAAGTCCTAATTGAAGCTGAAGGAAAACCAATGAATAAACCTCTTTTGAAGCGCGCCTTGGTTGCGCTCGCGGTGTCTGGCTTAGCTGCGTCACCCATTCTCGCAACATCACAAGCGGCCAACGCCGCCTTGGTTTGCGCAACTAATTTCAAACTAACGCCACCAAACTATTGCGAGACAGTTGCCAACGCTGGCTCACTAAGTTTCACTGTGCCTAGTGGTGTTACAGAAATTCAAGCAATACTGATGGGCGCCGGTGGCGGTGGCGGGGCAGGTGGCTCGCACAACAATGGCGCTAGTACTTCTTATTATTCGGGTGGCGGTGGCGGCGCCGGCGAGATCACCGGTATGAAAGTTGCGGTCACGCCAGGCAACACAGTCACTTTTACCGGTGGTGTAGGTGGAACAAAAGGAATCGTTGCTGCTCCCGCCAATGGTGACGTAATTGGCTCGAATGGTGCTGACGGTGGTAACTCAACTGTCGTTGTAAAGAACGGTGCTACGACTGTGGCAACCTTCACTGCTCGCGGTGGCAAAGGTGGACAATCGGGAACAAATGGCGGCGCGGGTGGTGCTGACGGCGATGGCATCCACCTCGGTGGTGCTGGTTATAACAACATTCCAGGCGCCGTTAACACTGCCGGCGGTGGTGGTGGTAGTTCAGGCGGCAACGGTGTTGCCGGTCGGCTCAACAAGGGTGGCGACGGTGGTGAAACTGTCTACGAATATCCACAGACCCTAATCCGTTCAAACACTTTGTTCCCTTATTTCTCGTCGAACTGGGCTCCAGCAAATACTTACTATCAGGGCCAACCAGAAACAATTTTGGGTGGTTGGATGGGTATCGGTGGCGGTGGAGCCGTAGCCGCCCCTGCCTGTACATACAATTCGACTTTGGGCCGCGGCGGGCAAATCAATATGTCAACAACTAGGGACTACATCGGTTTCGCTGCTTGCCAGATAACCCCTTCAGGTTCGTCTACTGGAAAGTTGCACAACAATGGTTTGTACATTGCGGGTGAAGGTGGCATGGCTGGCGTTGGTTCAACTTCACCAAACGGCGACGGACTTGATGGCAACTATGGTTTTGTTTGGGTGCGTTATGCGGCGGTCAACCTGTTGGCACCGACAGCTCCTGGCGCGCCAATTGCCGCTCCAGACATCGCTTCTACCGGGCTCTCTTGGACCGCGCCTGCTACAGGCACCAATCCGTTCACTTATACAGTCACTTCAGATCCGGCCGGGCCTAGCTGTACGGTTACTGATTTAACTGCTATTTGCACCGGGCTGGTCTATGGCACTAGTTACAAGTTCAAGGTGACAGCAACAAACGATATTGGGTCAGCTACTTCGGCTCAAAGCGACCCAGTGCTTTCGGTGAATCCTAATGCTGATGCACTGCCACCTCAAGGTGATGGCAACTTGGTTCCTATATCTATGCCTGCAGGTGATGGCAAGACCTTCACACCTACCAACGACCCGACATTCCAGCTTGGCTGGGATAAAACAAACGGCAAGTTGTTCTCGCAGGCAACAGGTATTTACACAGGCTACATCGAGGCGAAGATCTCTTTCACCGCGAATGCAGTTGCGTACACCTGCACTGCTCAGTTCGGTGTTTTGAAAGCGCTGCCGGGCAAGACTGCTGCGCAGAAGGCGGCCGCAATGGTTTCGAAGACTTTCAAGGGCAAGCAGTTCTGCACAGATAAAACGAAGCTTGATCCGAAGACCACTTCGCCTAAGGGCGGCATGACTACTGCCAACTTTAAGAAGATCAAATCAATGAACAAGAGCAAGGCTGAACTAGCCCAAGAGAAAGCAGCCCTTGCTGCACTCAAGGGGTTCACTGGCCAGGTTCAGATTCAGGTGACGCGTTACCGTGCGTGGCCTACCACCATGGTTAACCTTGGTGACTTCAACAGCAAGGGCGGCAAGATTCCTGCCGCAATTCGCAACACCGTGGTAACCCTGAACTAATAGCTCAAAATAGTTTGTGGCCCTTGCACTTCGCAGGGGCCACAAATTTTTTTAAACAAAGTCGATTCGTCGAGGGCTACACTCAAGGCATGAGCAATCCCAGATACACCGTCAAACTAGGCATAGTCGCCACCTTAGTTGCCGTTATCTCGATGCTGTGCCCGCCGGTTCAGGCTCAACCGCTTCATTCCTCAAAACCGAGCATCTCTCAGACCACAAAAGTGCCGGCTTGTATTCTCAAGGGCAAAAGGCTATCGGGCAGCGTGTTTATTGCTAATTCGAAGTACTCGGCGAACTTTTCTGTATTTCAAGGTTCCTCTAAGTACTCGACTGACCTCAGTGTTTTCTCAACAAACTCAAAGTATTCGGCCACAACTTGCGGAGTTTGGTATTTCACAAATTCTAAGTACAACGCTGATTTCAGCGTCTATTTCGTGAACTCAAAATACAACGCTGATTTCAGCGTCTATTTCGTGAACTCAAAATATAACGCCGGCACAAACTAAACCAAAAGCGTGCAACTCTTCAGGCGCGCCTCTTCAACGCTTATAAACTGACGGCATGAATTCACTCACCGCCCTCGAGTTGGCTGACGCCGTTCGTTCGCGCAAAGTCACCGCGCTCGAGACTGTGGCGGCCGCCCTCGATCGCGTCGAACTTCATGATTCGCGCATTGGTGCTTTTCAGTTGGTTCGCAAAGAGCGCGCACTGGCCGAGGCTGCAGCATTAGATAACAGGGATGACCTTTCATCGCTAGCACTCGCCGGCGTACCGATTATTATCAAAGACAACATTCCCGTTGCGGGTGAGCCAATGAGAGACGGGTCAGCAGCGACCAGCGCAGATGCCCAGCCAACTGATCATGAACTCGTTGCCAGGCTTCGTGCTGCCGGTGCTGTAATCATCGGTTTGACTAGAGTTCCTGAGCTATGCGTCTTTGGCACCACCGACTCTGTCTTTGGCCTAAGCCGCAATCCTTGGAATACGGAACGCACACCTGGCGGATCATCGGGTGGCTCGGCTGCAGCAGTCGCGGCGGGCATCGTTCCTTTCGCGCACGGCAACGATGGCATGGGCTCGATTCGAGGCCCAGCCGCAAACTGCGGAATTTTTGGTCTTAAGCCAGGCGGCGGTGTAGTGCCACAAAACATCGGCTTTGATTCGTGGGGCGGCATGAGCCAGAACGGCCCACTCGCCACCACAGTCAAAGACGCCGCACTTTTGCTTTCGGTGATGGCCAGCCGACCTGAACTTGCGAACCCCACTGAACCTCAGCGACCACTGCGCATAGCGATCGCGGTGGGTGAGCCATCTGCGCTAGTCAAACTTGATCCAGAATGGCGTCGCGCCCTCGAGCAAACAGCCGAGGTGCTTCGCGCAGCTGGCCACAAAGTGACCGAAACCAAGTTCGCCTATGACGCTAACCCTCTACCGCTATTGGCCAGGTGGTTTGCCGGCACCGCCGCTGATGCCAGCGACCTTGATGTGTCGCTCTTGAACCCGAGCACGCGCACTCACGTAAGACTAGGCAGGTTGGCGAAACGATTAGGTCTGCTCGCGCCTGGCCCGGCAGAAAAGGCGCGCGCAAATGCCTCGCGTTTCTTTGAAGACTATGATTTGCTCATCACTCCGGCCCTTGCTCGATCTGGCCCGAAAGCAGAGCAATGGCACAAGCGCAGTTGGTTCACCAATCTTGCTTCTAACATTCGATACGCGCCATACCAAGCGCTCTGGAACATGCTCGACTGGCCAGCTGCGAGCGTGCCCGCCGGTTGGCATAAAACTGACGGCGTGCCACTGGGCGTGCAGATTGTTGCGCCACCCCATGAGAACGCCGGCGGCGAAGCGCTGATTCTTAGCCTTGCCCTGCAGTTAGAACGAATGCAACCCTGGCCTCGCGTGGCAAGCGGTTTTTAGAGCCACAAATAGGTTGGGCAACCAACAAATCCTGTAATAGCTGGGCTTGCAGACAGAGCAGACAGAGCAGACAGAGCAGACAGAGCAGGCAGATTGGCTTAGCTGAGATCCAAATCAGCCGACATTAGTTTTGAGGCTTTTGTCTCACTAATCGTCCAGATTGATAGCGCGATAGCCAGCGCTTTATCGGCTTCAGCTGCCGAGATTTCGTTCTTGGTGATGGCTCTAACGATTGCCACTACGCAATTCCCCCACAGCATGAATCGACTCTTGAAGTCTGCCTGTGGTAATTCACCCTTATGCACGACGGTTTTAAAAGCCTCAGCAGCGTTGTCTTGTAGGTAGTCAAGAAGAAACAAAGGCCTATCGGTACTGTTTCTCAAAATTTTGGCCAATACTGGATGCGTTTTTTGGAGCCGAAACAGCTTTCGACAAACGGTGAGTGCAACCTCAAGGCTTTCGCCCGGCTCTTTGCCGTTGTAAGCCCAAGCCAGCCACTCAAAATAGATCTGCTGCAGCGCTTCACCAAAAAGCTGCTCTTTACTTTCAAAATGGTTATAAACAGTATTTGCCGAAACCTGTGCTTGGGCAACCAATTGCTCGATAGTGGCATCTGGGCCGATGTCTGCCAATACTTTCTGCGCCGCGTCAATCAAATGGGCTCTGTTGCGGGCAGTGTATGCCGCTTGGCGACCAGACGAGGCTAAAATCGGCCGCTTTTTTGTCGTCATACGTTCAGCCTATTTATATATTCGCTCACCCAAGAGAAGTCTCTGCAAATAATCAGAAATCGTCCTGTATTCCAAAACGAAGTCTGTTATCTTTTTACTATCTTCAAACATACCCGCGCAACAACAGACTCAAAGGGCTGCCTTCGATGAAAAAAATCAGAACCGCGAGCCTGATTTCCCTGGTAGTCGCAGCCCTACTTATCTCAAATTTTGGGCCTACTTCATCTGCTACAGCTGATCCGATTGCTCCAGTTGCGCCAGCTGGCCCAACAACTGCTATCACTGCCGGCGCTGGATTTAGTTGCGCGATTGTTTCCGGTGGTGTCAAATGTTGGGGTTACAACTATTACGGCCAGCTTGGCGATGGCACTACGGTCAACAAATCTTCGCCGACTCAAATTATTGAGGCTGGCTCTGGTGTCACTGCTATAGCGGCCGGTTCGTACCATAGTTGTGCTGTTGTTGCTGGTGGTGTCAAATGTTGGGGTAACAACGGTATTGGTCAGCTTGGTGATGGCACTACGGTCAACAAATCTTCGCCGACTCAAATTATTGATGCTGGATCTGATGTGACGGCTATTGCGGCCGGCGATAGCCATAGTTGTGCTGTTGTTGCTGGCGGTGTCAAGTGTTGGGGTAACAACGGTAGTGGTCGGCTTGGTGATGGCACTACGGTCAACAGATCTTCGCCGACTCAAATTATTGAGGCTGGCTCTGGTGTCACGGCTATTGCGGCCGGTTCGTACCATAGTTGTGCTGTTGTTGCTGGTGGTGTCAAGTGTTGGGGTTACAACGGTAGTGGTCGGCTTGGTGATGGCACTACGGTCAACAAATCTTCGCCGACTCAAATTATTGAGGCTGGCTCTGGTGTGACTGCTATAGCGGCCGGTTCGTCCCATAGTTGTGCTGTTGTTGCTGGTGGTGTCAAATGTTGGGGTTACAACTACGACGGCCAGCTTGGTGATGGCACTACGGTCAACAAATCTTCGCCGACTCAAATTATTGATGCTGGATCTGATGTGACTGCTATAGCGGCCGGTCCGTACCATAGTTGTGCTGTTGTTGCTGGCGGTGTCAAGTGTTGGGGTAACAACAGTGGTGGTCAGCTTGGTGATGGCACTACAGTCAGCCAATCTTCGCCGACTCAAATTATTGAGGCTGGCTCTGGTGTCACTGCTATAGCGGCCGGTTCGTCCCATAGTTGTGCTGTTGTTGCTGGCGGTGTCAAATGTTGGGGTTCCTTTATCAACGGTCAGCTTGGCAATGGTCTGTCACAGAACTTCCTGACCCCCACATCAGCTATTAACTCGAACGCCACAGTCACTTCCATCGCGGCCGGTTCGTCCCATAGTTGTGCTGTTGTTGCTGGTGGTGTCAAATGTTGGGGTTACAACGGTAGTGGTCGGCTTGGTGATGGCACTACGGTCAACAGATCTTCGCCGACTCAAATTATTGATGCTGGATCTGATGTGACTGCTATAGCGGCCGGTTCGTCCCATAGTTGTGCTGTTGTTGCTGGCGGTGTCAAATGTTGGGGTAACAACAGTGGTGGTCAGCTTGGTGATGGCACTACGGTCAACAAATCTTCGCCGACTCAAATTATTGATGCTGGCTCTGGTGTGACGGCTATTGCGGCCGGCGATAGCCATAGTTGTGCTGTTGTTGCTGGTGGTGTCAAATGTTGGGGTTACAACGGTAGTGGTCGGCTTGGTGATGGCACTACGGTCAACAGATCTTCGCCGACTCAAATTAT
>Ga0304729_1002118_pt1 | contig 12271 bp, 13 predicted proteins | sample C_131016_MF_Meta_FD_190475 | JGI IMG/M metagenome (GOLD analysis project Ga0304729, IMG submission 190475) | Freshwater microbial communities from Lake Croche, Canada to study carbon cycling - C_131016_MF_MetaG (v2) (version 2) | ecosystem: Environmental > Aquatic > Freshwater > Lake | place... | reverse complement strand
TTCGCGAGATGTCTACGATTACAACTCCCCCTGAAGAGCGCCACCCAATTCTGACCTACGTTGGCCCAAGTGAAGATGGCCAAGTGGCCGCAGCAATTCACCGCGAACTTCTTCGTGACGGGCAGATTTTCTACATCCATAATCGAGTCGAATCAATTGATCGCACAGCTTCTCGGTTACAAGAGTTGGTACCTGAAGCACGGATTCGCGTTGCACATGGGCAAATGAGCGAATCAATGTTGGAAGATGTAATTCTGGGTTTCTGGAATCGCGAATTTGATGTTTTAGTGTGCACCACGATTGTTGAAAGCGGTTTAGATATTCCTAATGCCAACACACTAATTGTTGAGCGCGCCGATATGTTTGGGCTTTCGCAACTTCACCAATTACGTGGCCGAGTGGGTCGAGGCCGCGAGCGCGCATATGCCTACTTCCTTTATCCAGCCGATCAGCCACTTTCGGAAATTGCAATTGACCGTCTAAAAACAATTGCATCAAATACCGATCTGGGTGCAGGCATGCGGGTTGCACTAAAAGATTTAGAAATTCGTGGTGCGGGTAACCTACTGGGTGGCGAACAGTCTGGTCATATTGCTGATGTTGGCTTTGATTTATATATGCGCATGGTTGGCGAAGCTGTGCAAGATTACAAAACTGGAATTATTGAAACTGAAGAACCGAATCACGAATGCAAAATTGAGATTCCGATTAATGCCCACTTGCCCGAAGAATATGTTCCGGGCGAACGCTTGCGCCTTGATCTCTATCGCCGGTTAGCTGATGTACAAAGTGATAGCGATGTTGATTCGATCGCTGCCGAATTAATTGATCGCTTCGGCGAACTTCCAGAAACTGCTCAAGCACTTCTAGGGGTGGCTAAATTGCGCGCCTTGGCGAAATCTCAGAAACTGCGCGAAGTCGTAATCTCGGGGAAATTCCTGCGGCTTTCTCCGCTTAATTTGGCCGAATCCCGCCAACTTCGATTGAGCCGGGTCTATCCAGGTTCTATTTATAAGAGCGCAGCCAGCACGGTTCTGGTGGCGTTGCCGAAGGCGGCCGCATGGAATCCGTCCGAAAGCACTCCAGTTATGGGGGATACTTCTACTCTGGCTTGGGTAACCGAAGCCGTAACCGAATTAGCGGCTAACCCGAAAGTGAGTAAATCTTGAAAAAATTCACCGCAGTCACAATTGCCTCTGTTGCAGCAATCGCGCTTTTTCTAACGGGTTGCTCACAAGTTGGCGCAGCGGCAACAATCGGAAGCACCAAGATCACTCAAGCCACTGTGCAATCAAGCATTGACACCGTAATGGCCGAGCGTACTGGCGTTGACACTAGCCAGATGCAACTCGAAACCGGCGAGAATTTAAATCGCAGTCAACTTCGTTTCCATTTATTCGCGGCCTTACTTGCAGCTGCAGCAAAAGATTTAAAGATCACCGTTTCAAAGGCCGAGATTGATACTCGCCGCGAAGTAATTATTCAGCAAGTTGGCGGCGCAACAAATCTTCCAAACGCACTCGTTGGTGCGGGCATTGCTTCATCAGATTTCGATACTTACTTAGAAGCTGTTTTGAATTCAGAGAAGATTCAGAAATCAATTACTGCCTCTGGTGTTGCGGCTGCAGATGTGCCAACCAAGATGCAAGCTCTTGTTGTAGCAACTGGCAAGAAGTACAAAGTAACGGTTAATCCTCGTTACGGCGTCTGGAACCCAGATACTGCTGAAGTTACTGCCGCTGTGAGCGATACAGTTTCACCAGCTGCTACTCCTGCCAAGTAATTTAATTTCTTAGTTAAGTAAATGTCAGAACTTCTGCGCCTTGCGGAGGTAATGAACAAATTACGTTCGCCTGGTGGTTGTCCTTGGGATGCCGAGCAAACTCACGAATCGCTAATCAAATATTTGCTTGAAGAGTCCTACGAATTTATCGATGCGGTAGAAACTAACGATCGCGCAGGCTTACAAGAAGAACTTGGTGATCTCTTGCTACAAGTTTATTTTCATGCGCGCATTGCCCAAGATGATCCGCAGAACCCGTTCACGATCGAAGATGTGGCTCGTGGCATCGCCGATAAATTAATTAGTCGGCACCCGCATGTATTTGGTGATGTTCAGGTCTCCGGCGTTGCTGAAGTAATTTCCAATTGGGAAGAAATAAAAGCCGCTGAGAAAGGCCGCACTTCGGCCATCGAGGGAGTCGCCTTATCGCAGCCCTCGTTAGCTTTGATTTCCAAACTTCTGCATCGTGCTGAAAAATATGGGGTTTCCTTAGAGTTGCCAATTGCGCAGATTAATGACAGCGAAATGGCAGTTGAACAAATAGTTGCAATTGCCGCATGGGCTTCTGCAAATGAGATAGACCTAGATGCTCTGCTACGTAAGCGGGCGCGCGCTCTTATGACGCAGATCCAAAGCGCAGAGGCGCGGTAGACTGCTCACCTGAGTTCAGCGCTGATCTCTCTATTTAAATAATTAACTCTGGTTTTGAATTATCTAGTAATAGGAGGCCATCATGGCAATTATCGAAGCGCTCGGCGCCCGTGAAATTTTAGATTCACGCGGAAACCCAACAGTTGAAGTTGAAATTCAATTAGAAGATGGCACTCAAGCTCGCGCTGCAGTTCCAAGCGGTGCGTCAACAGGTGCATTCGAAGCGTCTGAACTTCGCGATGGCGGTGCTCGCTACCTCGGTAAAGGTGTTGAAAAAGCAGTTGCATTTGTTAATGATGAAATTGGGCCAAACATTATTGGTTTCGATGCACAAGACCAGCGCATTATTGATAGTGCCATGATTTCACTTGATGGCACTGCAAATAAATCTCGCTTAGGTGCAAATGCAATCCTTGGTGTTTCACTTGCAGTTGCTAAAGCCTCCGCAGAAAGCGCTGACCTTTCACTTTTCCGCTACTTAGGCGGACCAAATGCACACCTGCTTCCAGTTCCAATGATGAATATTCTTAACGGTGGCGCACATGCTGACACCAACGTTGATATTCAAGAATTTATGGTTGCGCCAATTGGTGCGCCAACTTTCCGCGAATCACTTCGCTGGGGTGCTGAGATTTACCATTCACTTAAGTCAGTTCTAAAGCAGCGTGGTCTAGCAACCAGCGTTGGCGACGAAGGTGGCTTTGCACCAAACCTTGACAGCAACCGTGCCGCACTTGATCTAATTCTTGAGGCAATTACCAAAGCTGGATTTAAGCCAGGTACCGACATTGCGCTAGCAATGGACGTTGCAGCAACTGAATTCCATGAGAATGGCCAATATAAGTTCGAAGGCTCACTACGTTCCTCTGGTGAAATGATCGCTTATTACACCGATCTCGTTAATTCATATCCAATCGTTTCTATCGAAGATCCACTAAATGAAGAAGATTGGGCTGGCTGGGCCGAGATGACAAATGTCCTTGGTTCACGCATTCAAATCGTGGGCGATGACTTGTTCGTAACTAATCCTGAACGTCTAGCAAAGGGCATTGCTACAAACACCGCAAATGCACTTCTAGTTAAGGTAAATCAAATCGGTACTTTGACTGAAACTCTTGACGCAGTTTCAATGGCGCAACATGCTAATTACCGCAGCATGTTGTCACATCGTTCAGGCGAAACCGAAGACACCACAATTGCTGACTTGGCTGTTGCTACTAACTGTGGGCAGATTAAGACTGGCGCACCTGCTCGTACCGAACGCGTAGCTAAGTACAACCAATTGCTACGTATCGAAGAAGAACTTGCAAGTGGCGCTAAGTACGCAGGCCGTGGTGCATTCCCACGCTTTAAGGCTTAAGCGAACTTAACTCATGGCCCGTCGTCGTTTGAACTTTAATCGTCGACGCAATACCAATAGCCGCGCATTGGCGCTGGGCTTCTTTCTTTTTTTCTTAGCCCTCGCCATTGCGCCACCGGTTCAACATTATTTTTCGCAACGAGCCGAAATTAGCGCTGTAAGTGCACAGATCAAAGCCAATAATGCAGCAGTTACTGCGGCTCGAAAAGAACTCGAACTTTGGCGAAATCCAGAATATGTAAAGTCGCAAGCACGTGCTCGCTTGCACTTCGTATTACCGGGCGAGCGACAATACATAGTTACTGATTCAACAACTCAGGCAGCTGAAAATAAAACTGGCGTCGCAAATAACATTCCAGTCGGTCTACCTTGGTACAACCGCTTAGTTGCATCTATTACTGAGACCGGTACCAATTAATGTTAGAACGTGAAGTTTCGCAAACCGATTTAGATTGCATCGAAGCCCAATTAGGACGCACTCCACGCGATGTTCATGCAATTGGTTACCGCTGCCCTTGCGGCAAACCTGCCGTTGTAGAAACGCCACCACGACTTAGCGATGGCACACCATTTCCAACTTATTACTATGCAACTTGTCCACGCTTAACTGGCGCAATCTCAACTCTGGAATCAACTGGCTTAATGGGTGAAATGAATGACCGGTTGGCAACTGATGCTGAATTAGCTGGTGCCTACGCTGCAGCTCATGAAGATTATCTAGCTGCGCGTGCAGTTCTTAAAATGGATGTTCCTGAAGTAGAAGGCATTAGCGCCGGTGGAATGCCTGAGCGAGTTAAATGCTTACATTCTTTAGTTGCGCATTCACTTTGTGCTGGCCCAGATGTAAATCCATTAGGCGACGAAGCTTTAGCAAAATTGCCACAGTGGTGGAAAGATCAACCTTGTAGTGTGACTGAAAACGTAAAGGCTAACTAATGCGCGTAGGTGTAGTGGATTGCGGAACCAACTCGATTAGATTGTTAATTGCCGACATCGAAGGAAATAATTTCCGCGAAGTATCACGCCAAATGCAGGTAGTCAGACTTGGCCAAGGCGTTGACGAAACAAATCAGTTCCATCCCGATGCCATCTCACGCACATTTGCTGCAGTTGATTTATACGCCGAAGAAATAACTCGTCGCGGAGTAGAAAAAATTCGTTTCTGCGCGACTAGTGCAACCCGTGATGCGCTTAATCGCGAAGTATTTGTGGATGGTGTTAAAGAACGCCTAGGTATTGAACCTGAAGTTATCTCTGGCGACGAGGAAGCTCGCCTATCTTTTGCTGGCGCGACCAGAGAATTCAATCGTGCCGATGGCCCATTCTTGGTCGTCGATATCGGTGGCGGTTCAACTGAATTTGTACTTGGTACCGACTCAGTCGAAAGTGCCATCAGCGTAAATATTGGCTGTGTTCGCATGACCGAACGCCATTTCCAAAGCGATCCGCCAACTTCAGATCAGATCGCAATCGCCCGCCACGATATTCAAAATGCGATCGACATTGCTTATGCGAGCGTGGATATTAAGAGTGCTAAGACTTTAGTTTGCGTAGCCGGAACAGCAACGACTGTTGCCGCTGCCGCTCTAAATCTCCCAGAATATGATCGATATGCAATTCATTTATCTCATATTGCTGCCGAACAAGTGCATGAAGTTAGCAATCGATTTCTAACAATGTCTCGATCTGAACGCGCCGCTCTTGGATACATGCACCCAGGACGCGTTGATGTTATTGGTGCTGGTTCACTCGTACTTTCTGAGATTATGAAAGCAACCGGCGCAAAAGAATTTGTTGCATCAGAGAACGACATTCTCGATGGAATGGCATGGTCGCTTGCCAAGTAAGAAAACGGTTCAAGGTATAAAAACTTTACCTCTGCTCGACAAGAAAATTATTGCGTGCCGAGAATGTCCGCGCTTAGTTGATTGGCGCGAAGAAGTCGCCCTCACAAAACGTAAGGCATACCAAGCTGAAAAATATTGGGGCAAAGCAGTTCCTGGTTTCGGTTCAACTAAACCTAAGTTGATGATTGTCGGCCTTGCACCTGGTGCACATGGAGCAAATCGCACTGGTCGAATTTTTACTGGTGATCCATCAGGGGATTGGCTGTACGGTTCGTTGCACCGATTAGGAATTGCGAAAATTGCTACCAGTACATCTCGCGATGACGGCCAAGAACTTCTTGATACCCGAATATCTATGGCAGTACGTTGTGCACCGCCCGATAACAAACCAAGCAACAAGGAACGCGATCAATGCGCACCTTGGTTTTTGCGTGACCTTGAACTTTCGTTGCCAACTACTAGAGCATTTGTTGCCCTCGGAAACTTTGCTTGGGTCGCGCTATTTTCTGCTTTGACCGAATTAGGCCACCCGGTAAAGCGAGCCAAGTTCGGTCATGGGGCAGAGGTTAAATACGAGCACAATGGCGTGAAGTATTTGATTCTGGCTAGTTTCCACCCCAGCCAGCAGAACACATTCACGGGTAAATTGACCAAACCAATGTTGGATTCAGTGCTCAAAAAAGCAGGTAGATTTGCCCACGTTATTCGTTAGCTAGCGCTAATAGATCTGATTTATCGCATGGCCCCGATAGCCCAATGGCAGAGGCAGAGGACTTAAAATCCTCCCAGTGTGGGTTCGACCCCCACTCGGGGCACCAGTTGTAAGCGTAAATATCAGCACTGGTGCTTAAAGTTTGCCAAGCATTTTTCGGGCACGCTCGATTCAGATACCCTGAAATAACTGGTGCCGTAACATTGTTACAACTAGGGCTGGGAATTCCAGCTCTTTTTTAGCACTAGAGAGTGAGTACAAAAGTATGCGTAGTTCAAACCCTGTTCTTGGACGGGCGTTTAACAATCGTGGTTATGCCTCAATGAGCAACACTGGCTTTGGCAACACAACCACAGCTACCACACCGGAGAGTTTAGAAAACCTCTATAACGCACCTGCCGCTTCTGCACTTCAAACTGGTCGCATGACCATTGAAGATGTTGTCGCACGCACCTCAATTCTTTTCGGCATCTTGGTTGTTACTGGAGCCGTTGCTTGGACTGCAAACTTAGGAGGCGCTGCGCTAATGCTCGGCTTCCTTGGTGGTTTTGTTTTGGCAATGGTTAATACTTTTAGCAAAAAAATTCGCCCAAGCATGATCATGGCCTACGCCGCTTTCGAAGGTTTAGCTCTTGGCACACTAAGTCACGTCTATAACGATTTGTATCCAGGAATTGTTAGCCAAGCAGTTCTCGGAACTCTTTGCGCATTTGCCGGAATCCTCTTGCATATAGCAATGGAAAAATTCGCGTAACTCCAAAATTCACTCGGGTGATTATGGGCGCTGCGATTGGTTATTTAGTTCTTGGCTTAGTCAGCATGGTGCTTTCATTCACTGGAAACTCTGCTGGACTTTATGGTGTAACCGGATTCGGTCCATTGCTTGCAATGGCCGGTGTTGCACTTGCTAGCTTCTTCTTAGTCCTTGACTTCGACACCATTCAAAAAGGTGTTGCAGCTGGCGCACCACAAGAAGAATCATGGCGTGCCGGATTTGGCCTAATGGTTACGATCGTTTGGCTTTATTTAGAAGTGCTGCGTTTAATCTCGATCTTGCGCAGTAATGACTAGTTAATTATAGTTAAGCGAAATGGTCGGCTCATTTGAGCCGACCATTTTTCTTGTTTCAGGTAAGCGAGATCCCATAATCAGAACAATTGAAAATATTAGGGCTGTTGCTCCAAATGCTGCGCGAAACGTATAAAGATCTGAAATTGCACCAACCACAATTGGGCCAACGATCATTCCGGCATCGCCAGACATCTGAAAAATACCGATTACTTTGCCGCCCTTACCTTTAATTACATCTCCGACAATGCTGCCTGGCGCAGTGGCCAAGAACGCGCCACCAATTCCCAAGATAGACATAGAAACTAGAAACATCCAGATGTGAATTGAAAAAGTTAGCCCAAGAATTCCGAGCATAACTATGTAGCCGCCAAGCATTACAACGCGTTTGCGGCCGCGCTCATCGGATACCCGACCAGCTTTTAATAACAACGAACCCTGAAACAGCGCAGCAAGGGCAAAGCCGTAGCCAACAACTGCAGCTGTTGAGTTTAGATTCTCGGTAACAAAGAGCGGCAAAATTGAAGAGCGCATCCCAAATAGCGCCCAAGCCGAAATGAACGAGAGAACGAGTGAAATTCGATATGCCGGAATTTGCATCGCTTCACGTAAAGTAATTGGGTCTTGTTGCTTTACGTTAGCGTTTGGTTTTGCAGCTTCGGCCTTACCAAGATATATGTAGCCGATAGTTCCGGAGATAGCCAACATAAATGCATAGGCAAAGAACGGTGCTCTGAGTGAAATAGTTGCAAGCGCGCCGCCAATCGCAGGGCCGGTGATACCACCAATTAAGAATGATCCTTGGAAAACAGATAGCGCGCGGGCACGGTGTTCGTCATCTGTTGCACGAAAAATAAGCGAACTTGATGCAACTGAAAACATTGAAGAACCTAGGCCGCCAGCAGATCGGAAGAAAATAAGTTGCGGATAATTCTGGGCTAGGCCGGCAAGTACTGTAAAAAAAGCCACCATAAATACGCCAAAACTATAAACATTTCTCTCGCCAAAGCGATCTACAAATCTTCCAGAAATCATTCCGGAAGAAAATCGTGCGAATGCGAATGCTGATACGACCAAGCCAACCGCAGTGTTGTTAACTCCGAAAGACTTAGCGAATACCGGTATTGCAGGGAAAACGATTCCGAATCCAAGTGCCACAAAGAACGAAGCAATGATGACAACCTGAACTTCCCGAGGAAATCCGGCTACTGGTGATTTAAAGCGGTTAGCCAATTGCGTCGCCGGCTGCGTCCTCGCGAGCTTGCTGATATTGCGCGTTTGTGCGAAGCGGTGTTTCACGCAACATCATCGCGAAAATGAAGCCAAGTGCAGTAACTGGAGCGGCGGCTATGAAAACAATGTGGAAACTATTTACGAATGACTGCAGAACCGTATGCTGAATAACTTCAGGCAACTTAGCCAGTACTGAAGTATTCGTAGTTACTGTATGCAAAATATTGGGATCAAAATCCTTTAATGCACTTGGATTAGTTTGCGCTAGTTGTGCAAAATCTTGTTTCAAATAATGACCTAAGCGATTTGTCAGAATAGAACCAAAAACAGCTGCACCAAAAACACTTCCTAATGATCGGAAGAAAGTATTAGAGGTCGTAGCAACACCCATATCTTTGAAGTCAATTGAGTTCTGAAGCGCAATAACCATTGTTTGCATAGATAGACCAAGACCAAGCCCGATCAAAATGGCAAATATAGAAAGCTGCCAATAAGGAGTATCGGTACCGAGTGTGATCATAAGCAAAATTCCAGTAGTAATTAACACTGTTCCGATTACCGGGAAACGTTTGTATTTTCCATGTTTAGTGATGTTTTTACCGCTAAAAATCGAAGATGTGACAATACCTAGCATTAACGGAATTAATTTAACGCCAGCTGCCGAAGGCGAATCGCCTTTTACTACTTGTAAATAAAGCGGCAACATAATTAATGCACCGAACATGCCAGCACCAATAATGAAGCCAAGAACCGAAGTGATGTTGAAAGTATGATTCTTGAATAAATACAACGGCAAGATCGGCTCGGTAGCCTGAGATTCCCAGCGCAAGAAAAGCAACGCCAAGATAATTCCGCTAGTTAGCGAAATCAGGGTTAATGGCGCTGACCAGCCACGACTTGGTCCATAAACTGATACGCACATCAAAATTGAAGATACTGATGCGACCATTAGCAATGCGCCAACATAATCAATCGAATGCTCACGCTTAACTTTTGGAATATGCAAAACAGCTGACGTAATTATTAAAGCAGCGATACCAAATGGAATGTTGATGTAGAAAATCCAACGCCAGCCAGTAATTCCTAGAATCTTGTCTTGCCCTGAGAAGAAACCTCCAAGAAGTGGACCAGCAACTGATGAGAGTCCCCAAACTGCACCAAAGTAACCTTGATAGCGGCCACGTTCGCGCGGCGGAACTATGTCGCCAATGATCACGAAGGTGAGCGCCATCAAGCCACCTGCGCCAACGCCTTGCAAGGCACGGGTCAAAATCAACTGCATCATATTTGTTGCAGCACCTGCTGCTAATGAGCCAACCAAGAAGGTCACAATCGCAAATTGGAAAACAATGCGACGGCCATAAAGATCAGAAATTTTTCCATAAAGCGGAGTTGATGCAGTTGAAGTCAGCAAATACGCAGTGACTACCCAGGTGTAATGATCAAGACCATTGAAATCTTCAACGATTCGCTTTAGTGCAGCTGAAACAATGGTTTGATCTAGCGCAGCTAGTAACATTCCGGTCATTAAGCCCGAAAGAATCAACATGATCTCTTTGTGGGTATGTGCTTTTCCGTGAGTTTCTGATGACATATTTGCCTTCCCGGCTAATTTCGTTTAATTCGCAATTTTTAATGAAGTATTTTTTATTTCAATAGGAGTAAGTTTAACCCGTGAAATCAGTTATCGCAGAGAATCTCGTTAAGACTTATCGCAATGGCGAAGTTAAAGCCCTCGATGGCCTCTCGCTCGATGTCGAAGAAGGCACCGTATTAAGTGTTTTAGGCCCAAATGGAGCAGGTAAAACAACTACAGTGCGAATTCTGGCAACACTTCTCTCACCTGATTCAGGAAACGCCAAAGTTGGCGGAATTGATGTCATAAAGCACCCCGACAAAGTGCGCGAGATCATAGGTTTATCAGGCCAATATGCAGCAGTCGATGAAACATTAACTGGCTGGGACAACTTAGTTATGTTCGGGCGCCTGTATCACTTAGGTAAAAAAGCTTCGATTGCTCGCGCTGATGAGTTGCTTGAAAGATTTTCTTTAACTGAAAGCGCCAAACGTCCGATCAAAACTTATTCAGGCGGAATGCGCCGTCGGTTAGATTTAGCAGCAGCAATTATTGTTAAACCAAAAATTCTTTTTCTAGACGAACCAACTACTGGTCTTGATCCGCGCGGACGGCAAGAGATGTGGGGAGTAATTCAAGAATTAGTTAAAGGCGGCGTCACGTTGTTACTGACAACTCAATACTTAGAAGAAGCCGACCATCTAGCTGATGAAATCGCAGTTATTGATCAAGGAAAAGTAATTGCTCGCGGAACTTCAGATGCCCTGAAAAAGGATCTAGGGGGCGAACGACTTGAAGTAATCGTGACTGATGCCCAATTGAAGTTAGCTGCAGAAATTATTTCGCGAGTAAGCGGTACGATTGCTCATATTGATGAAGGTATGCGTTCGGTATCAGCACCAGTCAAAAATGGGACCAAGGCTCTTATGGATACTCTTCGCGAATTCGATGATGCCAAATTGCATCCACTAGATATTGGTTTAAAGCGTCCTTCACTTGACGATGTTTTCTTAGCTTTAACTGGCCATGCTGCGGAGGAGACCAAGTGAGCGCAATTGCTGATGCACTAGTAATTACGAAGCGCCAACTTATGCAGTTGGCTCGGGTACCCGAGGTATTAATTTTCTCGACTATCCAACCAGTCATGTTTGTTTTGCTCTTTAGATTTGTATTCGGTGGTTCAATCGCAACTGGGCAACCAGGTGGATATGTACAACTTTTGATGCCTGGCATCTTCGTGCAAACCGTGGCTTTCACGCTGGCAGGTACCGCTTCTGGCCTTGCCGAAGACATGAGCAAAGGCTTAATTGATCGTTTCAGATCACTGCCGATTTCACGTTCAGCCTTAGTCGTTGGTCGCACTTTGGGCGACTCACTTCTTAATATCGTTGTGCTCACCGTAATGGGAATTGCCGGTTACGCCGTTGGCTGGCGGCCTACCGGTGGTTTAGCGAATACCGCTTTGGCGTTTTTATTCTTATTGGCTTTTGGTTATTCACTTTCCTGGACCGGAATTTTCGCTGGCTTATCTGCTCGTGATGCCCGCGTAGTTCAGAACATCAGCTTTTTAATTACTTTCCCACTTACTTTCCTTTCGAATGCATTTGCGCCCACAACCGGAATGCCAAAAGTGCTGCAGTATTTTGCTGAGTGGAATCCAGTTTCAACGATGGTCGCAGCATGCAGACAATTATTTGGCTTGAAGAATCAATTCGGCGCCACAGCTGGATCTTTCCCAAGTGAGCACCCGCTTGTAACTTCAGTCTTTTATATGTTCTTGATTATGGCTATTTTTATTCCGCTTAGTGTTCGCAAGTATGCGAATAAATCAAAATAGTTTTAAGCGTAAAACTCGGCGCCTAGAATTTCGACTGGAACACTTTTGCCATTAGGCAATAGGTAAGAAACTTTGTCACCGATCTTGGCACCAAGTACTGCTGCGCCGAGTAGTGATTTTTCGCTATAAGCCGTAAGGTCATCGCTTTTCATTTCGCGCGAGCCAAGTAAGAATCTCATTTCTTCATCACCAACAATTGCACTG